>CESF01139247.1_pt1 | contig 17493 bp, 17 predicted proteins | sample 356331 | NCBI WGS metagenome assembly CESF01 (sample SAMEA2621779, study PRJEB7988) | marine metagenome | biome: marine biome (ENVO:00000447); feature: surface water layer (ENVO:00002042); material: "saline water (ENVO:00002010), including plankton (ENVO:xxxxxxxx)" | depth 5 m
GGAGGGCCCATCGGGTCGCCCGTACTGGTGTCGTCCATCGGATGGCCTGGTGCGTGGTCTCTCATCGGGTCGTTCATCGGGTCGGTATCAGGTTCAGGCTCTGGTACTGTGGTCCCTCTTGGGTCTAAAAATCCTGTTTCTGACATTTATACTATATAATATTATTATTATTTTCTTCTAAACACCACAATAATTATGTATGATTAAATAAATATTTAAATACTTCTACAAATATTTATTTAAAATGGGACGACCTCTAACCAATGATGACTTTATTATGCTTGAAGAAACTTTTGATAATATGAAACATTTATCTACTAAACAAAAAATACTAGTTTTTTTACCTAGTATTATTTTAACAAGTTTTATTTTATATCAATATTACAAAATAATTAATCACATGTCGGTGTAGACCACTTCCAATTACACAATCCAGTCAAACACGGAGGATGATCATCTCTATCTTCTCTAGTTAACATATTATGATAATAATACCCTCCACTAGACCACGGTACTCTAATCCATGCTTTGTCTATTTCCAACGGAGAATAATTAGGGCTTTGTGGTTGAGTAATCACCCTTCCTGACATAACAGTCACTATTTGCAAAAAAAGAACAAAAAAAGTTATTAACTTCATTTAAATGTAAAAATGATTTATTTTTTAAGTTGTTTCACTAATAGGTTTACATAATTATTTGTTCTAGTCGTATTTTTCGTTTTAAGTTAACTTCATCTTGAAACAAATAAATTTTAAATTGTTGCGTTGTCATATTATCTATATTAAATCTAGAAGTATATCGATTTACCATATTAATCTTAGGTAAAAATACCATATATTGATAAAGCGCATCATTTCTAATAATTTTATCAAATACAAATCCACTAAACTGTTCATTAAATATTTCTTTATTTTCTGTACAAAGTGCCAGTAAATTACAATCATTTTGCACTTTTCTTACAGAGCGCATTGTAGTATTAATATATTCTAAACTGTTATCACTCGTCCAATATTTATAAAATTTTCTGCCTTCATCGCTCATCTTTTTAATATTAAGTTTTTCTTGTAAAACCATAATATTAAGTAAATCTACTAAACGTCTAATAGGACTTGTAATATGAACATATGCATCAAAATCTAAAATTTCATGACCTGACATGTTTTCAAACTTATTATATTCACTACCAAAACTATTCCAATTTCTAACAAACTTTTTGATTTCTTGTGATAAATGCTGAGGTAATTCTTTTTTTGACCGCAGTTTTGCCGATCTAAACACACCACATTGCAATTTTTCAAGTTCTTTGGCACAAATATAATTCATAGTAACCATGAGATAAGCCACCACGTCATGACTATTGTCAATATTATCCATATATTTCATTTTTTTCCTATTCATTTTGTGTACAACATTTAATAGTTTTAGATAATCTACATGATTTTCTTGTTCTTCTGTATCATAGCGCAAATTTCTAGTTACTTTAATAACACTATTATAAAATTTATGCTCTATTAGTTTATTGTTTTCATCTACATATAGTTCCAAAAGAAATGCAAATCTAATATCATTTTCAGTTAAACTGCAAAGTGCATCTGAAAGAACTGTAGGAAGCATAGGACGCTTTCTATCGGGTAAATAAATAGTAGTTATACGTTCATTAAATGAACTCCATAAATCCAATATATCCATCCAGAAGGATACATTAGATATGTAAATACTAATACGAGTTGTTTTATTTTCTAAGATTTCAATACTAAAGGCATCATCAAAATCTCTACTCTTTAACGGATCAATACTAAATATATTTCTATCTGTTCTATGATCTACCAAACTATGAGTTTCAATAATATTTTCAATATACTCCGCTTCAGTTTTTTGTTTTAACTTTTGCAAAGCCTTTTTAGTTATATTTTGTATAGATGCATATAAACTTTTACAGTAAAGTTGATATTCATAAAAATGGTCGAGATGGTCAACATCCCCTATGACATTTACGATTTGTCCAATAGGGTGTTTACCTTCCCAACTTTTAAACTTAAAGGTTATATATTTATTTTTATAATTTTTATTAAATGTATGCTTAATTTTATATGGAACAATGAAAATAGGCAGTCGTTTATCGTCAGGAACACACTTAAAGTAAAATTTATCTTTTTTTTTACCGAATGTTTTATTATCTTTTAAAACTAATACGGCAGGTACACATTGCATAGATCTAGCGGATGAATGTAAAAGTCTAATATATGGCTCATCTTTGTCTGTCCCCACGTCAAATATATCATGATTGAACAATTTATTTTTGACAGCATCTAAGCACTTAGGCATTAGTTTGGGTTTCAGGGTATATGCACCTACAACACTAACATTTGTATAATCCCGATCTTCTATTTTTAATTTATAAATTATCATATTTATAAATTAAAGGTAGTTGTAATATAAGTTACAATATAATGAATTTCAATTTTATGCTGCAGAAACTGCCGTTGGTTTTTTTTCAACATCGATTTTTTCAAACATGTCTCGTTTAACATTTTGTTGTTGCAACAACTTCATAAATAAATCCGGTGAATTTGCCAATGAACTCATAAATGTTCTATAACTAAACTTACAAATAGATGAAAAACTTTTAAATTTTATAGTGTACCACCAATATGCAGGAATATAAACAATTTGTCCCGGTTTCAAATTCACATCTAAAACTTTTATTTTTTCAAAATTATTTTTATAGTTTTCTTGAATATCCCACAAATTTAATGGTGACATAAATTCAAAATTATCGTAGTCCTTATTTTCATATAAATATTTAGTTTTATTAGGTGGGACTAATTTTATCTCTACTTCACCGCTCGTAACGTAATAATAATTTCTATAATTTAAATTATATCGTAGAGGAGTTGTTACCTCCACCTCACCACATAGAATGTCATATTCACATTTTGACACCAATGGTGGTCTTAGAAACCCATCGTTATATTGCATTTTTTTGATTAATCCTGTTTCAGTTAAAAAGTCTTGATTTTTTTCGCTAAAATATTTTTTACTTTCGCCTTCACGAAAAATGGTTAAGGCTTCTTTTAGCAAAAATGGCAAATATTGTTCAGTATTTTTATCATTATTTGTGTTATCTCTTAAATTTACATCAAAAGCTCCATATTCTGATTCTAATTTTTCAATGTTACAATCTTCTATTAAATTTTCATTAAAAAAATCAAACAAAACAGGCTGTCTTATGTTACAGATTTCTTCTAATGTTTCTTTTGAAGGCGCTTCTATTGTATATACTTCTAAATCATTGCTACACTTCAAATGATAATTTATATGTAAGTAAAGAAAAAGGATTACTGAGAAAATAAATATAGAAAGTATGTATTTTATCATTATAACTATTTAAGAAATCTTATTTTAATTTTTTCCGTAATATATTATAAATGAAAAAGCATGAAATGATAGATATTAATGATTTCAAAATAATTTTTAATAATATTCCCGATGCTAAAACAACTATGGTTGAAGCCTTTATAAGTAGTGGCTATATTAATGAAAACATGGAGAATGAAGGTATTTCACACATATTAGAACATGTTTTAATAGACTCATGGGATAAATGTGGAAAATTAGGTTGTACCGACTATTGGAAAAAAAAAGGTGTATTAACTAATGCATCTACCGGGCAAACAACAGTACAATATTACATTCATGGTCTTGAAAAAGACCATCTTGAAATGATAGATTACATTACAAGTATTACATTAAAGCCTAAAATTAGTAAATTTCTTATTAAAAAAGAAGCAAAGGCTGTTTATAATGAATTATTAATTCATGCAGCTCATCCAATGATGAACCTTTATCATTTGTTAAATGGAATGTTATTTCGTTTAGAAGGTTTGCAATTACAAGATGACATTAAACTTCAAATTAAAAATCTTAAAAGTTTTAATGTAGAAAACTTAAATTCATGGATTAAAAAATTTTATGGTTCTGGAAATATTATTTTTGTAATATCAGGTAAATTTAATAAATCAAGAGTAATACCACTTTTAAAAAAAAATCTTACAAAAGTTAATCCAATAAAAATTATCCCCAAATATACAGATATTTTTAAACCAGGTTTAGATGTTCAATTTCTAAAAAATAATAAGATTGACAATACCAATATTCTTATTGCATTTCATTCTCCTATTTATCAAAAAGACCCTGAGATTTTTTATATTGACTTTTTTAAAGAATTTATAGGAAGTGGTGTTACTTCTTTTATTATGAGCGAGTTAAGAGAAAAAAAGAATTTAATATACAATGTAACAGTAGATAACTATACAACACCATATGGCACGTATCTTACAATAGAAGTGTCTACTAAAAATAAAAATATAGAAAGTGTTATTTTTGGTATTATTAAAATTTTGAAAAATTTAGTTAGAGGTAAATTTACAAAAGATTATTTAAAATATGTCAAAAAAGCATACATGGTAGAGCATCATTCACAATGTAAAAATAATGAATATCTTAATCATTTTTATGGACAACAATATATTAATCAATTATATAATCCTACAGAAGAGATAGTTATTTTAGAACCACAAGATGTAACAAAAAATATATTAAGTTTAGAGAAACTTAATTTTGTGCTTTTTTTAAAAAAATTAATTATATTTTCAAATATGAAAATTGCATATCAGGGAAAGAGAGAAGTTAAGAATCTTCAATCTTTGGTGCTAAAAAGAATCTAATATAATTTTTAACTTCTTCTTCATCATCTTCTTGATCCATTACAAAATCTAGATCATATTGTAGTTTCATTGGATATTCTTTTCCAAAATGCAGTTTAGCAACTGAGTTTAGTTTAGCAAAAGAAACCATTTTAGATAGATAATCCATATTATAAGTTAAATCAACCTCTGTATCTTCTGCAATAGCATATAAACATATCTGTTCTTCTTCCATGATAGCACTCATGTTACCCAATTCTCCACTTCCCTTAAAAACAATATTTTCACCACACTTTACATTTAAATCTCTACCAAAAAGGCTAAGTTGAGAAATTAGATTTGCAAGATCTTGTGATACAATTTCAATATCAGCATCATAGTCTACATCTGGTACTTCAAGCAATTCACAATCAATATCAATAAGAGGCAACTCAAACAATTTAGTAATACCTGTTTGTCCTTCTCTAGGATATAGTTTAACAAATAGTTTGTCACCTGTCTCTGTTTTTAAACTAATATTTTGATGTTCTTCCTTGCAATTAATAACTTTATGTATAAGTTCACAATTTATACCTAAGGCTAGATTTTCTCCCTCAAATTTAAAATCGTCAAACCAAAAATCTTTTAATTCTAGTTCAAATAAACAAACATGACCTGAATCCATACCTTGTATATAAATACCTGATGACTTTACATGCATTTCCACATCTGTTGAAATATTTTTTAAATTTTTAAATATGTGTGAAAACTGATTGGTTTTTTGCTTGTTTGTTAGTACAAATTCCATATTTTAATAATAACAAACTTATGTTTATTATTATTTTCAATTTTATTTTTCTTTGATTTCTAATGTAACATTTTCACTTTCTTTAGGTTTTTCTTTAGGTTTTTCTTTAGGTTTTTCTTTAGGTTTTTCTTTAGGTTTTTCTGGTTGTTTAGATGAAGGAGGTTCAGGATGAGTATTTTCTTTTTTAGGGATAGTGGGTGTTTTTTTAACAACTGTATTTTCCAAATCTATAATCTTTTGCTCCAAAACTTTAATATAATCTTTCATTAATTTCATTTGTTGTTTAAATTCACCATTAACTAAATCTAATTTACTAGTAAATTTATCTTCTACTTCTTTAGTAAAATTATTTCGTTTTTTATTATTTTCCTCTAAACTTCTTTGAGTTAATAAGGATTGTTCTAAATGCTCTGTTTTTCTATTTAAAACAGACATTTGTTGTCTATTTTGCTTAATAGCTGTTACAATTTCGCGTGTTTGTTGGTTCATAGTACGTTGTGTATACATATTTGAACCAAGCATATATTGTTGACGTTCTGTATTTTCTCTTATACCACATGATTTTCCACTCATTTTTATATAAATATCTAAATAAAATTTTTATTATGCACGCATATCCATAATAATTTTTTCTCCATATTTGTAGTTATTTATTTTGAAATCTTTAAAAGTATAATCTTCAATATTTTCATATTTTTTAAGAATATCAACAGTTGGTGGATCAAATGGTATATTTTCCAACTGTTTTTCCAGTGCTTCAATATGATCTTCGTAAATATGAGCATTACCAATAAAGTGTATAAATTCATTCGCTTCTAAATCGCAATGTTTTGCTAAAAGATGTGTTAAAAAACTATAAGAGGCAATATTAAAGGGTACTCCTAAACCTACATCACCACTTCTTTGATACAAAGAGCATGAAAGTTTCCCATCATGAACAAAATATTGTGATAAAACATGACAAGGTGGTAATGCCATTTCATCTAACTGTTCAGGGTTCCATGCATTTAATATAAGCCTTCTAGAAGATATACCTGTTTTTTTAGACTCTTCTATACCGTCTATTAACTGTTGTAATTGGTCAACACCTTTTCCTGCATAATCAGTTTCACTATCAAAATATTTAGCATTATAATGTCTCCATTGATGTCCATAAACTGGACCTAAATCATTTTCTTTTAAATTATTTAAACCTCTACTATCTAAAAACTCTCTACTTGCATTATCATTCCAAATTTTTACATTTTGTTTTTGCAAACTTTCATTGCTAGTATCTCCTTTAATGAACCATAATAATTCTTTTAAGCATGATTTCCATGCCAATTTTTTGGTTGTCATAAATGGTATTTTATTGTTTCTTAATGAAAATTTCATTTGTTCACCAAATAAACTAATAGTATTACCATTTCTCCCTTTTTCACGAAATCCAGTAGTAATTATATTTTTAACCAAATTTAAATACTGATACTCGCATCTATGCATTTTTAATATTAATTGATACTTTCTTTTTTTTAATTTCTTTTTATAAATCATATGGACGATATTGAAACACCAAAAGTAAAAAAAGACGGATTTTTAAATCATGTATTTAATTTTGATACTGAAACAAAATCCAACATGATGAACGTTTTACAATACTTAGTTTTAGCAATAATACCCATGAGTTTTTATACACATTTCGTAAATGAACTCATGGCAGAATATGATGAAAGTAAATCAAATCTAGAGATTACAGCAGAAGTTTTAGGACATTTATTTTTAACTCTTTTAGGATTATTCTTTATTGATAGAATTGTAACATATGTTCCAACTTACAGTGGACGTAATCATGGAACCTTCAACATATTTAGCGTATTATTAATTATTCTTATCTTTGCATATGAAGCAAATACTAAAGTTGGAACTAAAATGAAATTACTTATTGAACGTGTAAGTGAATTATGGCACGGCAAAAAAGATGACGACAAAAAGTCTAAAAATGGTAAAAAATCTGTTGTAAAGGTATCTCAGCCTATTTCTAGAGCAGGTATGCCTACACATCAGGCCAGTCGCGCAGACTATTTAAATTCACACAATATGATGGTATCACCTACACAAATGCTCCCACCTGCAAACGAACAAGCACAACAAGAAGAGAGCGGTGCTAGTAATAACATGTATAATAATGGCGGTTTTAATGGTTTGGTAAATGCTCAGGGACCTAACATGCAATCTGAACCAATGGCTGCTAACGCAGGATTTGGTGCCTTTTCTAGTTTTTAAGTTTTAAATTGAATAATAATATAAATCAATAAGTATATTATTATATAAAATGTCCAATATTAAGTATAAATATCTACCTGTTTCTGTATTTGATGTAGAAAAAATAGGAAAAATTGGCATAAGAAATAAGCAAAATCATGCTGGTCAGTCTAGTAGGTCATCATATAGTCCATTTTCTCCACAAATTGCTGAATGGTGTATGGAATACTTTTTAAGAGATACAACAACCATTTTTGACCCATTTGCTGGATGGGGAGAAAGACATGTTGCTGCTAAAAATTTTGATAAAGTTTATATAGGATATGATATTTCAAATGATGCGATTGATTTTGCAAAAACACATTACAATGTAAATAATATTTTAGCCAATTCTATGACCGAAGAAATACCAGACCATGATGGTCTTTTGACTTGCCCTCCTTATTGGAATTTAGAAAAATATGGTTCAAAGAACGGATTGGATCGTTTAAAAAAATGGGAAGATTTTTTAGAACAATATGAAACAGTATGGAAAAGAACATGTGAGAAGGCTCTTCCGGGCTCAAAATATTGTATTATGGTAGGTGACTGGAGAAAAAAAAATATATTTTATGACTTTACCTATCAAACACAAAAAATTATGGAAAAATGTGGCATGAAAGTTTTTGACAAAATTTGTCTTTCACAAAAAAAAATTTATCCAATAAAGTTGCATATGCCGCAAGCAAAGCGTTTTGGTTATACTGTTAAGGTTCATCAAACCCTACTTGTTTATCAAAAGCCTTAATCTTTATTACCTTCATTTTCCTTAGCCATTGCATCTTTTAACTCAATATAGGATGCTATTTTTTTCTTAAGAGCTAATTTTTGTTTTAATACATTTCCAGATGTATTTTCAGTAATACCTGCTAACATATTTTGCCATTCATTTAATAAATCGGGATCATCTCTATAATTTGGATGTAACTTCTCCCATTCTCCTATTTTTGTTGTTTGTTTTAGTTTTATAGTTGTAATGGTTTCATCCATTTTTTTCCCATCTTCATCTTTGTGCCATTTATTGTCATCTTTAACATAAAATTGTAATCTCTTTTTATCACTACAATGTATTGGTCGTTCAGTAGGGTCCATATCTTTTAATTGTTTTGTAAATATACTCGTAACACCATCTACAAAACCATTTGTTCCTGAATATTTTAAATCCTCTAATGAGATTTTTAAATTATCTACAAAATCTGTCAAATTCATAGCATTTTTACATTCTTCATTTAAAAATACATTAATCGTCATTTTATTATTATGACAATCATTGTAAATATTTTGAGGTTTGGTTATTTCTTCACTTAATTTTTTGTTAAATTCTGTTTGCATTTTCATAAATTGTCTAAAAATATCTTTTAAATCATCACTATTTTCTTTTTTGGAATTTTTGCTAGGTATGGAGTTATTTTTTTTCATTATTTTTTTGTTATCTATACTGATACCAATGCACTTTTTTTTATGTTTACATAATCCACTACGAAACTTATATTTTCGTCCACAGCTGCAATAAAAATACTTAGGTTTATCGTTTGGAACTTTTTGGAACTTTTTTTGGAACTTTTTGTTATCCATTTGTGACTGAGCGTGTTTTCTCGTCTCAAGATGTCTTTTCCATTGACTTTTTCGTGACGTGAAATAGTCACAACTTTGACAGTGAAATTTTGGAACTTTTTTGGTGTTATCCATGTTATCCATTGTTATCCTATATATGGATAACAAAAAAAAGTTCCTAAATCCCTTTTTTTAAAACAAAAAAAATTTATGGTAACAATTAAAAATAATAGAATTTTGAAAATACCTACATCATGCTTTAAAAAGTTTTTTTAGCTTTTTTTCGAAAAAACTTTTTTGCGATTTTCGATTTTGGACATTTCAAAAATGTCCATTTTCCATATTTGCGAAAAAGTTTTACCCAAAAAACAGCTCTTTTAGAACTCTTTTTTAAGTTACATGATTATATAATGATATATGGTGTTAATATATTCTTTAATTTTTCATATAACACAGCAAAATGTAGGTATTATATTTTATTATAAAAAAATATAAATATAATAATTAAATTATTTATATGAGTGAATTAGAAATCGATCAATTATTGGGAGCATTAGAAAATGAAACAAATGCATCTATCATGAAATTAACAAATGCAAAAATAAAGCAATTTAAAAATGATGCATTACAACGACTGCAAATACGTGGAGAGAAATTAAAAATAATGCATCAAAAACTAAAACAGTATAGATATATCGGAGATCTCACTGGACTGCAATATGGAAGTTATATTAGATGGATACCATTAAAAGACCCAACAAATATTTATTTAACAAATGGAGGAATAGTAGTAGATATAGAAATATTGAAAAATGGCATACATATTAGGGTCAAAAATAATCGCAATAGAATATTTCAAATTAAATTTGATGAAGTTACTATTTTTCAAAAACTAACCATGCAAGAAAAGGTTATTTTAAGTGTATTAGATCATTTAGATAAATAATTATATAAATCAAATAAAATTATTTATCGTTTTTTTCTGCGAGTTTTTCTTTTTTTATTTTTCTTTCGTCGTCTGGTTTTTCTTTTTCTTTTATGCTTTCTTGTTTTTCTTTTATTCTTTCTTGTTTTTCTTTTTCTGCGAGTTTTTCTTTTTCCACCTCTCTTCCCTGCCATTGGATTTTGATATGCTCCTGCTGCTATTTCAACAGCATCAACAATGTTTTGTATAAAAAATTCTAAATGTCCTTTTTTATTTAATCTAAGAATTTCTTGTTGACATTTCGAACCTCTAGATTTTGGTTTATTTAATTTATCTAAAAGAGAATCTATGGTTCTAGATAATGATTTTCCTGAACTAACTTTTGTATATTCTTTACCATGTCTATAATCCACTAAATAAAATCCGTTTTTAGGACGCCTTCCACCGTCACCTATATTATATTGTAATTCAATTCCATGCCCAAATCTAAAACGAATACCTGCGCCATTTTGTCCTGTATTACTATTATTATATACGTGTATATGAATATCGTTGCAATCTATATCAAAAAAATCAGTTCTATCTAATTTAATTATACCTCTTCCGCCATTTCTAGAACGAAAATCTCTTTTATTTAATAAATTTATTGCAGCTGTTTGATGCTCGCTTGGTCTATATTTTGATCCTTTATTACTTCTCGTTCTATTATCTGATACTGTTTCAGTGTTTAATTTTGATCTATCTTTACGGAACTGTACTGGAATGTATCTTTCCGATTTTTTAGATTCTCCTGATGATCCTACTGGTGCTGCTGGTACTGCTTCTGGTACTGCTGGTACTGCTGGTGTTGATTTTGTTGGAAAGGATAACATTTCAGTAGGAAATAGTTGTCGGGGTGAGGGGCCTTCAACTATATGACTATTATTAGGCGGAATACCTTCTTTTCCCTCAGATGCCCACCATTTGGCTTCTTCTTCTAAATTTACAGACATATACAATATAATTATATTATATTATCTCTCCATAATGTATTATGAAAAATATTGCATTTATATTTGATTTAGACAAAACCATAGGTTATTTTACACAGATTGCTATATTTATGGAGGCAATAGAAGATTTTATAAAACGACCCTTAAAAATAAAAGAATTTTTTAATTTATTAGACACTTTTCCAAAGATATTCAGACCAGATGCTTTCTCTATATTTAATTATTTAAAAGAGTTGAAAAAAAAGCATAATTATGTAAAGGTATTAATTTATACAAATAATATGGGTCCAAAAAGTTGGGTGCATAATATACGGAAATATATAGAGCATAAAATTAACTATAAATTATTTGATAGAACTATTGCAGCATGGAAAGTTGGAAAAGAGGTATATGAAAAGTGTAGAACTAGTCATGGTAAATCAGTTAATGATATTATAAATTGTAGTTTAATTAAAAAAGGTGACAAAATATGTTTTTTAGATGATCAACGTCATGACCAAATGATACATAAAAATGTAGATTACTTATTTTTGTATCCTTATAAATTTGATTATGAGTTTGAAAAAATGATATCAAAATTTTTAAGTTCATCACTTAAAACATTAATAAAAAAAGAAAAACATCATGAATTTAAAAAAAAGATTATGACGTTTTCAAAACACAGCCCATATGGTTATCGTTATATAGAAAGGACTGCAAAAAATCCTCAAAACTATGATAGAAAAGAGATATTAAAATATTTAAAGTTATTTTTTAAAACAAATAAAAAATATACAAGAACAAAAAGAAATAAAAAACAACGAAAAACAAAGAAAAAAAAATAATATATTATATCTAAAATAAAATATATTATTAGTATAAGTTGAATGTCTAAAACTGTTAAAAAATACATAAAAAAAAATAAAAAAACCAAAAAAAATAAAATATCAAGAAAAATCAAAGTTTTGAAAAATTTTCAAGGGGGTAACATAGGCGTTTTAAGCAAAAAAGCAAAAAACGGTGAAATTAAAATTAATTTAAAAATAAAAAAAGAACCCTACAAGAATGATGTAAAAAGAAAGTTTCAAAATTGGTTTTATTTTAAAGTATGTAATATAAAAAATAAATCAGTTCAATATGAGATCCATAACGTAAATAATTACGATGATGATTGGAAGGGATTTAATGTATGTTATAGTTATGATAATGTGCATTGGAATAGAACAAAAACGGTTATTAAAACGAAAAAAAATAAGGCAAATATTTCATGGAAATTTAAGTCAAAAAATCAGTCAGTTTGGTTTGCATATTATCCTCCATATCCTTTCGAAAAAATTAAACAAAAATATAAACATTACAATGTTATTGGAAGATCGGAAAATGGTAATCCTATTTATATGAAAAAAATGGGAAGGGGTGAAACAAAAGTGTGGGTTATTTCAGGACAACATCCTGGAGAAACAATAAATATGTGGATGTTAGATGGGTTTTTAGAAAGATTATCGGAGAAAAAATCTTTATTAAATAAATATACTTTTTTTATAGTGCCTTGTTTAAATCCTGATGGTAATATCAAAGGTCAATGGTATTTAAATGCTAAGGGGGTCAATCTAAATAGAGATTGGAATGATTTTAAATCTAAAGAAACAAGAGCAGTAAAAAAACAATTCTTAAAATATGGATTTGATTTGGTTATAGATTTACATGGAGATGAAGGAGCACCGCGCCATTTTTTAGCACATAGTCCAAAGAAAAAACATCCGCAACATAATGAAATTAATAAACGTTTAAACAAAAAAAATAAAAATTTTCAATTAGAAAATTATTATATTCAAAATAATCATAGTATGACTTTAGCAAATACCCTAGACGAGTTTACTATTGGTATTACAGTTGAAGGTGCTATGAAGCATAAAATAGGTAAACATCAAACTTTACAAGATGAAGCAATACAAATTGGCCGGGATTTATTAGATAGTTTATAACTTATTATATCAGTAAGGTCCAAATTCTGAATAATCTGTCATATTAGGGTCTAAAAATTGTTTATAGTTATTTTTAAACATTCCAACAAGTTTTTGGGCTGTTACATCATATTCATGTATTAATTCCCATGATAAACTGGGTTGACAAATTATTTCATCTACTTTTTCTAATTTTTTTGGAACCATAAATCCAAAATAATTATCTTGAATTTTCTCTGCATTTTGTATTTCTCCAGTAAAAACACTTTCTATACATGCTTGTGTTGTTTTAATGCTCATTCGTTCTCCTACTCCATATGAACCTCCACTCCATCCTGTGTTTACTAAGTAAACGTTTGTATCATGTTTTTCTAGTTTTTCTTTTAAAAGATCAGCATATTTAGTTGGGTGTAATGTTAAAAATGCAGCACCAAAACAAGCAGAAAACGTTGCTTGAGGTTCAGTAATACCTCTTTCTGTTCCAGCAACCTTTGCCGTATATCCTGATAAAAAGTAATATAAGGCTTGTTCATGAGTTAATTCACTAATAGGGGGTAAAATGCCAAATGCATCACATGTTAAAAAGAAAATATTTTCAGGGTGGCCTGCTTTTAAATCTTTTTTAAAGTTATCAATATGGTGAATAGGATAAGAAACTCTACCGTTTTCCGTGATACTAGTATCAAAATAATCAACATCATTATTTTCTTGTAAATATACATTTTCTAGTAAAGCATCTCTTTTAATAGCGTCATAAATCATAGGTTCATTTTCGTGAGTTAAATTTACAGTTTTTGCATAACACCCTCCTTCAAAATTATAAACACCCTCATCATCCCAACCATGTTGATCATCTCCGATAAGTTCGCGTTCAGGATCTACTGAAAGGGTTGTCTTACCTGTTCCAGATAATCCAAAAAACAATGCAGCATCACCTTCTTTACCTACATTAGCAGAACAATGCATAGACATAATATTTTCAAGTGGTAACCAATAATTCATCATTGAAAAAATACCTTTTTTCATTTCACCACCATAATGTGTACCTCCTATAATAGCAAGTTTATCTTCAACATTAAAACCTACAAAAACCTCTGAATTAAGATTATTTTTTTCCCATTCATCATTTGTAACATTGCATCCATTAATAATTGTAAAATCCGGTTCAAAATTATCATAATTTTCTTGCTCATCTGGTCTAATAAACATATTTCTAACAAAATGATGCTGCCATGCATATTCTGTAATAAATCTAACCTTTTTTGCTGTTTTTTTATTTGCTCCTGCATAAGCATCACAAATATATACCTTATCAACATCTGAGTTATAATGATTTAATACTTTTTTATGCAATGTATTAAATGTAGTTTTATCCATTGGTTTATTTACTTCTCCCCACCATAAGTTATGTGTAGAAGGTTCTTGACCAACAAAATATTTATCTTTGGGACTTCTCCCTGTAAAAACACCAGTTGATACAGAAATAACACCATTTGATGCCTCAGTTTCGTTTTCTTCTATTTCTCTTTTATAAATTGTTTCGTAATTTAAATTATGAAAAATAGGAATATTTGTTCGACGTATATTATGCTTTGCAAGCATTCTATTAACATTTACATGGCTAGTAGAAACTTGTCTAGTAAATAAAGAAAATCTGTTTAACATTCTTTTATAACATTCTAGTAAAGTTTTTAAATTAATTTAACTTAGATTATTATTTTATTAAAGATTATTATTTCAGTAAAATTTTATTTATTTTATTATAGTAATGGGAGCAGGTGTTTTACCTATAGCAATACATAAAAAAAAAATATACTTACTTTTTTCTAGAGAAGAAATTAATTCTAATGATGACGCGGGATTGTGGAGTGATTTTGGAGGTAGTAAAGACAGAAAAGAAACATATAAACAAACAGCAATTAGAGAGTGTCATGAAGAAGCAAATGGTATTTTAGGAACAAAAAAAAAAATTCGTACATTAGTAACAAATGCATTAGATACAATTACTATTAATGGATACAGAACATATATTGTAGTAATAAAATATGACAATTCTTTACCAAAAACTTTCCGAAATAAATTTTTACATATTAAAAAAACCCAACCGGAACTTATATCAAAAAATGGTCTGTATGAAAAAGATATGCTTAAATGGATATCAATTGATGATTTAAAAAAAAATATACATATTTTTAGACCATGGTATAAAAATATTATAAATTATATAATAAATTTAAATACCAGATAATTTTTAAACATACATACCAAAGGGAACTCCTCCAGATTTAGTTTTTTTAATAAGTTTATCAATTATTTCATTTGTTACTGTAAATGGAAATTCTACATGAATAATTTCTTTTTTATCGAAAAGAACAGAACCTTTTTTCATTAAACGATAAAGATTTAATTTTGTATAAACAATTTCTAAACATCGTTTTAAATTTCTAACACCCTTTTCATTATCAGTTAAATTAGTACAAATATATGAAATAGTCTCTTTCGGAATAATAATTTGCTCTTTTTCGAAATTTACATTTTCTTCTATTTTTGGAATTAAATAATCTCGTGCAATCACCCATTTATCTTCTGTTTTATATCCTTCTGTTTTAATTCTATACATTCTATCTTTTAAAATGGGATTTACCTTTTCTTCTTCATTATAACTAAATATAAACATGGATTTGCTAAGATCAAAGTCAACATTGGCAAAATATTTATCATGAAATTTATCATTTTGAGATGTGTCAGTCATATGTGTCAAAATGCCAACTATTTCTTCACCCTTTGGTGTTTGACTTATTTTGTCAAGTTCATCAAAGTAAAATACGGGGTTCATACACTTACAGTTAATAAGAATATCTACTATTTTACCCCAATGACTACCTTCATATGTGTAGGAATGTCCTTCGAGAAAACTACTATCTGTAGCACCTCCTAGTGCCAAAAATGCAAATGGTCTATTTAAAATTTTACTAACTCCTTCTTTAATAAGTGTTGTTTTACCGGTTCCGGGTGGTCCTTTTACTGCAATAGCAGTACCAACAGCAGCTGGATTAGAAATCCATTGTCCAATCATTTGAAGAATTTGTAATTTAGCATCTTCTAAGCCATAAACTGCATTATCTAATGTATTTTTTGCATTTTCTATGAATTTTTGACATTTTTCAGGACCATCCGCCATAGAAATTGGAAGGCTTGCATGTTTATTAAAAGGTATTCTCATAAAAGTATCAACCCATTGTTTATTTTTGTAATATTCACCTGAACTAGGGTCCATGTACTCTAGTGTGTTTACTTTTTTCATAGCATAGGATTTAAATTCTACAGGAATATCAGATTCAATAAGTGAAATTCTGTAGGGTTTTTCAACGTTTGAAAATGAATTGATATCTTTTAGTTTTGTTAGTATTTTTTCTTGTACATTTATGTCAAGAGTTTTAAAATATTTAAAATCGTTCATTACATTTTTTTCTCTTAGAAGTTTTCGTAATGAAACAAAATTTTTATGTTTTAGTTTTGCTTCTTTTTTCTTTTTAATTTTTTCATCCTTTTTTGCTTTTGCTTTAGCAAGTTCGTCAAATTTCTTTTGTAAAATATCATCACCCTCTTTTTTTGCATCTAAAAGTTGCTTTAATTCATTTAAAAGAGCATCTTCTTCTACATCATTATTTTCACTCTTGAAATTTTTATATGATTTTAAATTTTTTGAAAGAATAGATTTATAAATCTTCTTTCCCTTATATTTTTTATCTAAGATAACGTCGTATTTTGCTCTCATTCTTTTTGAACGTTTATGAACTCGTTGAATTTTGCCTTTCTTAAAATCATCCCATCCTTTCATTTTAAGAACAACTACATCATTTTTTACATATTTTGTGGAATAATATGTTCCATCTTTTTTCATTTCTTTTTCTTGTTCTTGCATCAACTCCATCCATTCTTCCTCAGTAACATCGTCTATAGGTTTATTATCTAATTCTTTTATTTTCTTTGCTTTTTCTTTGTCTTTTTTTTTAGTTTTAGGAGATTTTTCTTCATTGTCTTCTTCATCTTCATGATCATCTTCGGAATCGTCTTCTGCATCTTCTTCGTAGTCTTCTTCAAAATCTTCATAATCTTCATATTCATCCATTCCTTGTGGTGGAACCGAAAATATAATATTAAATTTCATATTATTTTTCATAAAGTCTTGCATTTCGTCTTCATCTAAGTAATCTTCATCTTCTTCATCATCATCATCATCATCATCTTCCTCTTCTTCCTCTTCCTCCTCTTCCTCCTCTTCCTCCTCTTCCTCCTCTTCCTC
>CESF01138863.1_pt1 | contig 17407 bp, 18 predicted proteins | sample 356331 | NCBI WGS metagenome assembly CESF01 (sample SAMEA2621779, study PRJEB7988) | marine metagenome | biome: marine biome (ENVO:00000447); feature: surface water layer (ENVO:00002042); material: "saline water (ENVO:00002010), including plankton (ENVO:xxxxxxxx)" | depth 5 m
TCCAAAATATTCTTTAATATTTCTCCTAACCCGGTTGTCCACTGTGAGATTTACTTCTCCTAAACCGATTGGACTTCCTAATATTTTTTTCATTACTAATAACGTAGAAAATTATTTCATTAAAAATCGTCATCCTCTTCAATAGTGTACACGATTTCTTCATTGTCAAATCCAGACAATTGGTACTCCGAAACTCTTTTCTCAAAGAAATTGGTTTTACCGTCCAAACCTATTTGTTCCATAAAGTCAAAAGGACATTTACTACCATAAATTTTATCGAACCCTAGTTGTTGTACTAAACGGTCAGCAACAAATTCAATGTACTCGCTCATAAGAACTTTATTCATTCCTATAAGGTCACATGGAATGGAATCACAAATGAATTCTTTTTCAATCGTAACAGCTTCTTTAACAATAGTATACACAGTCTCTTGAGTAGGTTTATTCTTCAATTTTTTGTACAATAGTACAGCAAATTGAGTGTGTAATCCTTCATCTCTAGCGATAAGTTCATTACTGTGTCCTAAAGCTTTTACCATTTTGCCTTTACTCTTCAACCAAAAGATACTACAGAAAGCACCTGAAAAGAAAATTCCTTCTACAACAGCAAAAGCAATAAGACGGTTAACGAAAGGTTGTTCGCTACTAATCCATTTCATAGCCCAACTAGCTTTCTTTTTAATACTTTCAAAGTTTTCGATAGCATTGAAAAGTTCTCTTTTTTCTTGCTTGTCCTTTATTAATGTATCGATAAGGAGAGCATAAGTCTCACTATGAATTTGTTCCATGGCTGCTTGGAAAGTGTAAAAGGCTCTAGCCTCACTAATTTTAACTTCATTACAGAAATTAGTTACGAGATTTTCTATAACTATTCCATCACTTCCTGCAAAGAATGCAAGTATTCTTTTAATGAAGAATCTTTCATCTTCGGAAAGACTTTCCCAATCGTTTTTATCGGCTGGATAATCAATCTCCTCTGCAACCCAAAACATTTTTTGGTGGTATTTGTACATGTCCCACAGGTCCTGGTAAGCGGCGTTAACAGGTAGAACAACGAAACGGTCAATTTCTTCTTTGAGAACTGGTTCGGTCATGTATAAATACAGTAAATATTTTTTATGTCATTTTATTTCTTTTTCTTTTTCTTTTTCTTTCTTTTATTAGTTTTATATTGTTTATAACCTTTATAACCTGCACCTAGGACAGTTGCTCCAACTGACAAACCAGCTAGTTTTTTTATGTCCCTAGAATATTGTTCTCCTGTAAGAGCGTAGTCTTTAAGTTCTTTTAATAATTTAAGATCGGTATCATTTTGTAAGTCTTGTATAGTAATAGCATTAATTTGTTTTTTAGTTAGTTTACCGAAATTATATGGTCCTTTAGGAGAATATGAATCATATGTTTTTTTAATAGCGTACATACTTGCACCTACTCCAGCTCCTAGTCCAGCCCCTAGGAGAACCCTACACTTCAATTTATTTTTTGGGTTCCAACAATGATTTATTAAATCTACGTCACTTTTTATAAAATGTTTTTTGTCAACTATCAATTTTTTATCAGCTTTTGTTGCTTTACCTTGATACATGTTAATCAGAGCTTTTTTAACTCTCTTACAACACCTAGGGTTATTATTACATCCTTTAATTTTTTTACACTCAGTGTTTTTTACTGCTTCAATGTCTCTATTTTTACCGAAGCTAGTTTTTCTTCTCTTTCTTTTAACTTTCTTTTTCTTTTTATCACACTGCGCTTTAAGAACTTTAATGGATTTATATACCCTCTTTCCGTTACGATTGACAGTTAAACGCACTCCCAATTTTTTACACAACCCTTTTAATACTTTTCCGGGTTTACTCATTAATAGTATACCAAGAAAATTATTTTTTTCTTTTCTTTTTTTTCTTTTCCTTTGGTTTTTTCTTGAGATAGTACAAAGAACTTCCACCAAGAGCTAAGAGTACTAATACAATAAGTTTAGTATAAGATTTTTTTTCCTTACGTTTACCAGCAGTTATAAATGATTGTATAGCTTGTTTAGCTTCTTTCTTTCTTTCTTCACTAGACATTTAATAATAACAAATAAAAAAATTTTTATTTTTTCTTTTTTTTCTTTTTTTTCTTTTTCTTCTTTCGTGATTCTTCACTTAAATATTTTAAATAACTTCCACCGAGAGCTAAGACTATTACTGTAACTAGAATAGCGTATGATTTTTTATTTCTTAATCTATCTCCCATTATTAATGTTTCAACTCCTTCTTTTACTCTTTCTTTTAAACTTTTAGTGGATTTTATAGCTTTTCTTTTATTTCGTTCATCTATTCTTTTGAAAAATTCTTTTTTTAATTCTTTCTCTGACATAACAGGTTTTTTTTGTTCATTGTACTCTTCTGTGATAAGTTTGTTTCTTTGAACAGGTGTCAATTTAATACGAGCATACTTTCTTGTGATATTATACAATAGATTTTCGTTAAATATAAAATTAGGTTGTTCTCTTTCAAGGTCCATAAAACTAATATTATCTGAATAGCGTTCCATTATAGACGTTTAATAATACCCTAGAAATTATTCTTTTAAAAAATTAGCTTCCACACATTAAACATTCTTGCTCTTCTTCTTCTTCAGCTTTAATTTTTTGTTCCATAGAATGGTCAATAGTAAAGTTTTGAGCATTCTTAACGGATTTTGCACGAATGTAGTAACTACCTGTTTTAAGACCTTTTTTCCAACCGTAAAAATGAACTTTTGTCAATAATTGAGGAGTAGGATTCTTCAAGTGAATATTTAGACTTTGGCTTTGACAAATGAAACGACCTCTGTCAGCAGCCATTTCTATTATAGTCTTTTGTTTGATGTCCCAAGAAGTTTTGAACACTTTTCTTATTTCTTCGGGTAGAGTCTTCATATTTTGAACAGAACCTCTTTCTTTAATCAAACGATATTTAGTAACTTCTGACCACAGTCCCATATTGACTAATTTTTTCAATAAACGATGATTAACAACTGTAAATTCACCAGCTAAGGTTCTTCTAGTGTATGCGTTACTAGTGTATGGTTCAAAACATTCATTACAACCTAGGATTTGAGAAGTAGAAGCAGTAGGCATAGGAGCTACTAAGAGACTGTTACGAATTCCATGTTTTTTAATGGACTCCTTTAGTCCTTTCCAATCCCATCCATTCTTTCTAAATGAAGTTTCTCCTTTCCACATATCAAATTGAAGAATACCTTTACTTGCTGGGCTACCTTTGAATGTTTCATAAGGACCTTGTTCTTTAGCTAATTCGTTACTCATTTCTAATGAAGCGTAATAGATTGTTTCGAATATTTCTTTGTTTAGTCTTCTTGCTTTTTCTCCTTCGAAATCGTAATGTAATTCTGCGAATAAGTCAGCTAACCCTTGTATACCAATTCCAATAGGTCTATGACGCATATTACTCCTCTTAGTCTCTGGTACAGGATAAAAATTAATGTCAATAATCTTATTAAGATTCTTAACGATGGTATGAACGACATTTCTTAATTTTTTGTGGTCGAATACAGGTAAGTACTGGTCTTTTAACTCACTATAACCTCCTATCCTAGTGTCGTTAATAAAAATTTGTGGTACAGTCTTAATTTCTTTTCCTTCTTTTTCTAGAATGTCTTTAAAAAATAATTGACGAAGATGATTGTCGTCTACTGATATTTCTTCATAGTCGATATTCCTTTCTTTAAAAAAAGCTTTTGTCAGTAAGCAGTAATTACAATTCTTCTTAGAATAAATTTTAACAGTACCTTTTAAAGAAGGATGTTTCAAATACATAGGTAAAGCTATACTTGCTAGATTGCAAACAGCGTATTCTTTACTGTCACTGTACTCGATTATTTCACAACACAAATTGCTACTCTTTATAGTGCCTAAATTTTTCTGATTTGATTTTTTGTTACACGGGTCTTTGTAAAGCATGTAAGGAGTACCAGTTTCAATTTGAGTTCCTAAAATATGTGACCATAATTCTTGTGCTTTAATTTGTTTCATGTACATACCTTTTGACTCGTATTCAGTGTATAATTTTTCAAATTCATCTCCATAAACATCATTTAAATTTCTGCAACGGTCAGGGCACATAAGAGACCACATTCCATTAGATTCTACTCTTTTCATGAAAAGATCAGAAATCCAAAGAGCGTAAAAAAGGTCTCTTGCTCTTTCTTCTTCACTTCCATGATTCTTCTTAGCATCCAAAAATTCAAAAATATCACCGTGCCAGTCAGGTAAGTACATAGCAAAACTACCATTTCTTTTCCCTGATTGATTAATATAACGAGCAGTATGATTGTATACCTTAAGCATAGGTAGAATACCGTCACTGTAACCACCAGTCTTTCTAATAAAACTGTTTCTACACCGAATGTTACCAATATGTAGACCAATTCCTCCAGCCCATTTAGAAATCATAGCAGTATCGCTTATAGTCTTGTAAATACCTTCTACTGAATCATCAGTCCCCATTAAAAAACAACTACTCATTTGAGGACGAGGTGTTCCTGAATGAAAAAGAGTAGGAGTAGCATGAGTAAAGTATTTTTGAGACATAAGGTTGTATGTATCTTTAGAACAATCTTTATCACATCCATGAATACCTAGGGATACTCTCATCCACATGTATTGGGGAGTTTCTTGTATTTTCCCGTTGGTTCTTAAAAGATAGGAGCGTTCTAATGTTTTAAATCCAAAGTAATCGATAAGGTAATCTCTTTTAGGCTTTAAAGTTTTTTCAATCCAATCTTTATTTTCTGGATTTTGAGAAAACTCCCAAACTTTTTTTGACACTAAAGGGGAATGATTTTTATGTACGTCAAGATGATTGTAAAGATTATTCATTGCTTCTGAAAAACTTTGACGTACATTTTTTTGATGATTATTAATGGCTATTCTAGAACCTAATGTTCCCCAATCAGGATGTTCTAATGATAAATTCATACAAATATTAGCAGTAAGCTCATCAAGTTCTATTGTGGTAATACCATCTCGAATCATACTACATACTTTCGTAGAAATTATTATAGGATCTATAACATTTGAGTCTAAATTGTAACACAATTTTTTAATTCTTGAAGTTATTTTATCAAGAACAATATCTTCAGATTCTCCTTTTCTGTTAATGATTCTCATTATATTATAAAAGATATATTTATTTTTAAGTTAGTTCAAAATTAAAAATGCTGTCTTTTAAATTACTCAAACGAACACTCCAATCATGAGTCCAATCTGATATATGTAATGCATTTGACGAACGATCAACTATGTTAATAATTTGCATAGATGCTTCTTTGTCATGTTCTCCAGGAACAAGTCTTTCAAGTATATGATGTTTGATAAGACTAAAGTTTTCATTAAATACTGGTATTTCTGGTGTAATAAAAGCAAGATAGGAAAAAAGAATATACCATAAAGAACTTCTTCTTCTAATACTTGAAAAAGATTTCTTACACCTATTTTTAAAATCTGTAAAATTTGGAGACATTTTTCCACCAAGCATATCTAACATATCTTGTGTTATTTTCATTTCTGCATTAGTATGTTGTGGATCTTCACCAAGAATGTAAGAAAAATCTATGTGTATAAGTTCTCCTTCTTTATTAATAAGAATGTTTTCAAGATGTCTATCTCCAACTCCTAAGACGTAACAAAGAACACAGCTAGATACACATGTAGTAATAAATCTTTCTCTAATATCTTTGATAGTTTTATGAGGATTGAAATCTAGTATATAATTCTGTAATGTGGATTCATAATTATTTTTAACTTCGTAAAGAGTGGAAGATTGTTCAACCATTTCAATCCAACCTATTTTATCATTAACCGGAAAAACATTGTACGTCACAATATCTACTAAACCATTACATATAAAATTAATGAAACAAGAGACAATCATAGTAAGTCTATCTTTTCTTACATCTTCATTTTTAATAAGAATATTAACTACTCTTTCTAAATCATGAACAGAACCTTCTTCTTCTACAATCATGGGTATTTTCCAAGGCTTTGTGTAAGAATTAAAACGAATTATACAATCATATACTATTCCTGTGCAGATATATTTATAATTCCATGGTAATCTAACCCATTCATTTATTTTAAAGAAATTATTAAAACAATTTTCCCATTCTTTTGTAGTGTAACTTTCGCTAGTGGCTATATGTACTAATTGTATAAAATTATCAGTTTTAGCTATTTCTTTTTTAATGATTGGGTCTAATATTTTAATATAATTAGTAAAAATTTTATAAAGATCTATTTCTGTTTGTTTATTATTCATTTGACATCTTATTTCAAAATAGTATGCAAAAGAAAATGTAAAATCTTCCTTAGCAAAAGGAAAAAGTAAATTATAAGCTATTTCGTTATACCTCTTAGAAAGTTCAACAAACCATGGAATAAGAAGTATAATAACATTTCTATTGACTAATTGTAATTGTTTTATAATCCAATTTCTACAAAAAGGGTCATCTTTAGTCGGACTTCTATAAAGCATTTCTAGCAATTCTTCTATTTTAGGAACAGATTCACATTGTCTTTTACATAGCAAATTATTACATGAAAACTGTTTATCATAATTATATTTTTCTATTAGAGCTTTAATATCTTTTTTTTCACTACACATTAATAATTTTTGAAAAAGGTGAAAATGACCTGAAAATTCATATTCATGATTAATTATGAATTTTTTTTCTAAAGTTTGAATTTTTTGACAAGGTAACTTATATTGAATATTTTTATAACTAGACATAACGGTATTAATAGATTTACACCATTCTTTACAAACAAGACGAAAATTATATATTTCTATAATTGACAAAGGTATATTAGAAAATATATGTATATATAACTTTGAATTTTTAATGAAATTTACTATTTTAAAACATTCTGTACACAATCTTTTTTCTTCAGTTTCCCAATTAAAATAAGATTTATTTTGAGGAGATAGACTATTATTTAATATAGAAGGTATAGTACTCCTACCTGATGAACAATCATTACAAAAAACTCTTCCACACATTCTACAATGGTGTTTACGATTTAATATTGAAAAATAAATAGCACAATTATAACACTTAGTAACATTTTCACTAGGTATCCATATAACAGGTGTAGTTTTAGGAATAGCAATGTCAGAAATATTTTTTTTGTCATTGAAATACATTGACATACTCATATTCCTTTTCATTACTAGTATGAAATATATTAAATAGTTATAAAAATATTTGATTACAATTTATAATATGTGTGGTATACTCGCTACGATAGATAAAAATGGAACTAGGAACAGTATAGTAAATTTTAAAAAAGGTCTATTTATGCTTGAAAAAAGAGGACCAGATACAACTAAAATAAATACTATAGGGAAAGTCAATTTAGGATTCACTAGATTAGCTATAATGGATACAAGTTCTAATGGAGAACAACCTATGGAACTTAATAATGTGTGGTTAGTGTGTAATGGTGAAATTTATAATTGGAAAGAATTAGCTCATACTTACAAATTTAAACTGCGTAGTAGATGTGATTGTGAAATCATACTTTGGATGTATAACCAATTTGGATTAGAAGAAACTCTTTACAAATTAGATGGAGTATTTTCATTTGTTCTTTATGATAAAAATACAGAACAATTGTTTGTAGCTAGGGATCCTTATGGTATAAGACCTTTATATTGGGGATTTGGAAGCCTAGATTTCTATGTATTTGGAAGTGAAGTTAAATCTTTAATTGACTTAGATTCTTATATGAATATTTACCATTTTCCTCCTGGATGTTATATGCATTATAAAGACAACAAATTAAAGACTGTACAATATCATAAAAGAGACTATATTTACAGAGATTGTTGTTACGATACAGTACATGAAATTTTAATAAATCTAAAATATTTACTTACTGAAGCCGTAAGAAAAAGAATGCAATCAGATAGACCATTAGGATGCCTAGTAAGTGGAGGTTTAGATTCAAGTTTAGTTGCTGCGATAGCTAATACATTTCTTCCAAGAGGAAGTCTTATGACATTTTCAATAGGATTTACAGAAGGTTCTACCGATTTGGAGTATGCTGACAAAGTAGCTGAATATTTAGGAACTAGACATTATAAATTTAGTGTACCTTATAAAGAATTTATTAAAGCAATCGATAAAGTCATCCGTGTAATAGAAAGTTATGATATAACAACAGTAAGAGCATCAGTTGGTAACTATCTTGTGTGTAAATATGCTAGAGCTAATACAAATTGTAAAGTTATTCTTAATGGAGATGGTAGTGAAGAAATTTTTGGAAGTTATAAATATTTTGAAAAAGCTCCAAGTACAAGGTCTTTTTTTAATGAAAATTGTAAATTACTAAGAGAAATTTATATGTATGATGTCCTTAGAAGTGATAGGTGTATATCAGGTAATGGTTTAGAAGCTAGAACTCCATTTCTTGATAAAACATTAGTGGAATATGTAATGAAAATTAATCCTGAATTAAAGATGTCTAATACGGGTAGAATGGAAAAATGGATACTTAGAAAAGCTTTTGAAAGTAGTAATTTGCTTCCTAAAGAAGTTTTATGGAGAAAAAAAGAAGCTTTTAGTGATGGTGTAAGTGTAGAAAATTTGTCTTGGCATACTATTCTTAAAAATTATTTTGATAATTTATTATCAGATGATTTTTATCTAAGACATGTTACTAAATATAGTAAAAATGTTCCTAAGACTAAGGAAGCTTTATATTACAGAATGATATTTGATAATCATTATCCAAATTGTGAAGATTTAGTACACCATTATTGGATGCCTAACTGGTCTGATGCTAATGACCCTAGCGCAAGAGTATTATAATATCATTTAAAAAAAAGAATACGTGATTTATACAATGGGTATAAAAGGACTCACACAACTTTTAAAAAAAAAGAATGCTTATAATGTAGTTGAAAAGCATCTTTCGAAATATAAAGGAAAGACTATTGCTATAGATACTAGTATACTTCTTTACAAATATCGTTATGGTTCGGGTAACGATCAGTTGTCTCATATTTACGGTATTTTAGGGAGATGTATGTCTTTTTTAAGCAATGGAGTTATTCCTATTTTTGTTCATGATGGAGAACCTCCCGAAGAAAAAAGTGAAGTTCTTTCAAAAAGGACTGATCAAAGAACTAAATTAAAGAATAAAATTGAAAATTTAAAAATGCAAATAAGGGAGTATACAACCGATAGTGATAGCGAAGACGATGGTCTTGGAAAACTCAAGGTTAATCTTTCAAAATTAGAAAAACAGGTTGTTAATGTATCACAGACACATAGAAAAGAAATTTTTTATTTGTTAAAATTATTAGGTCTACCTAACTTCGTAGCTGCAGGAGAAGGAGAATCGAGTTGCGTAGAATTACAAAAAAGAGGAATAGCTGATTATGTATATTCTGAAGACATGGACGTACTTACTTTTGGATGTACAAAGTTTTTAAGATGTTCAAACAAAAAAGATTATTATGTAGAAATATCATTGAATGATATCTTAGATAACTTAAAAATGAATCAAGATGAATTCATAGACCTTTGTATTCTTTGTGGTTGTGATTACACTTGTACTATACCTAGGGTTGGTATGATGACATCTTTTAATCTTATTAGTAAACATCGTACAATTGATGGAATAATACAAAATGTTGATAAATACACTATACCAGAGGATTTTAAATACGAAAAAGCGAGAGAACTTTTTAAACAAGAAGTAATAATACCAGATATTTCTTTCGGAGTAGAAAAAATGGAAGAAGAAAATCTGAAAAAATTTTTATTGGAAGAAAAGAATATGTCTGAAAAATTTGTAAACAGATATATTCAAAATTTTAATAAAGTTACACGAAAATTTAGAGTAAATACGGTTAAAAATTATTTTAAATAAGTATTATTTAGTTTTTTAATATATTAAGATTAATTAAATGAATCAAGTACAAAACTTGTTAATTAATCTTAAAGTATTATCACAAATAGGACCTGGTGATAAAATTAATACCAAAGAAAAAAATATAGAAATAGACAATAACAACTGGGGACAATCATTAAGGAGAACTTATAGAGGGGACGATAGAAAATTAACGTTTGACATGATCAATAATTTAATTACTACTTTAACTTTGATTATACAAAAATCTTTAGAAGGAGACGCTAATGAATATATAGAAGAAAAATCTGTACATATGACTAACCAAGAATTACTAAAAGAAGTTCATAAGGAACTAGAAGGGGTTAGAAAGGGACTAGAGAATTTAAGGGAAACTTATTTTCAAGATGCTACTCTTGCGTCTAAAATGGAATTATGTATAGGAACTGTTCAACGTCAAATAACTTCAATTGAAAATTATTTCAAAAAAAAAAATAATAATTATTGAAGAATTATTTTGTTGGGTATAATTATAATGAGTGACGTTGATAGTGTTTTAAGTTTATTATTCGGTAAAAGAAGAAGAGTAAAAAAGAGATCTGCTAAAAAAAGCAAATTTGGTAGAAAATCCACCAAAAAGCCTGCTAAAAAGGCAAAGAAAGTTCCACTTGCTTTAAGAAAAAAATGCAAAAAATGTGGTGTTAAATTAACTGTTAAAAGAGGAAGTAAAAGAGTAGCAAAAAGTGAAAAACTTTTGAAAAAACAACTTGCTAAAAAAATGAAAATGATGAAGAAAAAGAAAGCAGCTGCGAAAAAGAGAAAAGCAAGAAAAAGCAAATTAGGAAAAAGAAGAAAAAAAAGAAAGACAAAAAGAAAGAGAAAGAAGAAGACAGTTAAAAGAAAGAGAAAGAAAACTAGAAGAAGAAGAAGAAGTGGTTATGGTGCAAGTAAAGGAAGAAGTTCTTTAGGTATGGGTCCTTATCCAGGTACTTTGATGATGAAGACTCCATATTTCGAAATGATGAAAAAAGCATAAATATTTTGTAAATAAATTTATATAAGACTGATTACGAGTAATCAATTATATTTAAATTTTAATAAATTCTTCGCGTTTAATATTTTCACGAATATTAAGGATTGTCTTTTGTACTGTTAGTAGACTGTTTCCATGAGGTTTATCAGTTCTTAACCTAATAGGAATAAAATTATAACCTTTTTCTTTAATTTCGCATTTATATTCTACTACGGTTCCGTTAGGAACAGTTTCACCGTTTAATGTTATATTTTTAGTAACTGCAAATTTTTTATTCTTCCCACGATTCCAACAGTAAAGGATGTGTTCTTTTTTATTTTTACCAACTTTAGTTAAAAAGTCTATAGTATGATGTCCTTCTGGTTTCCATTTAAACATAGAAAATTGAGTACCTGAACCTATAGGTTCTATAACTGGATAAAATACTAAACCATCGTTCGGGACTTTGCATTTTTCTATGTAGTTGTACAGACCTTTTATATTATCAAGATTATAAAAAGTTTTAAGGTATGTATCAAATGGTTGATTACCGGTTTTATAACAATATGTCAAAAGGTTATTTGCTTCTGACCATCTTTCATTAAAAGGTTTGTTCATTATATTGAATCCTCCAATAGCTATCGTATCATGTATAACAAACTTGTTAGGACATAATTCTCCATCGAAAAGCGTACCATGTTCATATATCCAGTCGCTACTAAAGTTTTGTTCCACTAAGAACATATCAAAATTTCTATCTATTAAACAGCATACATTATAAATGCTATCAGAAAAATTAATTGTTGTACATGCAAGTAGAAATCGATGACCATCTAATTTAGCACAAACTACATAATTTTCATCTTTAAGAGTTTTAAAGTTTTTTCTTTCTATAGAAACAGGTTGAGGAGCTGGAAATCTTTTTTTTTCTGTCCAAAATGATAAAACAAAGTTTTTTATTTGTTTTGTTATATCCTTTTCAAGAATTTTCATGAGGGTGTAATCTGTTCCAGGATAATCATAATTTTTGTAGTCCATTCTATATATTATATCATTTGTTCTTTATACCATTTAAAAATATTGTATTATTTATAATTATGAAACATGAATATATATTAATTATAATTACACTTTTATTACTTCCTATAGGCATTAAAATAAATAAATCAGGTAACATTGTAGGAAAAAAATGTAAAAGATGGGGAAAAATGTTTAAGAACAGAAAAGTCCTTAAAAATATTTGTTCATTAGGTCACCTTATACAAGGAATGATAGCTGGGTATTTGTTGTTAGGTAACAAATACTTTTACAATCTTCTAGGAAGTGTTTGGTATAATAGAATCCTCATAACAAGTTCTTTACTTTATCCTTCTTATAATCTAATTAAAAGATACGTCTTTTGTAAAAAATATTTTTGGGATTCAAGTTATTTTATTAATCTATTTGAATTCGTTTCTGGAATTGTACTAGGTACTGTACTTAGTACAACACAAGAAAGTATTGTTATTAAACCTTTGGGTTATCAATTAATTATAGGAATATTGTTATGTATAAACATAACTAGCTATTTAATATCTATTTCCACTGTTGACGTCCTTACAAACGATAGTAAAGATAAGTAATATTTCTCTTCCATGAAAATTGTAGAAGTCTCCATTCATTTTCCTGAATGATACTTCTAGGCTTTCCATAGAAGCGTCAGGTGGGTCAAAAGTATAAATCTTTTTATCAAGATCTCCACCTCTAATAGCTTTTAAGTAAGCTCCACCTTTTTTCAAATTTTTAATACTCCCAGTAGTACTGTTAGCATTAGCATGGTCCCTTCCTGTAAGCCACCAATCTGGACTATTAGCATCAAATATAATCGTACCAAATGCTTTATCTAACTGAGTAGTATTAGATTCAATTCTATCTACAATAGGATTAAAATGTAATGCTATAAAATTACAACTGTCTGTAATATTAGGAGTATTTCTTGCAAGAATACCTCCGTAAAGAGTTCCTGCTGCTGCTTGCTGTGCATTTCCAAAACTCACCTGATCCATAGAAGGAGCAGTTACAGAAACACCTTTGTAATTCTCGGTATGACTACCGAATCCTAATATTGTAATTGCGTTACTAATATTATTAGTACCAGAACCCCATAAAAGTTCTAAGAAATTGTCACCTGCATTATTTCTTCTTATAGCAATTTGATTACATTCTCCACTATTCTTGTTAGTAGTAGCGTAATCACTTCCTGTAATAGCATTTAAATCTGCATTAGAAGTCATCCAACAAAAATAATCACTACCGGCATCAGCTGCTTTTAAAGCTCTTGCTACTTCAGCACATAAACCTTCTCCACTTGTATTCTTGTCTCCTGTCTTATTAAAATCATATAACCCAGGTCTAAGGACAGCAGTTTTTTCAGCTCCTACCGTTAGTGTAATAACAGTTTTCGTAGTTGGACTTCCAGCAGCTGCTTCAAGATTAGCGTGAACAAATGTAGCACCGCTAGTTTCCCAATAACCCCCATCTAAACCTCCACCAGCGTTGTCATCTTTTTTAGTACCTATGTTATAACTACCTCTAGTATACCCAGCACCTGCGTTATTAATAGCAACACCAGTAACGATACCACCTGCTACTGTTACATCAACTGTCGCTTGTGTCCCAGCTTTGGTAGGCGCACTAATGTTAACAGTGTGTGTTCCGTCAGTTGTATAACCAGAACCTCCACTAACTAGTGTTGCTCCAGTAATAGTACTACCGATATTGAAGTCAATTTTATTATTACCTGAATGAACATTCCATTCAGTTTTAGGTAGAATCATACCTGTTAATTCTATACTCAACAAGTTTTTGAATTTTTGATTAAATTGTACTTTAAAATTACTCGCAGTAGGGTAAATACTTTTGTTCCTTTCACGACTATCTATTTGAAGATGATATTTTGTTGTTTTTAACAAATCTTCTTTATTTGGAGAATAGCCTTCGTTGAAATTTGGTGGAAGATAACTGTGGTAGTTTCCGTTACTCATTATTAATGACAAATATTATTTTTTTAATATTTAAACTGTTTTAAATCTTTTAAAAAAGCTTCTATATTTTTAGTATAAGCTACTTTATTTGTTTTACACATACTCATAGGATGTAATGTATAGTTTTTATTACTACATTTTTTTGTTTTTCCTAATTTAATAGATTCATTTGGAAATAATTTTTTCATCAATAATGCAGAAGTTGGTACTACTTTTGCTTCATAATCACATTCTTTACAATGTTGTTTCATTCCTTTAGAAGATATTTTAAAAGAAACACACTCTTCTTCGTGTACATCTTGACAATAGGTACAAAAATGTTTTTCTGGTATTACTAAATAATATCTTTTATACTTAACAATTTTTGTTATAGGGTTATTCCATTCTCTTTCACAAGCTGTTCTTATGAATTTTTCTATTTGTTTATAAACAGGAGTTTCAGGTTCAATATCCATTTTTTAAAAGGGATTCTTTTTCTTATATCTTAAATTTTCTTTTTAATAGTTTATCTGTTTTTTTAATTTGAACTGATTGTAACAAATTTATTTTGATACTTTGTCTTCTAATAATACTCTTGAGTTTGAGTCTTTCTTTATCCCATTCTTTTTTTTCTTCAATTAGTTGGTAATGTTCATTGACGTTACCTCCTACCATTAGGAGTAAATGGGCTTTTTCTTTTTCCCATTTAGCTTTCATTTCTCTATATTGATCTCTGAGATCATTAACAGCTTCTAAATAATCGTTTTCATTGTTCATTATTACTTTATATGTTAAACATTTTTTTAAGCCTATCATCAACATTTCTAACCATTTTTTGTTTACTTCCTAATTTTTGTATTGGATTTTCTTTCTTTTTTTCAGGGAATAGGTGATTTTTGATAACTAAAGGCAGTTTCCACAATCCATAACCGTTAGGTAATACATGACTTTTAAAACTATGGCAAAATCCGTTTTTTCTTCCTACCATAGTATCTTTAATACAATGACATTTTTGATACAACCCATTAGGTGTTATTACAAAATAAATACCACTAGAACTATGACATCTACCTATATTCATACATTTAGCTGGTTGATAATTATTTCTTAATTTAATCCAATAACAATTGTCATTAAGTTTACAAATTTTTTCAAATTGTATTTTCCAAGGGAATTCACTACTATTAAAAAGCCACGATTCTATTTTATCTAATATTTTAGAACCTGTAGAAGCATAAACATTATTCCAAATTTCATCATCTCCGTCATCTTCATATTCTTCAAAAGTATTGTCTACTTTCTTATCTTCTTTAATTTCTACGGGAGTAAACATTGTACCTCTAAGTGTTCTGACAATAGTTTTTTTAAAAATATCAAGTTTGTTTGGATTTTCTTCAACTAATGATTTGTCAGGATGTGAAAATAAAGGTATATAAGCTCTCCCTTCGTCTTGATACATACTTTGACCTTTTTTATTTTTCTTTCTCGCCATTTTTCTACTGTATAAAATTCTAATTGTGTTATTACGATAAACACAACTATCATAAACATCATCCCAAGGATTGATACTATCCCTTTCTCCAAAATCTTTTATCAACCTTCCAACTACTTTATTTCTTAATTTATTAGCCATTTGACGAGTAACATAAATATCAGGCCAATAAAGATGAAAACCTGTTTTGTAAAGTTTATTACCTCCCTCTATAATAATCTTTGAAGCAGTTCCACAAACTATTACATTATAGGGATGATTATAAAGTTCATGGATAACTTTTTGAATAGAATAAAGAGCAATTCTAAATTTTTCTTCAGACCAAGCATAATCTTCTTTTATATCTATATCTGCGAAAAATCTAAATATATCAGTTGGATATTCTGTTATATAATACCTATCTCCTGCGTTTACACCTTCAATGTATACCTCGTAAAATTTTTCTGTAAGTTCTTCAGAAATACTAAGTACGCCTCCGTCTAAACACAAATGTGTGTGTCGAGTTACACCTTTCTTGTGAAAACAATTGTTTTTTGTTAACCATCTTTTAAGAATAGAATCTCTCATCTGGTAATAATGGTGTGTATTTTTTAAGTTATTTATTCTAAATAAAAATATTTATTATAAACATAATGTTGAGTGAGAAAAACAAAAGAATGGCTATGATTATATCTGGTATTATTGTTGCTTATTATGGATTTGGTTTGGCTAAGAAAATAGTATTCTACCTTATAATAGGAGCCTTACTATTTTATTTTTTAGACCGAGAAAAACCCGAATTAACAGCAGGAGTAAAAGAAAGAGGAAAAAAAAAGTTGGACGAGAAAATTTCAGAGGGCGTAAGAAAAGCTATAAACGACCAGATGGCGTAATTTACATTAATCTCGACCACAGAAAAGACAGAAAAAAAGACGTACATAGATTTTTAAAAAAAATAGGTTATAAAAACGTTGCTGTATTTAGACTTTCTGCTACTTTAGACAAAAAAAATGGACATATAGGTTGCGCTGATAGTCACATTAGAGCTTTAGAGTATGCTAAAAATAAAGGATTAAGAAATGTTCTTATAATGGAAGATGATGTATCTCTTGATTGTTCTCCTGCAAAATTTAATAAAAAAGTGTCTGGTTTTTTAGAAAAGTATGGTGATAATTATGATGCTATTACCTTTTTCGGTTATTGGAAAAAAGGAATAGTCCCAGTAGATAATGACGTAGGTAAATTTACAAGTGATGGTTATTCGACTACAGCATTAGCTTACATGGTAAATCATAAGGCTTACAATGACTTTCTAAGGGTTTTTACAGATGCAAAAATAAAAATGACACAAGAACTTAAAAGTTTTAAAGGTGAAAAGAAGTTTGAAACTCCATATGCTATTGACGTACATTGGAAAACTTTACAACGTGGAAAGAAATTTTATATTTTCAATCCGCACATTGTAAAACCTTCGGGAAGTTACAGTGAAATAATGCTTAAATAAATGGATTATTATTTGTAGGATTTCTATAATCAGCAAAAGAATCGATTGCGGACTGTACTAATTTAGAATTTTTTTTATTTTTATTTATTCTGCTTAAATGTCTAGCTAAGTCTTGATTAGAACCTCCTCTAGTTAGAATACCTAAAGCACCTCCACCACTTCTTACTAAATTATTCAATTCTCTTCTACCTTGTATCCTAGCATTTCTTTTGATTTCATCGTAAAGAAAATTTTTACCAATTCTTCCTCCTTGTTTAGTTAAACCTGATATATTTCCACTTTTAACCATTTGTGTAAATCTACTAGGTTTAGATGCTAAGTATTCTCTATACATACTAGCTACTTCTTTTTGACTATATCCTTTTCCTGACATTTCTTTTTGAAATTCTTGCCATTCTCCAGAATTACGAATACCTTTTGGGACAAATTTCTTTTTTCTGTATTTATAGACCCTTTTCTTTCTTTTGACGACCTTTTTACGTTTTCTTTTTACGACCTTTTTTCTTTTTCTTTTTAC
>CESF01031191.1_pt1 | contig 17383 bp, 13 predicted proteins | sample 356331 | NCBI WGS metagenome assembly CESF01 (sample SAMEA2621779, study PRJEB7988) | marine metagenome | biome: marine biome (ENVO:00000447); feature: surface water layer (ENVO:00002042); material: "saline water (ENVO:00002010), including plankton (ENVO:xxxxxxxx)" | depth 5 m
TAGCATTCTTTCTAAGAACGGTTCAGTGACTGGCGATATTATAAAATGTTCTGGTTCTGATCTTTTATGGTTTACATTATTTTTATTAGACATGATTAGAAGTTCCCTTCAGCCATAGTAATTGTTTCATCAATCACTAACCCTTTGGTATTAATACGCTCAATACCTGCTTCACCAACGATAACAATAGTACCGTCAGGCGCTTGAGCTACAGAAGCTGAAGTAGTTCGACCTGGTAATATAATGGATTTTGCATCTTCTGAGCGACGGTTTAACAAAACAACTGAACCCCCATTGCCAACAAGAACATGCGATTTATTTGTTTTCGTAACACCCGCCATCAATGTTTGTTCAGAGTTGGTGTAAACTTTTTGCCACTGAATACCACCATCGACAGAGTGATAAAGATTTCCACGTAAGCCAAATACTAAGACATTATCTCTTTGTGCGCTTAAACCAAAAAATGAACCTTCATAAGGAGATGGTATTGCACGCCAATTTTCACCCATATCATCAGAACGTAAGATTAAGCCCTGCTCTCCAACTACCATTAAAGAACGAGCACCAACCATCGCGATACCATTGATATGCAAGCGATCATTATTATCTAAATGAGAAGACCAATCGATCCAGTTTTTTCCACCATCTGTCGTATGGAAAGCCATACCGTATGCGCCTACAGCAAAACCTATATTTGCATCATAAAACCAAACATCTAAGAAAGGCTTAGTAGAACCACTTTCTTGATCATATTGAGCATCTTCTAATGCATAAGTGATGTTTTCTAAAAACATTTCAGCATTATCAATTTCTGTAGCATCACCGGATTTCTCAGCTTCAGTCAAAGCAGCAATCGCCTTGTCTTTATTTTCACTGGCACCTTTTACAATCGCCGTGTTTGCTAAGTAACCATCAAACTGCTTAACCCAAGTTTCACCGGCATCTTCTGAATGCAGGATCAAACCATCATGACCTACTGCCCAACCTTTAGTTGCACTAGCAAAGTAAACTGCCGTTAATGTAACTGAAGAAGGTGTGCGAGACTGAGACCAACTTTTACCACTGTCATCAGAATAAACAATGTGCCCATGAGCACCGACAGCGATTAAACGGCTGCCAACACGGGTAATATCTAATAATAAGCTTTCATGAGCTCGATCAGTCGATAACGCTGGTGTTACCAATGGATCTTGCCATGCTGACTGCGCCAATGTCGTAAACATTAAACTGATCACAAGTAATGCAGATTTAACAAATATTTTTGGCGGGGCTACCGTAACGATTCTCATTCGAATCGATGGGAATCTCATATAACGCTCCAGATTTTTTATAATTTTTTTGAAGGCCGCTAGCATAGCCGACCTTGAACAATTTATCTAATTTACATGTGTTAAATAATGTTATTTATTAACGTTTACCACGACGACGTAATGCCGAAGGCGTAAAATATTGGTCGTTTGGAAGATCCAAACTAAAGTCAACCGTGCTGCGCTCTTCGTTATCTAAACCCTGTACGTGATAACGTCTTGCTTTAACATCATGGAAAACATCTAGCGTTGTCCAAGTTACTGGCAATTCATAATAATTTTTCAAGTAAGCCATACTGACACGCCATAAATCGCCTGCACTGTCATATTGATCTGCAACCGCAATGCCCCAAGTGTCTTCATCAAGGAAGAAACGGCGCTTATTATAAACGTGACGCGCACCTTCTTTTAAAGTTGCTTCTACAACCCAAACGCGGTGTTTTTCGTAACGCGTATGATCAGGATTAATGTGTCCAGGCTTTAGAATTTCTTTATACGTCAACTGTTTGCTAGACAAGTCATAGTTATTGTAAGGAATATATATTTCTTTCTTTTCTACTAACTTCCAGTCGTAACGATCAGGGGCACCGTTATACATATCCGTATCATCGGCATAACGAAGACCATCAGCAGCCGCAATAGGCGTGTCATAAGCTAGGTTAGGCGCACGACGAACACGACGCTGACCCGCGTTATAGCCCCATGCTTGACGAGATTCTTCAACCTGATCGATAGTTTCATGAACCAATACCGCACCACCCGCTAATCGCGCAGGCGCTTTTGTAAAAGATAAGTAATAGAACAGAATATTATTCAACTCATCAATCGTTGCTGTTGGGTTATAGTAATTAAACAGGATATCTTGCTGAACAGTTACTAGAGAAAAGCCACCATCTTTTTGTACGGCTACTTCTGAAGAGCGTCGGCTAAAGAAAACCCCACGCCAGCGCGTGATGTGATTCCAGATTGCTTCTAGACCATTTTTTGCAATAGGAAATGGTATTCCACCATAGGCATAACGAAGCCCTGCACCATTTTGATTTAACTCTGCTCGAATGGCATTTTTATATGTATTCTCATATATCCATTCTGGTGCGGCTGCACTTCGTCGCGTTTGGTAAATTGGCATTTTAAATGTATCAGGATACGTTTTAAATAATGCTAATTGACCATCGGTCAAAAATTCTTTGTGGGTTTCTACATTATCCGCTGTAATGACGAATAATGGTTTATCTTGCGGATAAGGGTTTGGATGATGTTGACCTGACTTTTTATAATCCAAGGCCGGTACCGAAACACCGCCTCGCCATACAGGAATATCTTTACCATTACCTGCACGCTCTGCACCCAAAGGTGTTAATTCACCCTTAAGGCGTTCAGCCTGCTGAACGGAAACTGCTGCTGTGGTTAATTGGCTAAATGCTGCCAATACCAAAACGCCAGCCGCGACCCAATTGTGCTTTTTCATTCTGCGACCTCAATATTATTCTTATATTATTTTTATCTAGATAAAATATTATGGCCTTAGCATAAAGAAAGTTAGCCCTAGTCTCAATGCGCCTAGGGCAGTTAATTTATTCTAAAGCACAAATTAATCTATTTTGTGCAAAAAACACTCAGCTATAGCTATAAACTCTTACTTACTACCTCGTAAACGTCCTTTGAAAGAGACTCCTGAGCCATAATTCTCTGTAATTGCGCCTTCATTTGTTGACCTTGATGGTCAACATAACGTCTCCACTTACTTAAAGGGGCAACTAAACGTGAAGCAATTTGTGGATTCAGCGTATTCAATAAAATAATATTATCCGCCAACAATTGATAGCCAGATCCATCTTTCGCATGGAAATTCACTAAAGATTGACCCGCAAATGTGCCGATAACAGAGCGCACTTTGTTTGGATTTTTTATATCAAAAGCTTCATGACTTAACAACTGACGAATATTTTCAATAGAGCCATATTCAGCAGATCCTGCTTGCACAGCCAACCATTGATTAACTACTAAAGGCTCTGCTTGCCATTTTTTATAGAAAGCAGTTAATGCAGATTCAGCCTCAAGCTTATGAACCGAATTCACTAAACTGGCTAGTGCAGCCATACTATCGGTCATATTGTCGTTATTCTCAAACTGCTTAACAGCTAAGGCTTTGTAGTCACTGTTTGTTGATTTTAATAAGTAATTTAACGCTGCATTTTTCAATCCACGCTGCGCCATTTGAGTCGGCTCAGGTAAATACCCTTGCTCAACATTTAGGCGGTTATATAGGCTGGCTAAATTCTCAGCTAAGGCATCTGCCAGAACCGTTTGCACATACATACGAGCTTGATCAATTGCATGAATATCTATTTCTGCCTGAGTTTCAGCAATATAAGAAATACTTGGCAAAATCAGCATTTTTGCCAACATTGCATGATCCAAATCTTCACGCTGCAACAAACCTTGATACGCATTCACTAAACGCGAATCAACCTCTAATGGTAAGCCTTCTTTTTGTTGTGACATAACCTCATAGATAACATCAAGCGCCAAGCTCTGGCCTGCATCCCAACAGTTGAAGCCATCACTATCATGCTGTAGTAAAAACAATAATTGATCACGACTGTAGTCGTAATTTAATTTTATAGGAGCAGAAAAATCTCGTAGCAACGATGGCACAGGTTCTGATTCAATACCCTTAAAGACCAGAGTCTGTTCTTTTTCAGTTAGTTGGAAGATACCACCACTGAAGCTTTCAGCCTTAGATGATAAATTTTCATCAACGACTATTTCAAGATCATTACCATTTTTTCCTAACAGACCTAATTCAATAGGTATTAAGAAAGGTTCAGCACAGGATTGCTTGAAATTTAATGTATAGGTTTTAGCGACTTCATCAAAATGACTTTCAACATCGACAACGGGAGTACCCGCTGATTTATACCAACGTTTGAATTGCGTTAATGAGATGCTATTAGCATCCTCCATCGCCGATATAAATTCATTGATGGTTACAGCTTGGCCGTCATGGCGTTCAAAATACAGGTCAGATCCTTTACGGAAGCCTTCATTACCCAATAATTTATTAATCATGCCTACAACTTCACAACCTTTTTCATAGATAGTGACGGTATAGAAGTTTGAGATTTCAATAAACGAATCAGGCTGCACAGGATGAGCCATTGGACCTGCATCCTCTGCAAACTGAACTGTGCGCATTAAGCTAGCATCCTCAATTCGCTTAACCGTCGCTGAATTCATATCAGCCGTGAACTGTGCATCACGATAAACGGTAAAACCTTCTTTCAAACTTAACTGAAACCAATCTCGACAAGTGACTCGATTACCCGACCAGTTATGAAAGTATTCATGAGCAACAATGGCTTCAATTCGCTGATAAGCAATATCTGTTGCAGTTTGGGGGTTGGCCAATACGCACGAGGAATTAAAGATATTGAGTCCCTTATTTTCCATTGCCCCCATATTGAAATCATCAACCGCAACGATCATAAAAATATCTAAATCATACTCGCGGCCGTACTTATCTTCATCCCACTTCATCGAACGCTTAAGCGCGTCCATTGCATAGTCGGTTTTATCAATATTTTGTGGCTCAACAAATATTTGTAAGTCGACGGTACGACCAGACATCGTCACAAAGGTATCTTCTTTAACCAACAATGAACCTGCCACTAGCGCAAACAAATAGCAGGGTTTCTTATGTGGATCGTGCCAAGTAACACTATGACGGCCAGAATCTAATTCTTTTCTTTCAACTGCATTACCGTTCGATAATAAAATCGGATATTTTGTACTATCTGCAATAACTTCAGTCGTGAATATACTCATCACATCAGGTCGATCTAAAAAGTACGTAATACGACGAAAGCCTTCCGCTTCACATTGAGTACAAAACATACCACCCGACTTATATAAACCTTCTAACGCCGTGTTATTTTGCGGTTCAATTCGCGTCGATATTTCTAATACAAATTCGTCAGTGACCTTATAAATCGTTAAGTTATCACCTTCTAGCTGATAGTCATCGGCTGTTAATGACTGCCCATCAACTTTAATGCTCAACAATTCTAGCTGCTGACCAACCAGCACAAGAGGTCCAGCATAATTTGCATGCTGCTCATTATTTCGGCGCATAACTAGGCGACTATCCACTTGGCTATAATCCTCAAAAAGATCGAAGCGTAAGTGAGTCTCCTCAATGACAAAATGCGGAGGCTGATAATCTTTCAAATAAATATTTTTCGGTTGCGTGTCTTGCATCATCAAGCCTTTAATAAGTAAATTCGATGTGATAAGAAGAAAACTTTCTCAAATTAATAACGCCACCATCCAATAAAAGATACTGACCCTTAATACCCATCAACTTACCTTCAACTTCAGGTGTTTTATCAAAGTTAAAACTACTGACTTTTGTTGGGTATTCCAATACGGGATATTCAAGTTCAACCACTTCAGCTTCTGGTAATGGAACAATAGCGCCCGGCCCATGCTCAAGCTCTAACTGTTGTATGCCTTCAGCATATTGTTCATACAGTTCATCTCGAATAGTCGTAAGATCAATACGTTCAGCATCGCCTTTTAGCATTGCGCGCCAATTTGTTTTATCAGCAAGGGTTTGCTTAAACAGAGTTTCGACAAGCCCCGACAATAATCGATCTTTTACACGGAATATCGGTAGGCCTTGAGTTGCGCCTTGATCACACCAACGCGTTGGTAGTTGGGTTCCACGAGTAATACCTACCTTTAACGCTGAAGAGTTCGCTAAATAAACAAAATGATCCTGCATACAAAAACTATCACCCCAAGCCGAATCTCGACACGTACCTAGATGATAATGGCATTTTTCTGGGCTCATAATGCACAAATCACACTGAGGCAGCTTTTTAAAACAAGGGTAGCAATAGCCCTGACTGAAACTTTTATTGGTTTTGCGACCACAGTGACTACAATGAATCTTACCTACATAATTCATTTTAATCGTCTTACCCACTAATGAATTAAGATCGATAAGATGATCATCTAGACTCATTTGATATTGAACTTTCGCGCCCGTTTCAGCATTAAGCTGAGTTACCATTTTATTCAAATGGCCAGATATTGTCGGCATACAGCTTCTTACTTTAATGGTTTCTTATTTTAGAGTTTCTAACTTTAAATTTTTTTATTTTATAGTTAGCGGCTGAACATCGTCATCTTTGCTCGACTTACATGATCCTTCCATATAGCCAATGCGCTGATCAGCAGGCATATTGGTCATTTGTTCGTAACGAATAAGGGCTTCCATACACAATACTTTTTGGTCGCTATCCATTTTTCGACCATCAGGCCAGCGACTTAATTCTAAAGCACTTTTCATAGTCTGGAATACTTCAGGGGTCATCGTCTTAATCAAATCATCAACTGTCATCACTTTTACCTTCTAATTCTTTTTCAATTTTTTCTGGGTCATTATGTATATTAGAAATTGGCCACATCATAGCCATTAATACTCCCAGTAAAGCACCTGCGACATGCGATTCATGACCAACATTCGAGTCGCCAAAGACGCTATCAAACATAATCATAATGACCATAAATACCATCATAAATGGGAATAACCAACTCGGCAGATTATAGCGAGGGGTAGCAGCATCACGATAACGATGCTGACGACCCCAAACCCATCCCATCAAGCCATAGGTAACACCGCTTAGGCCGGCAAAATAAGGTCCTACGGCAAGGTACTGAGCAAAACCCGCTCCCAAGGACAACACCAAAGTTAATAAGATTAATCCACCATGGCCGTCATGTAATTCGACCTCTTTTGCTAACACCCACCACCAGAAACTATTCATAACAATGTGCATAAGAGAGAGATGAATCAGAGCAGGAGACCACCAGCGATAAAGATCATTATGCCAAAAACTGTTGAAATCTAACTTTTCACCAGACCAAAGCAATGGGTCTAATAACCAGTCAATTTGTAAAACCAGACCAACTTGTTGCGCCGCAAAAATACTCCACAAAATCACCATGAGCATCACGGTCACAGGGATACGACTAAAAGCAATCGCATTTTGGTGCATACCCACTTGCCAAGGTGTTTTTTCTGCGGCATCGGGCTTAGCGGATAATTCACCCGCTTGCCATTGCTGAACCCAAATCTTTACTTGTTCAGCATCTTCAATACGGGCAACCCATAGATCTTGGGTACCATTATTCATGACAACTCTATGCGGTATTTTTGCCTGCCACAAACGATCAGTAATCGGAGTCAAATTAATTTCAGGGCTTGCCTGAAAAACCAAAATGGAACTCATCTTTAATTATCGCTCCGTTTTCTCAACACGAACCCAAGTAAATTTTCCATTATTTAGCTTGTCTTCGCTGTCCATTCTATAAGCAACAAGGCGTCCATATTTAACGGCACTGTAATCTAAGCACGCTATATTCGAACGTATAATTGCAGGAACACCAGACATCCAGTAGTGACCAAAAAAGAGGGGCTTCTCATTTTCAGAATAATATAAGAGTCTTTCTTTCTCTTGAGGGTTCAACCTTGCATGGGTTAAATCCGTTGGTAAAGGATCGGGTTGAAATATCACATCACTGTAATGCTTAGGGTTTTGTGACCAAAATTTTGTACGGAAAAACTGGCGTACCATTCCATCTTTAGCGACCATTTTACGATCATCTGGTAACTTTAAAGACGTGCCGCGCAGAAGCCTGTCGAGTGACTGGTATAAAAAACTTTCCTGATTTACCGATTCTGAAAGTAAACCAGCATGCAACTGATTACCGCCATAGCGCCCGATAAATTCATTAATTACGGCATGATCCCAGCATGCATGCACGACTCGAAAGTGATCAAACTCCATAAACAGAGGCAATTCGGTAAACCACTCAAGGTAGTCTTTGAATTCTTCTGGATGATCAGCAAACTGCTCAACAGTTTGCTTAACAATAAAGCTATTACGCTCGGTGTGTTCACGTAAATAAGGTCTATCGACTCCTTCAGGAGCAGGGGTCATATAAGTAACTAGGTTATATTCATGATTACCCATAATCATATGGGCATGACCAGCATCAACCATTCCGCGTACTATCTCGCAGGCTAAACGGATATGCGGCCCACGATCAACGATATCACCTAAGAAGACTGCTTTACGGCTTTTGTGTTGATAGATGCCATTGATTTTTTGATAACCCATCTGCTCCAATAGAACAATCAGGGTTTCTCCGCAACCATGAACATCACCAATTAAATCATAACCTTGATGCATTAATTAGACACCTGATTTTTCCCAGCCAAGCTTGGTACGACAAACGTCATAGAAATTATGATCTTTTGGATGAATCAATTTCAATTTATGAGGTTTTTTACGAATAGTAACCGCATCACCAGGCGCACAAGGAATATGCTTTTGACCATCACAGCTGACCGTCGGGTAAGTTTCATTACTTTCACCGATAACCAATTTAATTTCACTGCTTCCATCCACTACAATTGGACGACTAGAAAGTGTATGTGGAAACATAGGGACCAATACAATAGCATCCAATCTAGGGTGCATGATTGGCCCACCACCTGACAAAGCATAAGCAGTAGAGCCAGTAGGTGTAGAAACAATCATACCGTCAGCACGTTGATGGTGAACAAATTGACCTTCAATATACAAATCGAAGGCAATCATGCGCGCAGATTTACCAGGATGAAGAACAACATCATTTAAAGCTTCAGTCGTCGCAATGGAAACCCCATCACGCTTAATCTCAGCATCTAATAAAAAGCGCTGCTCTTCTATGTACTCGCCATCTAGGACGGCTTGAATAGCGTCTTCCATACCGTCATCAGGGCTAATATCGGTTAAGAAACCTAAGCGGCCACGGTTAATACCTAAAACAGGCGTATTATGCTTTGCCAAAGCACGTGCTGCGCCCAACAAGCTACCATCACCACCAACAACGATGACAAGATCGCAAATTTCACCCAATAATTTCTGCGTACTCACTTGCATACCATGTCCGGGCATAACTTCAGCAATACGATCCTGCAAAATTACGTGGTACCCTTCTTCAACCAAATAGCGTTTTAAGCGGCGCACGGTTTCAACAACTTTTTTACTACCAAGTCGGCCAATGATGCCGATATTACGAAACTCTTCCATCACGGTGGATCCAATTCATTCTTTGTAACAGCTTATACCATAACTGCCCACTAAAGGCTTGCTCGATATGCACAATCCTCTTAGCAAACACCAAGTTTTTGATTTAAGCCAACAGAGCGTCCGCGATCTTGCTTGGAGCCTGTGGGGGCCAGCATTATTAGACCATGCAGCGCCTTACACCGAAACAGATCAATTCCCACTCGATTTAGATTGGTTGAAAGGCCTCGATAAAGATAGCCGAACATTAACTGAATATCTGGCTACTAAAAACACCTATTTATTAGGTACGTACTTTGAAGCGTTGTGGCAATTTTATTTCAGTCACCACCCGCGCTTCAAACACAGCATTAATAACCTTCAGGTATTTGCATCGCAAATAGAAGAAAAAAACACAAAGCAGACATTAGGTGAATTTGATGTACTTACTCAAGACGTTGACATTCAACGCTATCATGTAGAACTTACCTGCAAATTTTATTTAGAAGTGCCCATTAATTCACAACAGCCTCTATGGCTCGGCCCTAATTGCCGTGATCGGTTAGATATTAAATACGATAAAACTCACAACAAACAGCTGCCATTACTCTTTTCTGAACAAGGAGAAAAAGCAGCCAGAGAGGCTTTTCCAGATTCTCCTATTCAACAGTTCCAGCAAATTGCAATTTGGCGCGGGCACTTATTCTCTCAAAATCATTGGATGAAGCAGCAAGATCTTGCTACAAAACTAGAGACGCTAGAAATGACGGGGCATCAGGGTTGGATTATCGCAAATAAAAAACACTGGCTATCCCCTGTCTTACTGACGAAGGGTAATAGCTCTGTGTTGAATAGCGCACAGTTAATTGAGAAAGTGAATCAAAACTTATGCGAAAAAAATAGTCCCGTAATGCTAATACTCTTGCATCTTGATAAGACTCGTCAGCAGTGGCTGCAATGTGATCAATATTTTGTAACGCCAAATGCCTGGCCTTATGGCACGTTGGCTGATAGTGACGAAACACCCCTTCGCCCTTGTAGCCCACCCGTATGAATCAGTAAATAACGCTTGGATTGATCCAGCAAGCCTGCCTGCCACCTTTGTTCAAACGCCATGATCATTTTTGCAGTATATACAGGATCTAAATGCAGGCCTTGCTCATCATATTCTTGAATTAAGTAAATTAACGACTCAGGACACTTCCCAAAACCACCTAAATGACTCTCAGTATTAATACGATGGTCACCACCAACCTTCTCTAAAAGCTCCACCGCTAGGGCTTCACCACCCTTAATTGCTAAAAATCCTCTGATGATAGGCTGATTTTTTTGATTAGCCTGCGATGAAGATTCAGCAATTTTCTTAAGACCATCAGCCAAACCTAAAAAAGTGCACCCCGACCCGACACTTAACCAAACCTCATCGTAACCTTGGCAATATTCAGCCAACTCTTCACAGCCCTTATGACCTAATTCGTTATCACCCCCTTCTGCAATCCAATAACTGCTGTATTGTTCAGCCTGCTGCCGACACCATTGTGGATCATAGCGAAGCTTATAGGTTTGCTTGTCTAAGAATATCAATGACATTCCCATTCGCTGACAATCGATTAAAGTGGGGGTTAGAGGAAGATGTTCATAGCCACGAACAAATGCCGTAGTTTTAAAACCCAACACCTGGCCAGCACACGCTAATGCATGCAGATGATTTGAATGCGGCCCGCCACAAGATAATAACGAGTCGAAGCCTTGCTGCTGAGCTGCAGCAAGGTTGTATTTAAGCTTATACCACTTATTACCCGATAGAACTGGGTGAATACTTTCAAGGTGGAGTATATCGACAGCGCACAGCTTACGAAGAAGATTGAGACGAGGCAATATGGGTATTGCCTCGACACTTGGCACTGTTAGCTGTTCAGTATTCACAAAAACCCAAATAAATATTTAAAACTTCTGCTTATTATCCACATTAGGGTTTTTAGAGAAACCATTTTCATCAACATCACCCTCACTCTCCTTAGACAACTCCTTCGCTAAGCTTCCCCCCTCTTCTTCGCCTCCATTAAACAATGCTGCTGATTTTTTAGCCAACTCCCTAACCCGGTTGTTCTTTTCGGTATATTGCAATTTAAAATCGATCAAAAGCCTTCTTGCCGCTTTGTAATAACCACTTGCTGTTGTGACATCGCCACGCTGAGCCGCAACATCACCTTGAGCAGTAAAGGAATCAACCTCCATTTCCAGAATAGAAATCCTAAGGTAACGCTTAAACTCCAAAATAGTCGATTCAGATGCGGTCTTATTTTTGATTAAAGGCCCAAAAGACTTAAGTATTTTAGAGAACTGTTTTTTGGCATAACGAATTTCTCGGTCGCTTTTAAGTACCTTCTTCTTTTTGCCGCCAGCCTTAACTTTATTTTCTAAATCTTCTAAATCAATAATAGATGCGCCTTCACGCTCTTTTTTTGGCAAAGCAGACAAGTAAGTTTTATTGAGCTGGTGTACACGCTCTAGAATCAAACCTTGAATTTCTTTATGGTTATCGACCTTAAGCAAAAACTCCAACGCTTCCGATAACTCCAACGCAAAATCTTTTACTTTACGCGCCTGACCTCGCTGCATAGTGGCCTTCTGCTGGCGTTTACTTACAAACACCATTACAGAAAGTAACAGCAAAATGGGAACCGCTATAGCAATTACCAATCCAATTGATGACATTAAACCGCCTTACTTAATTGATTATTTTAAAAATCCAGCTTAGCTAATAAAGATACTAAAAGCTGCGTCTATATAAGCAGTTTAGCAATGATTTTCAGAGACGCATTATTACCACTAAGTGAAAAATCATTTCACTAATGCTTGACCCAGCGGCTCTGAGTGCATATAAATTGACATTTTAGACTGAATTGAATCAGTCACTTACTTCTTTAAATAAGGTTTTTTAGATCAATATGGGCAAATCGCTGGTTATTGTGGAGTCGCCTGCCAAGGCTAAAACCATCAACAAGTATCTGGGCAAAGATTTCATTGTGAAGTCCAGTGTTGGTCATATTCGTGATCTACCGACCTCTGGTTCTGGTACGAAAAGCGACCCCAAAGAACGTGCGCGCCAAGCGGCTATTACGCGTAAATTGTCACCAGAAGACAAAATTATTCACAAAAAGCGTAAATCAAAAGAACAACTGATTAATCGCATGGGGATTAACCCAGATAATGACTGGGCAGCTAATTACCAAATTCTTCCAGGCAAAGAAAAAGTTGTCGAAGAACTCCAACGTTTAGCAAAAGATGCTGATACCGTCTATCTCGCAACCGATTTGGACCGCGAAGGGGAAGCCATTGCTTGGCACCTGCGGGAAGTTATTGGTGGCGATGACAGTCGTTATCGTCGTGTGGTTTTTAACGAAATCACTAAAAAAGCAATTAAAGCAGCCTTTGAAGAACCTTCAGACCTCGATATTAATCGCGTTAATGCTCAGCAAACCCGTCGTTTTCTCGACCGTGTTGTGGGTTTTATGGTATCACCACTACTTTGGGCTAAAGTTGCCCGAGGTTTATCAGCTGGTCGTGTTCAGTCTGTTGCTGTACGCATTGTTGTTGAACGTGAACGAGAAATTCGTGCGTTTATTCCAGTCGAGTACTGGGAAGCTTACGCCAAGCTTGATAGCAAGCAAGGAGAGCAGTTCCGCTGCCAAGTTGTTAAAGAAAATGGGGCTGAATATAAGCCAAGCAACCAAGAGCATAGCGACAAAGCAATGGCAACATTGCAGTCATCTGCGTTCACAGTCGCAAACCGTGAAGATCGCCCGACTAAATCTAAGCCTGCTGCACCTTTTATTACCTCTACGCTTCAGCAAGCAGCCAGTACTCGCTTAAGTTTCAGTGTTAAGAAAACAATGACACTAGCACAGCGCCTGTATGAAGCAGGTTTTATTACCTACATGCGTACCGACTCTACCAATTTGAGTGCTGAAGCGGTTGAAAATGCTCGCGCTTTCATCAGTAAAGAATACGGCGAACAGTATTTACCAGAAGAGCCACGTTCTTATAGCAGCAAAGAAGGCGCTCAAGAGGCTCACGAAGCCATCCGTCCTTCTAATGTTGATTTCTCGGGTGAAGACCTAGAGAAGATGGAACCAGACGCTCAGCGCCTTTACGATTTGATCTGGCGCCGCTTCGTAGCTTGTCAGGTAAATGATGCGCAATTTACAAGCTCAACCATTACCGTTAAAGCTGCTGACTTCGAATTAAAAACAAAAGGTCGAGTCATTCGATTTGACGGTCACTTACGTGCGCTTCCTACTGGCGGTAAAGGTGATGAAGATATTTTATTACCTGACGTTGCTGTTGGTGATGTTCTAAAATTAGACGAATTACAACCTAAACAGCATTTTACTAAGCCTTCTCCACGTTATTCAGAAGCGGCTTTAGTAAAAGAACTAGAGAGACAAGGCATTGGCCGACCTTCAACTTATGCGGCGATTATTTCAACCATTCAAGATCGTGGCTATGTGCGCTTAGAAAATCGCCGCTTCTACGCTGAAAAAATGGGTGATATTGTAACCAGTCGCTTAGTAGAAAACTTCGATAATCTAATGGATTATAATTTCACTGCGACCATGGAAGAAAAACTCGACCATGTTGCTGAAGGCGATTTGAATTGGAAGAACGTTCTAAACGAATTCTATAGTGACTTCCAGAACAAACTCGAAGTTGCAGATGGCGAAGACGGCATGCGCCCGAACGATCCGGTAAATACCGATATCGAATGCCCTACTTGCTCACGTAATATGCAAATACGTACAGGCTCTACTGGCGTGTTCTTAGGTTGCTCTGGTTATAGCCTGCCACCAAAAGAACGTTGCACCACCACCATGAACTTAACTCCTGGTGAAGAAGCGATTAGCCTAGACGGTGATGAAGAAGCGGAAAGCCGTCGTCTAAACGACAAGCGTCGCTGCTCTATCTGCAACACCGCTATGGATAGTTATTTGCTGGATGAACAACGAAAGCTACATATCTGTGGTAATAATCCAGACTGTCCGGGCTATGAGGTTGAACTTGGCCAATTTAAGATAAAGGGTTATGACGGCCCTACTCTTGAATGTGACAAGTGCGGCAGCGAAATGCAGTTGAAATCAGGCCGATTTGGTAAGTACTTTGGCTGCATGGCAGATGACTGTAAAAATACACGTAAACTGCTTAAAAGCGGTGAAGCTGCGCCACCTAAAATGGATCCTATCCCGATGCCTGAACTTCAGTGCGTGAAGGTAGACGATACTTATATTTTACGTGATGGCGCGAGCGGTTTATTTTTAGCGGCTAGCCAATTCCCTAAAAACCGTGAAACCCGTGCTCCACTCGTGTCTGAAATTATTCCGCATCAGGCAGAACTTGATCCTAAATACCATTTTCTATTAGATGCTCCGCGCTCTGATAAAGAAGGTAATTCTGCTGTAATTCGCTATAGCCGTAAAACTAAATCTCAGTATGTTATGTCTGAGGTTGAGGGTAAAGCATCTGGATGGAGTGCTGTTTTTGAAGACGGCAAATGGGTAGAAACCGAGCCTAAGAAAAAAGCTCCGGCTAAAAAGAAAGCGCCTGCAAAGAAAACTGCAGCAAAAAAAGCACCGGCCAAGAAAAAGGCTCCTGCTAAGAAGAAGGACGAAGATAAAGAATAATTCTTAGTCCATTTCGACCTCTTCCAGCTAAAGGCATCAAAATTTAGCTGGAAGATTTCGATATAAAGTATGATTTTTTAGAATATAAAACAAAATCATACTTATTCCCTAAAGACCCCTATACAGCTTCTGCTATTTTTTAAATTCCACCCAATCAAAGGAATTTAAAAATGAAAGTATGGAAACTCCTCTCAAGTCTAATTATCGTATCTGCTGTATTCTCAACGACACCGGTCTATGCGAGCGAACAGCTTGCCTTAAATATCAATAATGCCAGTATCGAGCAACTAGAAAAGATTAAAGGGATCGGCTCTCGTAAAGCTGAAGCAATTGTCGAGTATCGACTAAAGCATGGTAATTTTAGCCAAGTCAGTGATCTTATTAAGGTCAAAGGCATAGGCACTAAGTTTGTCGAAAAAAACCAAGCTTGGCTTTCAACGGAGTAAATTTGTTTTCGCGGTGTGCGTATTATTACGAATTTGCTATGCTTAGCACTAGATAAATACAGCAAAAAGGATTTATCAGTGCCTGACACTGTAGAAGAGCCGTTACTCACGCATAAAAAAAAGCAGCACAAACTGGCAGCTAAGCTGCTGGCATACGTGCTGTTTTTTAGTTTCTTCGTCACCTTAGTAACATCCAGCTATATTATTTACTCCGATTACCGCCAAGGAACAAACACACTTAACCAAAGCATCAGCCAAATTCAAGCCGGATACCAAGAAAGTATTAGTTATAGTTTATGGAATTTTGATAGCCAGCAAATCAATACTCAACTTGCAGGGATTATTAATTTCCCTGGAGTATTAAATGTCTACATAGAGACAAAAGAAGGGCTATTGCATAGCATGGGGGATTTTGAACAAGACTCTGAAGAAAAACATGCTTTCGATCTCTTTTTCACTAGCGCCGAACGTCAATATCCACTCGGTGTACTTAATATTACCTTAGACTACCAAGGCCTCTATGAAACTTTATTCTATAAAGCCTTAAACATTCTTGCATCTCAATTCATTAAAACCTTTTCAGTCTCTCTTTTTATTCTTTTTATCTTCCAGCGCTTAGTCACTCATCGTTTACTTCTAATGTCTAAGTGGGCCAATACTTTTAGCCTTAATAATTTAGATAACGAGTTAAAAATAAACTCCAGTGACAAACATGATGAAATTGATGCTGTTGTAGAAGCTATTAATAGCATGAGAAATAGTTTAAAAGACGATATTACAAAACGTGAACTCACCGAGCGCGCCCTAAATCAAACTCAATACAAGCTATCAATTGCCATTAATAATGCGGAATTAGGGTTTTGTGAGTACAGCCAAAAATCAGACCGTTTTAATGGTAATAACCACTTCGCCAACCATCTAAACATCGATCATAGCCTGCTTAATTCAATTGAACATCCTGTTGATTGGTTTAAAGAGCTCATTTGTGGTGAACACTGTATTGAACAGCGTGAGCGAATAAATCAGTTATTACATGGGCACATGGAAAGAATCTGCACCGAATTAAGTTTGAAATGCGCAGATCAAATTAAGCACTTCGATAGCACAATCCAAGTATCTAAATGGGATGAAAACGGTCTGCCTTTCGAGATTGTATTTTGTATTTTAGATAAAACGGAACAAGTAAACGCTAGCCAGCAGGCTTCTGAACTCAACTATGCATTAGAGCAAAAAGTTGCCCAGCGAACTGAGCAACTTAATAACGAACAAATACAGTCACATGCTCAAATTAAACAACTGGAACATAAGCTGGAAAGCTTTGAACAGTATGAGAGCCGTCAAAAAAGCCAAGAAAATCTTAAACCTCTTCATTATGCGCTTCAAGAATTGCAACTAAGTTTGAGTGAAGTGAAATCAACTCCTAAAAAACAAGCACAGCAACTTGAACTGGTCCAATTAGTATCTGACCACCTAAAACAGTCGAATCAACTTGATTGTGAGACTTTTGATGTCGTAACCCTTGTTCAAGAGTTAACCGATGATTTCACCAAGCACCAAAGCCCACAACAAGAATTCCAGCTAAAACTGCCCTTTTCATTAATGCTGGATAGCTACAAGCACGTTATTTCATACTGCTTTGAACGTTCACTATTGGCATTTTCTGAGATTTACCGACAATACGATGCAACATGCCCAATAAATGCGAGCCTGCTATTAGAAGGAGACTTCGCGACAATTTTTCTAAATAGCGGAACAAGCTTGCCTCAGGGCATTGAACAGCAATGGGAAAAACCTAAAACCAACGCTCTCATTATTTCGAAGATGTG
>CESF01017802.1_pt1 | contig 17341 bp, 15 predicted proteins | sample 356331 | NCBI WGS metagenome assembly CESF01 (sample SAMEA2621779, study PRJEB7988) | marine metagenome | biome: marine biome (ENVO:00000447); feature: surface water layer (ENVO:00002042); material: "saline water (ENVO:00002010), including plankton (ENVO:xxxxxxxx)" | depth 5 m
TGTATTAAGACTGTTAAACTTATTAATTAAAACCCCATGAAAACAAACTTTAATATCAAGGAGTTAGAAAGTTTCGATCACATCGGAGATAATCATATAGGTACTTCTTCTGAAACTCCGATTCGAGAAGACGCTTTTAGACTCAATGCGGATGAGAAAATTGAAATTATTCGTGACGATGTGAAACACATTATGGAGACCTTAGGATTGGATCTTAGCGACGATAGTCTTAAAGGCACACCTAACAGAGTTGCAAAAATGTTTGTCAATGAGATATTCAGTGGTCTTGATCCAAAAAATAAACCCAAAGCTTCAACATTTGATAACAAATACAAGTATGGCGAAATGCTGGTGGAGAAAAATATTACTGTATATTCTACCTGCGAGCACCATTTATTGCCTATTGTAGGTAGAGCGCATATAGCTTACATTTCAAATGGCACTGTAGTTGGTCTTTCAAAAATGAATCGAATCGTCGATTATTATGCAAAACGTCCACAAGTACAAGAGCGTATGACCATTCAAATAGTGAAAGAATTGCAAAAAGTACTAAACTGTGAAGATGTTGCCTGTATTATTGACGCCAAGCACTTGTGTGTCAACTCCAGAGGTATCCGCGATATTGAGAGCAGCACTGTAACTAGTGAATTTGGAGGACAATTCAAAAATAAAGACGTTCGACGCGAATTTATCAACTACATTCAGTTAGAAACTCAGTTCTAATTCGAACCCATTTATGGCCTTATATTCGGAACATTCTATTACTATATACAATTCTCTTTCGTCTAAGAAAGAGCTTTTTAAACCAATTAATGAAGGGGCGATTGGAATGTATGTCTGTGGCCCAACAGTTTACAGCAATGTACATCTAGGTAACCTCCGTACTTTTATGTCTTTTGATATGATTTTTAGATACTTCAAACATTTGGGGTATAAAATCCGATATGTAAGGAATATTACGGATGCGGGTCATCTTGAAAATGATGCCGATGAAGGAGAAGACCGAATTGCCAAAAAAGCACGTCTTGAGCAAATAGAACCCATGGAGGTTGTTCAAAAGTACACAGTTGACTTTCACAACATTTTGAATACTTTTAATTTTTTACCGCCCAGCATTGAACCCACTGCAACGGGCCATATTATTGATCAGATTGAAATCATAAAAGGCATTTTAGAAAAAGGACTTGCCTACGAGGTGAATGGATCTGTTTACTTTGATGTTTTGAAATACAACGAATCAAATGACTATGGTGTGCTAAGTGGCAGAAACATAGAAGATCTTATACACAACACCCGAACTTTAGAGGGTCAAACCGATAAAAAAAACCCTCAAGATTTTGCCCTGTGGAAAAAAGCGGAGCCAAATCACATCATGCGATGGCCCTCCCCATGGGGCTTGGGGTTTCCTGGATGGCATTTAGAATGCACAGCGATGAGCACCAAATACTTAGGCGAAAAATTTGATATTCATGGCGGTGGTATGGATTTAAAATTTCCGCACCATGAATGCGAAATCGCACAAGCAAAGGCATGGCACAATTGCAGTCCTGTAAATTATTGGATGCACGCCAATATGCTGACTCTTAACGGCCAAAAAATGGCAAAATCAACAGGTAATAATATTCTACCCGATGAAATATTAAGCGGAAACACCAAACAATTGTCTAAAGGGTTTTCTCCTTCGGTTACCCGGTTTTTTATGATGCAGGCCCACTACCGCAGTATTTTAGATTTTAGTAATGATGCCTTGGTGGCTTCAGAAAAGGGGTTTCTAAAGTTAATGGATGCCCTAAAAACACTTAAAAATTTAGAAGCTTCAACGACTCCCTCTGATTTTAATGTTTCAAAATGGAAACAAGGCTGTTACGCTGCTATGAATGATGACTTTAATACGCCAATTTTAATTGCAGAGCTCTTTAATGCCGTAAAGTATATCAACCAAATTAAAGACGGCACAAATAGTATTGATTCTGAAAGCTTAATAACAATCCGAGAAACGATGCAGGCTTTTGTTTTTGATGTTTTAGGATTGCAAGAAGTGTCGGCTGTTGGATCTCATGATGAAAAACTTTCTGAAACGATTGCGCTTCTTATCAGTTTGAGAAATCAAGCACGAACGCAAAAAAACTTTGCGCTTTCTGATCAAATAAGAGATCAATTGGTGAAAATTGGCATCCATTTAAAAGACGGTAAAGACGGCACAATTTTCTCTCTAGATTAATTTTTTTTTAAGACTATGGTTGTAAAACCATTCATTGCAATCATCAAAAGCTATCAAAAATGGATTTCTCCATTGCTTCCAGCTAGATGTAGATACCATCCAACATGTTCTCAATACTGCATAGAGGCATTGTATACACATGGTCTTTTTAAAGGTTTGTTTTTAGGAATTAAACGGGTATTGCGTTGCCATCCATGGGGAGGATCTGGTCATGATCCTGTGCCTAAAAGCAAAGATTAGCAAAGAAATAATAAGGCGTTGTTCACATGCAATTCTGTATATTTACACAAAAAATTAAAGATAATGGATTTTTTACAAATCATATGGGAGCCCGCATCAGACGGTGTTCGACTTTTTGGGAATTTTAAAATTCACTATTACAGTATGATGTGGATTGTGGCTTTTGTTCTTGGGTATCGGATCATGAAAAAAATCTATACCAATGAGAATCAATCTGAAAAAAAACTTGACAGCTTATTTATGTACTCCGTATTAGGAATCATGATTGGCGCTAGACTGGGGCATGTTATTTTTTACCAAGCTGAACTGTTTCGAGAAGACTTCTTTAGCGTTTTCCTGCCCTTTAAATTTAGCGGTGGATTCGAATTTACTGGCTTTCGAGGATTGGCAAGCCATGGCGCCACCATTGGTATGATCGTCTCGATGTATCTCTACAATAAAAAAGTGCTGAAAAAATCTATTTTGTGGATTTTAGACCGTGTGGTAATTGCTTGTGCTTCGGGAGCAATTTTTATACGCATTGGTAATTTTTTTAATTCTGAAATTATAGGTAAGCCTGCAGAAGAAGGATTGCCATGGGCAGTGGTTTTTAAAAATATCGATATCATCCCACGACACCCTGGTCAACTTTACGAAGCCTTTGGGTATTTATTTGTCTTCTTAATTGTTTGTTTAATTTATTGGAAAACAAAAAAAGGCATGCAAGAGGGTTATCTTTTTGGATTGTTTTTATTATTGTTAATGACCGTAAGAGTTTTTGTTGAACAATTTAAAATTGCACAAGTAGACGGCCGAGAAGATTGGATATTGGGTTTTAATACAGGACAGATATTGAGCATTCCATTTATTTTGATTGGAATCTACTTTATGTTTTTTCATAAAAGAAAAACCTCATAGCACAATACTTAAATTAAAAAAGCCACTTTATAAAGTGGCTTTTTAATTATCAGAATAAATATTTTGTTAAGCTTTTTTATTAAGATGCTTTAAAGTGTCGTGCATGATAGGGGTTGCAATAAAGACTGATGAGTAGGTTCCCACAAGCACCCCAACGATCAATGCGAAAAGTAAACCTCTTAAAGAATCTGCCCCGAAAATAAACATAGCCAGTAACACAACCAAAGTTGTAAGCGAGGTGTTTAAGGTTCGACTCAAAGTACTGTTTAAAGCCCCATTAACTATGCTACCAAAATCCCAACTAGAATGTTCATTGATGTATTCTCTAATCCTATCAAAAACCACCACGGTATCATTTAAAGAGTATCCAATAACTGTCAAAATCGCAGCAATAAAGGCTTGGTCAATTTCCATGCTGAAGGGAAAAAACTTCCATGCAATAGAGAAGATCCCCAACACAATGAGTACATCGTGAAAAACAGCGGCAACGGCACCCAAAGAGAATTGCCATTTCTTAAATCGTAATAAAATATATAAAAAGACAACTATTAAGGATCCTAAAACGGCCCATAAAGACGAACGCTTGATGTCATCTGCAATCGTAGGACTTACTTTTCCAGAATACATTTTACCAACGTTATTTTCAGCATCTATAAATTGCTTGTAGTTCGTTCCATCAGGGAGGAATGGCACCAATGCAGTATATAATTTCTCTTGAACTTCCGAATCGACTTCTGCCGAGTTTTCATTTACTTTGTATTTAGTTGAAATTTTAAGCTGATTCGCACTTCCAATAGTTTTAACTTCTGCGCTGTTAAAAACTTCGTTTACAGCAATTTTAACATCCTCTGTGTTCATGTCTTTATCAAAACGAACGGTGTAAGTTCGCCCACCAACAAAATCAATACCTTGATCCAGTCCTGTAGTGAAAAGTGAAAATAAGCCCGCTGAAATAATGGTCGCTGAAAGTAAATAAGCCATTCTTCGCTTCTTGAGAAACTCAATTTTTATGGATCTCATCAACCCTTTGGTGAATTTGGTTGAAAATTGAAGTTTTCCACCGCGATTCAAATCCCAATCAATTAACAATCTAGAGATAAAAATAGCCGTAAATAAAGAAGTAATAATACCAATTAACAAGGTTGTTGCAAATCCTTTAATCGGACCTGTTCCAAATGTATAGAGAATGAGCGCTGTAAGTCCAGTGGTAATATTGGCATCTAAAATAGAAGACAAGGCATTTGAAAACCCATCTCTGACAGACTCTTTTTGTCCTTTTCCTTTATACAATTCTTCACGAATACGCTCATATATAAGAACGTTGGCATCTACAGCAATACCAATAGTCAAAACAATACCCGCAATTCCAGGCAAGGTTAATACCGCTCCGAGTCCTGATAGAATTCCAAATATTAGTAATATGTTCAGTAGCAATGCAACATTGGAATAAAGCCCTGACTTACCATAATAAAATACCATCCAAAGCAGTACAAACACCAAGGCAATGATAAAAGATTTCATACCACTGTCAATGGCTTCTTGACCTAGGGAAGGCCCAACTTCTTCCGCTTGAACAATGTCGGCAGAGGCTGGCAATTTACCAGCGCGCAATACATTGGCTAAATCAACCGCTTCATTTAATGTAAAAGTTCCAGAAATTTCAGAGTTTCCCCCGGAAATTGGGCCTGAAGTAACCCCTGGTGCTGAATACACAATATCATCTAAAACAATGGCAATTTGACCTCCAGTGTTAAAAGCATTACCGGTCATTTTTTCCCAAATTTTAGCCCCTTTAAGATTCATTTGCATGGTCACACTGGGCATCCCATTTTGTTGGAATTCTTGCTTGGCGTCGGTGATGACAGCCCCACTGAGTTGGGGTTTATTTTCTCTATTGCCTTTTAAAGCGTAAAGCTCAACGAGCTCCAGACTTTCAACTTCTTGGTCCGTATCTTCGTTGGTTTCTGTTTCCAAAAACTGAGGAATACCCCATACAAATTTCACGTAGCGTTGTTCTGGAGCAAGAAGTGATCTTACTTTTGGGTTGTTTAAATATTCAATGACACGCTCTTGATCCTTAGATTCAAAAGAAGCCAATACAGGACCTCCATTGTAGCCCATAGATCGAATTAGATCAAATATAGGATTGATTACTTTATCGTCTAATCCACTTTCTGCATCAGAGTCCCCAATAATATCAGATATGGCATCCTCTTTTGAGGCTTCGTCATTAGAGACAATCTCACTGCTTTCATTCTCAACGAAGCCTTTGAGAACTTCATTGGCTTGTATTAAAAAATTTCCGAATTCTTCTCCTTTAAAAGCATCCCAAAACTCGAGCTGAGCGGTACTCTGAAGCAATCCTTTAACACGTTCTACTTCTTTTGCACCTGGTAATTCGACCAATATACGCCCAGAGTTGCCAATCCGCTGAATGTTGGGTTGTGTCACTCCAAATTTATCAATTCTCTTTCTTAAAACTTCAAAAGCTGAGATGATGGATTCGTCAATTTTAGCAGATAAAATGGGTTTGACCTCATCATCACTCATATCAAAAGTAATTTGATCGCTTAAAGTTCGGTTTGCAAATATATCTGGTGATGCTAACTTTTTATCGCCTTGGATGGCTTCAAAAGCTTCAAAAAAATCTTCTAAATAAGTGTTCTGGCTGTCTTTCTGTAATTCTGCGGCATCGTTCAAAGCTTTTCTGAATGTTGGATCTTTACTATCATTAGCCAATCCGACTAAAATATCCTTTACAGAAATTTGAAGAATCACATTAATACCCCCCTTTAGATCCAGACCAAGATTCATGGCTTTTTCCTTAACCTCATCGTAAGTATATGAGGCGATACCAATATTAAACACCTCTTTGTTTTTCAGAGAATCAAGATATCCTATTCGTTCTAAATTTCTTTTAGAATCGTAATCTGTTTCTGTATCGGCAACTTTGTTAATTGCAAATTGACCTGCTTTATTTTCGAGTTGATTGCCCTTGAATGTAAATGATAATTGGTAAATACTGACCAACCCAAATAAGAGGGCAAACATCTTAACTAATCCTTTATTTTGCATTTTGAATTGTTTTAATCTGCTTAAATTTTAGTAAACGAGCAAATATATGATTTACGAAGTGATTTGCCAATATATTTTTTATTTTAATAGAAAAGCACCACAAATACAGTAGTGCTTTAAAATGTAGCTTGATAAAAGGAATTAATTTTTTACATATCTAGAAGTCCGTTGGTCTTCTTAACCCCTTCTGCACTGGTTTCAAGATGTATTTTATCGGCCTCACTTAATTCAATTTGAATAATTTTTTCGATTCCATTGGTCCCTAAGATTACAGGAACACCAATGCAAAGATCTTTTAAACCATACTCACCGTCTAACAATACAGAACAGGGGAATATTTTTTTCTGATCACAGGCAATGGCTTGTACCAATCCACTGACTGCTGCACCAGGAGCATACCAAGCAGAAGTCCCTAAAAGTTTGGTCAAAGTTGCGCCTCCAACTTTGGTGTCATTTTTCACTTGCTCCAAACGTTCTTGAGAGATAAATTCAGAGGCTTTGATGCTGTTCCGAGTGGCATGTGAAATCAAAGGCACCATCCCAACATCGCTATGCCCACCAATGACCATACCGTCTACATCACTTATTGGTGCTTCTAGCGCTTCGGCCAATCTGTACTTAAAGCGGGCGGAATCTAAAGCACCCCCCATTCCAATAATTCTATTTTTTGGCAGTCCTGTGACTTGATGGGCTAGATAGGTCATGGTGTCCATTGGATTACTGACCACAATAAGAACCGTTTCCGGGGAATATTTGACTAAATTTTCAGAAACTGTTTTTACAATCCCCGCATTGATACCAATGAGTTCTTCCCTTGTCATTCCTGGCTTTCTTGGAATTCCAGAAGTAATGACACAAATATGACTGTCTGCTGTTTTAGCGTAATCGTTGGTGCTACCCGTAATTTTAGTATCAAAGCCGTTCAATGAAGCGCATTGCATCAAATCCATGGCTTTCCCCTCAGCATATCCCTGTTTAATGTCTAATAAAACGACCTCGGATGCGAAGTTTTTGATGGCAATGTACTCAGCACAACTTGCTCCTACTGCGCCTGCGCCTACTACTGTTATTTTCATGATTTTTTGATTTTTTTAAGGTAATTAATTATCGTAAACTAAAGGCAATTCCTAACGATACTGTATTATATTCTTGCATAGTGTAGTCGGCGAAAATCTTAAAAAACGATATATTTAAACGCGTTCCTAAAGTTGCTCGTATTCCGTTTGAATTAAAATCTAAATTTATGGGATTTGAAATATTTTCGTTGACAGTGGCAATACTATTACCATTAGAATCTTCGACATCATATGTTAGAGTGTAATCTCCGTTTACATCAAAGTTAGCGGTTCCACTATTGTAACCAAACCCAGCGTAAAATGTGAGAATTTTAAAATCTAATGAACCTAAAGCTTGCACGGTCCATGTATCTAATGAATAGGTTGCGAGACCATTTGTAGCTGAAATTTCACTGGATAGATTATTGTTATCAATGCTATAGTCTACATTTGCTTTTGAATAGGCTCCCAAGATTGAAATGCTAAATGGTAATTTACTGATTAGTCCTAGGTATTGCGTCAAATCATGCTGAAGCCCAATACCTATCAAACTACCATTCACTTTTGAATCATAATTTATAGTTGGCACATACCTCAATTTAATATCGGTATTGAAAGGCAATCCCAAGCCAATTTGTATATGAGGTGTTGGTGTGGCATTAACAGGCATTTCAGAAACAGCACCACCTGGCATAGTAAAAGTAGCTACCTTGAAGTTTCCAGCGGCATTAGGAACTGAAACTTGAAAGGTGGTTTCATTTGCAATATCACTCATGACAGTTGGAAGCTGGGAATTGCCACCCTCTAATGTAACATAGTTGTACTGGCTTGAAATAAAATTAAAAGTTTGATCCTTTTCTGGAGTAAAAGAGGCGCTCATTCCTAGGGTAAGGTCAAATCCAAATTTTTTATGGGTTTTGGCCGTTGTATACCAACCACTGTTCATGCCACTCATCATACCACTTATTGCAGGGTTGAGGTAGTTTTCAGAAAGTAAACTAGCGTCATCACCAGCAAGTAATAAATTCCCAATGTCTTGCGCGTTGATTGAATTTAGGCCAAGGCAAAGGATACAAAAAATATTTAATTTTTTCATTTTTAAAAAATTAAAAGCTACTTAGCTATGCATCAATATTGGCGTAAATGGCATTTTTTTCAATAAATTCTCGGCGAGGTGGAACTTCATCTCCCATCAACATTGAGAAAATACGGTCCGCTTCCGTGCCGTTGTCAATTTGAACCTGACGCAATGTTCTAAACTCTGGGTTCATTGTCGTGTCCCATAACTGAGTGGCATTCATTTCACCCAAACCTTTATAGCGTTGCACCCCAGCACTACCCCCAAATTTTTCTACAATAACATCGCGTTCTTGATCATTCCAAGCATATTGTTTCTTCTGGCCTTTTTTCACTAGATAAAGTGGTGGTGTTGCAATATAAATATGCCCACCTTCGATTAGTTCTTTCATATACCTGAAGAAAAATGTAAGAATCAATGTAGCGATATGACTTCCATCAATATCTGCATCACACATGATAACAATTTTATGGTAGCGTAACTTTGAAAGATTCAGTGCTTTACTGTCCTCTTCGGTGCCAATAGTCACCCCTAATGCAGTAAAAATATTCTTGATTTCTTCATTTTCAAAAACCTTGTGTTGCATGGCTTTTTCAACATTGAGAATTTTACCACGCAAAGGTAAAATGGCCTGAAAGGCACGGTCACGTCCCTGTTTGGCAGTACCACCAGCTGAATCACCCTCAACAAGAAATACTTCGCATTTTGCAGGATCTTGCTCTGAGCAGTCACTTAATTTTCCTGGTAAACCTCCAATACTCATGACGGTTTTACGCTGAACCATTTCACGTGCTTTCTGGGCTGCATGCCTTGCTTGAGCTGCTAAAATAACTTTTTGAACAATGATTTTTGCATCGTCTGGGTGCTCTTCCAAATAATCGGTGAGCATTTCAGAAACCGCTTGGCTCACAGAAGATGAAACTTCTCTATTACCTAGCTTCGTCTTGGTCTGACCCTCAAATTGAGGTTCGGCAACCTTGACCGAAATAATGGCGGTCAGTCCTTCTCTAAAGTCATCACCAGCAATATCAAATTTTAACTTTTCTAACATGCCCGACTCATCCGCATACTTTTTCAAAGTATGGGTCAGTCCACGTCTAAAACCCGTCAAATGTGTTCCACCTTCATGGGTATTAATATTGTTGACATATGAATGAAGATTCTCAGAATAAGAAGTATTGTAAATCATGGCCACCTCAACAGGGATGCCGTTTTTTTCGCCTTCAAAAGCGATAACCGATTGCATGATGGGTTCTCGAGTGGCATCTAAATATTTGATAAATTCAGAAAGCCCCTCTTCGGAGTGAAATGTTTCAGCAATATATTCCCCTTTTTCGTCTTTCTCTCTTTTATCAACGATAACAACTGTAATTCCCTTGTTTAAAAAGGATAATTCTCGCATACGATTGGCTAGGGTTTCATAATTGTATTCAAGGGTTTGGGTAAAAATCTCTGAATCGGGTTTAAAAGTCACAATTGTACCACGCTTGTCAGTCGATCCTGTAGATTTGACAGGATGCATGGCTTTTCCGCGTTCGTATTCTTGCTCCCAGACTTTGCCTTCTCTATGGACAGTCGCCTTTAAATGGGCCGAAAGCGCATTCACACAACTCACTCCAACGCCGTGCAATCCCCCAGAAACTTTATAAGAGTCTTTATCAAACTTTCCACCGGCACCAATTTTAGTCATGACAACCTCCAAAGCAGAAACCCCTTCCTTTTTGTGAAGCCCAACAGGGATGCCACGGCCGTTGTCTTCCGTTGTTATAGAGTTGTCCTCATTGATGGTGACTGTAATTTTATCACAATGTCCTGCCAAGGCCTCATCAATGGAGTTATCGATGACTTCATAGACAAGGTGGTGCAGCCCACGTGTTCCCACGTCTCCAATGTACATTGAAGGACGCATGCGCACGTGCTCCATTCCTTCCAAAGCCTGAATACTATCTGCAGAATATTGATTTTTACTAACGTCTTCGCTCATACTAATTATGTTATTTTATTTGCTGTTTTTAATGTTAAACAAATATAAAAATTAGTCGATTGAAAATGGAGAGTTAAGTTAGAATTTTAGTTGTAATTATCAACATTATTGATTTTGAGAAAACAACGCTTAAACAGCTTAAAAATAGCCTTAGATTGGATTTAAAAGTCTTCTGCAAAAAGAACAAAATACTTTTTAATTTTTAGGCGCTTAAAAACGACGATTTGAAGGTAAAAAAATCAATCGTAAGCCTTGTCATGCACTTTAGAAACGGCACGACCGCTAGGGTCATTTAAGTTTTTAAAAGCCTCATCCCATTCCAATGCAATTTTAGTACTACAAGCCACGCTAGGTTCTTGAGGTACGCAAAGGGCTGCAGCCTCACTTGGAAAGTGCGATTCAAAAATAGAACGGTAATAAAACTCTTCTTTACTTAGTGGGGTTTGAACTGGAAATCTAAAATGGGCGTTTTTCATTTGCTCATCAGAAACTTCTTTGTCAACTACTTTCTTGAGGGTGTCAATCCAACTGTATCCAACGCCGTCACTAAATTGTTCTTTCTGTCGCCAGGCTACGCTTTCAGGTAACATATCCTCAAAGGCTTTTCGCACTACCCATTTTTCCATGCGCTCTCCGTTGATCATTTTATCCTGCGGATTGATGCGCATCGCAACGTCCATAAATTCCTTGTCTAAAAAAGGAACACGCCCTTCAATACCCCAAGCCGCAAGACTCTTATTGGCACGCAAGCAATCATACATATGCAGCTTGTCCAATTTTCGAACAGTTTCCTGATGAAATTCTTTGACATTTGGCGCCTTATGAAAATACAAATAACCACCAAATAGTTCGTCGGCGCCTTCACCAGAAAGCACCATTTTAATCCCCATGGACTTGATAACCCTTGCCATAAGATACATTGGTGTGCTGGCGCGAATGGTTGTAGTGTCGTAAGTTTCCAAGTTATAAACAACATCTTTAATAGCGTCCAGACCTTCTTGAATTGTGAATTTTATTTCATGATGAACTGTTCCAATATGATCGGCGACTTTTTGAGCTGCTGCCAAATCAGGAGACCCATCAAGACCCACAGAAAAGGAATGTAATTGAGGCCACCATGCCTCCTTTTCATCTCCAGATTCAATGCGTTTTTGGGCATATTTTTTTGCGATCGCTGAAGTGACTGAAGAATCCAATCCACCAGATAGCAAAACGCCATATGGCACATCACTCATCAATTGGCGGTGCACCGCAGCCTCCAAAGCTTCTTTGATAGCTTTAATACTGGTTTCATTGTTTTTAACAGCATCGTAATCAACCCAATTTCTTTTGTACCATTGTACAAATTCATTGTCTTTACTGTAGAAATAATGACCAGGCGGAAAGAGTTCTATTTTAGTACAAACAGACTCCAATGCCTTGAGCTCTGAGGCGACATAAAAAGTACCATTTTTGTCCCATCCAATGTAAAGCGGAATGATACCCATATGATCTCGAGCGATAAAATATGCATCATTATCCACGTCATAAATAGCAAAGCCGAATATGCCGTTCAAATCGTCAACAAAGTCAACGCCTTTTTCTTTGAAAAGTGCTAAAATAATTTCACAATCACTTTCTGTTTGAAATTCGTATTCAGATTTGAGTTCTTTGCGGAGTTCTCTGTGATTGTATATCTCACCATTTGCAGCCAAAACCAATTGACCATCAGGACTGTAAAGAGGTTGCTTGCCAGAAGCTGGATCAACAATTGCCAAGCGCTCGTGCGCCATGATAGCCTTGTGATTGTCAAAAATACCGCTCCAGTCAGGACCGCGGTGTCTAATGGTTTTTGACATTTCTAAAATTTGAGATCTTAGGACATCGCTTTTCTCTTTTAAATCGAAAGCACAAACAATACCACACATAGCTATTATAATTAATTATTCACAAATATGACTTATATATTATTATTTATAAATATAAATAATAAATATGGTTATAAATTGTAACTTAAATTTTATATTACTATTTAAAAATTAACTAAATAGCGTATTAAAAGAAACTTTTATTTAAATATGTAATAAAATTGAAGCAAAAAACTATGGAATATTCAAATACTTATGTGTTTGGAGTGAAATCTTCCACTTTGGGTGCTTCATGACATATTCTACAATAAACGGCGTGATTTTCTCACTTACACTCCACTCAGGCTGTAAATATAAAATACAGTCTTTGGAAACTTTTTTAGCATGTTCCTCAGCAAATTTAAAATCACTTTTGTTGTAAACAATCACTTTAAGCTCATGCGTCTTGGAATAAATTTTAGAAACTGGAGGTTTGCGTTTTTTTGGAGACAGACAGATCCAATCCCAATCACCACTTAAACGATAAGCACCTGAAGTTTCAATATGTGTTTTTAATTTTTTGTCTTTTAAGAGCTTTGTAAGCGGCTGCATATCCCACATCAATGGCTCTCCACCTGTTACAACAATAGTATCACTGGATTCCATTGCTTGCGTCGCAATGGTCTCAATGGCTGTTGGCGGATGTACATCCGCATCCCAGCTCTCTTTGACGTCACACCAATGACAGCCAACATCGCATCCGCCGACTCTTATGAAATAAGCTGCAGTTCCTTTGTGGTAGCCTTCACCTTGAATGGTATAAAACGCCTCCATAAGTGGCAACATTTTACCCGCATCGACAAGTTTTTTTAATTCTGGATTCAGCATAGTTTACAAAAATAGTTTACAGATTTTTGTTTAAGAACAAAAACTTGATTTATTTTTGCAAAAATCCCTATAAAAAGACATCAAAACAAAATATGAAACAGGCTTTTTTAATTTTAATCGGAATATATTTAATGTTCACTAGCTGTAACTCTGAACCGGATCCGTATTTGGTTACAAAACACAAGATTGGTTATCTCAGCGATTCTACAGCCGTTAAAGACCTAGCATCGATCTTTTCAAATGACTCCATAAGTCGATTTATAGGAGGTGATGAGTTTATTGGTAATCCCAACCTCATCAAGGTTTATGAAAAAGAAACACAAACGCTGCTTTTAGAATTGACGCCAAAAGAAGCGCTTGATTCTTTATCAACCATCCAGAGTGTCCGGCTCTTGGACCCGCGTTACAAGACCAAAAAAGGGCTCAATAAACTTGGAACTTATAAGGATATCAGTTCAAAATATAATATTTCAAGCATTCAAAACACCTTGCGAAATTTAATTGTTTCTGTGAATGAGATCAATGCTTACTTTACCATTGATAAATCGGAGCTTCCTGAAAATTTACGCTATGACATGACTCAAAAAATTGAATCAGTATCCATACCTGATAAAGCCAAAATTAAAGACTTTTTTATTCAGTGGTTTTGATATGAAAAAAGAAAACATGCATAAGCCGTTTTATGAAATTATTGCTTCCATTGCAAAAGTTTATAAATGCCGGATTACTTCAAAAATTGAAGACAACAACAACGCAATAAAATCAGCATGAATACATTTATACCAAAACTTATTGGCGGCTCTATAAATGTGCTTGCGCATCTCAGCCAAAGCATGGCTTCAAATTTGGCTTTGGATTTATTTTCAAGGCCCTTAAAGGGGCGCCTAAAACAACCACATCCAACCCTTGACAAGTCAGATAAAAAGCTACTACATTACGAAAATCTTGAAATTGCAACATATCAATGGAGGGGTTCTAAGCAAACTGTGTTATTAGCGCATGGATGGCAAAGCAGTTCTGTTCGATGGAAAAATATAATTGTCAGACTTCAAAAACTAGACTACAATATTGTAGCGCTAGATGCTCCGGCTCACGGGGCTTCGGGAAGCAAAATATTTAATGCTGTTTTGTACTCAAAATTTATTGAGGTCGTTTGCAAAGAATTCAAGCCTTCGATTTTAATGGGCCATTCTGTTGGGGGGATGGCCATTTCATATTTTTTGAAAAAAAATAGCAATTATAAAGCTTATGCATTGGTGTTTTTAGGAGCTCCAGCCGGGTTTCCTGCTATTTTTAAAAATTACAGTGATATAATGGGCTACAACAAAGGCGTGAGAGCTGGCATGGAAGTCGTCATTAAAAAAAGATTTGGACAGCCTTCATCTTACTTTAACACCGCTCGATTTGCAAAAGAAATTGACTGTAATTGCTTGCTAGTTCACGATGAATTCGACCCTGTAATACCCTATTCAGATGCCTTAGAAATTCAATCGGCTTTTAAAAATAGTCATTTGTTTACTACACAAGGTTTGGGGCATGGCCTAAAAAGCAAACAGGTAATTGATAAAATCATTGATTTTATACAGACCTAAAGTTTTGTACATTTAACCCATGGAAGTAACTTCAAAAAGACTGAATAAATTCCTTAGTGAAGCCGGATACTGTTCGCGCAGAGCAGCCGACAAACTTATTGAAGAAGGCCGTATTTTGGTCAATGGCAGTGTTCCGCAAATGGGTGCCAAGGTTGGAGCAGAAGACACTGTTGAGGTCGATGGAAAAGTTATTAAAAAAGATGAAAAACCAGCCACCTATATCGCCTTTAACAAACCTGTAGGAATTGTTTGTACTACAGATACAAGGGTGGAAAAAAATAACATTATTGACTATATCAAATACCCCAGCAGAATTTTTCCAATCGGGCGTCTAGATAAAGACAGTGAAGGTCTAATTTTATTGACGGATGATGGGGATATTGTAAATAAAATATTGCGCTCTAGTAACAACCACGAAAAAGAATACATTGTGACCGTTGACAAGCCTATTTCCCAAACTTTTATAAAACACATGTCTCAAGGTATTCCTATTCTAGAAACCATAACAAAGCCTTGCGAGCTGAAAAAGCTGAGTAGTCATAGGTTCAAAATTATACTTACCCAAGGGTTGAACAGACAAATCAGACGCATGTGTGAATATTTAAATTACGAGGTTGAAGCGCTCCAACGTGTCCGAATCATGAACATTAATTTAAAAAGTGAGGTTGGAAATTACAGAACACTCACAACTGAAGAACTCAAAGATTTGAAGACATCCTTAAAAGATTCAAAAAAATCATGGTAATAAACTCAAAAATCACCCCTTTTCATCTTGCCATTCCAGTTTGGAATTTAAAAGCATGCAGAAAATTTTATAAAGAAATACTGGGCTGTAATGAAGGGCGTAGCAGTTCCTACTGGGTCGATATGAACTTATTTGGACATCAATTGGTCTTGCATTATAAACCCCGGTTAAATCAAGAAATACATGCAAATGAAGTGGACGGCAAACAGGTGCCCATACCGCATTTTGGCGTAATATTAGAATGGGATATATTTCAGCAATTTGCCAGAGATTTAAAAAATAAAGGGATAGACTTTATAATTGAACCGTATAAGCGTTTTGAAGGGGAAACTGGAGAACAATCAACCATGTTTTTTTTAGACCCTTCTGGCAATGCATTAGAATTCAAATCTTTTAGAGACTTCAATCAGATTTTTGCAAATTAATTCAAATAAAAAAAGTCACTCTTAACAATTGGTGGCTTTTTTTATAATTTTTTGTTGTTATGCTAAGATGATAGCGCCTTTTAAAATATCGAGGGAATCAATTCTTTTCATAAAATTAAGCCTTGGTTGTCTACAAATATAGCTTACTTTATGCAAATGTTTTAGTTAGAATACTTTTTTACAAGTATCCTTAACTCATGAAAAATTGAAAATTGTAACAATAAGAAAACATTAAGATAGAAAAATAATTATATTAAATTAAATATTTATATTTGCACCCCATTGGAAAAATATATAATGAGATTAATTGCTTTAAAACCAGATGTTTTCGGAGCCATTGCCAGCTCGCTTTGCGTGGTACATTGCCTTACAACCCCCTTGCTTTTCATCTCTCATTTGTACACACCAGCAGGTTATGAAACGGTTACTTTTTGGTGGAAAGACTTAGATTTTCTGTTTTTAGCCATTTCATTTATAGCCATCTACCGCGCTACAAAAACGACCTCCAAAAACTTCATGAAATATGCTTTATGGATTGGCTGGATTGTGCTTTTTACTTTGATTCTCAATGAAAAAATGGCTTGGTTCGCCATCCCTGAAATTTTAAATTATATTGCAGCATTAAGTCTTGCGTCATTTCACATATACAATTTGAAATACTGCCAATGTGATGACGAGAATTGTTGCGCCAACTAAGATTAATTATTTATTACAATTAATAAAAATTGATCAATTAAGGTCTCTAAGTGTGTTTTGCTGAACTCTTTTCAAATATCTTTTGCGTTTAGCGTCAGACACAAAAGGTACTGACCAAAATTGAGTAGTTTTGGTAAATAATGAAATTCTCCAACCAAACACAAAAGTATAAACACCCATTACCAGTCGCAATTTCACCGAGTTTAAATAAAGCGTCAAAACAGGCAAGGCCGGTGCACCGTGGGTCATATAGGTCCGAACCTTTTTATCTTTTAAAAAGGGTTTTGGATAGGCATATAACTTAGTGATGTTTACAAACTGGTAGGCAAACCCTGGAGTAAAGACCTCATCAAAAAATATTTCCATTCTAGGTGTAAGTCGAAACCACCAAACGGGTGAGATGATAAATATTTTTTCTGACCAAGTTATCAAAGATTTGTAATGATCAATAACAGCATTTCTGGGTCTTGTAAAACTGTCTCGGTACAAATCAATGATTTTTAGATCTTGACCTGATCGTTTAATATTTTCTTTGACTGTCTTAAATATCCCATTGTAACAGAAAGACTCCTCACTAGGATGACCGATTATAACGAGATTTTTCATTGAGTTTTTTTTT
>CESF01110737.1_pt1 | contig 17309 bp, 14 predicted proteins | sample 356331 | NCBI WGS metagenome assembly CESF01 (sample SAMEA2621779, study PRJEB7988) | marine metagenome | biome: marine biome (ENVO:00000447); feature: surface water layer (ENVO:00002042); material: "saline water (ENVO:00002010), including plankton (ENVO:xxxxxxxx)" | depth 5 m
TAAATATCTACTTTTGGGAAAAATAAATTTACTTTCATGACAGAAAACAACATTCAAGACATCATTGATCAAGTAATTGAAAATATCATTCAAAGACGAAAAAAGAAAGGATGGACGTATGAAAACATGGCGCTGGAGCTAGGTTTAAGCCCCGCAGCATACCACAAAATTGAAAGCCAGACTACTAAATTGTCGCTCAAAAGATTGCTTGAAATTTGCGAAGTGCTGGAGGTTGAAATTGCAGAACTATTTGGTTTCTCAACACACAAAATATACAATCAAGAATTTAGAGATCATTCTGCAAATAAATTAATTCAAAACATTTACCACGATAACAAAGAGCTAACTGAACGCTACATTAATCGCTTGGAAAAAGAAATCGAACAATTAAAAGGCAAAAAGTAAAATCTTTCATCAATCATTTTATAAACAATCTAGCTCTATAGGCTGTAAGTAAATCAATACTAGTCACCCAAGAAGTATAAATATAAAAAATATAACTTCGCAGCATGAATGCATTGGGTTGGGCTAACATCGACAGCTTACTGTTTTACCTGGATTTAATTGGCACCTTGGTATTTGCCATTAGTGGATCCATGGCGGCTGCCAATAAAAAACTGGATTTATTTGGTGCTGCTTTCATTGCTTCGGTAACGGCTTTGGGTGGCGGTACTATTCGTGATTTACTGCTGGGTGAAAGCCCGGTAGGTTGGATGCAAAACGTAGATTACCTTTTAGTCATTAGTTTGGGCGTAGGCATTACTTTTCTCTTTCAGAAACAAGTGCGCAAACTACGAAAAACGCTCTTCTTATTTGATACCATTGGAATTGCTGTTTTCACCATTTTAGGCTTAAAAAAAGCACTCATCTTCGAAGTTGAACCCATTATTGCCATTATTATGGGCATGTTTTCGGCAACCATGGGCGGTGTAATCCGAGATATGCTCATCAATGAGATTCCGCTTATTTTCAGAAAAGAGATTTATGCTCTCGCCTGTATTTTTGGTGGCATCATTTTCATTTGGCTACAAGGTTTGGGCTTAAATTTTGAGCTAAATGCCATGATTACCATTTTCACCATTATCATGGTGCGAATACTCGCCATCAGATACAAAATTGGCTTATCGGGCATAGATGATCAAAAGAAATTTCCGTTTAAGAAATCATAGTGTTATAAAATTTAGACTTAAGACAAAAGAACCACTTCATTCTCAATTCTTCTTTTAACAGTACCCCAGTCAACATGTTTCATAAAATCAGAGACTACAACTTCAGGATCGTTTTCAGCATCATTAAAATAAGTCAAACTTTTTTTGATAAGAAATTCATTTGAACTTTTAAACTTTGCTGTATTAAATTCAATCATTTTCGACAAACTAAAAACACTTAGTAAGTGATAGAGGTCATAAAAATCTCTCTTTCTTCCCCTTCCTTTAATTGCTTCTAATTTCATTGCGGCTATATCTTGCAAAGAATATAACTTAATCCCTTCTATCAAAATGGTCAAAATATTTTCAGAAGAAAAAAATTCTTGATAATTATACTTGGAAAGCAAATCAACTTTCAATTCACTTTCATTGAATTGTCCAAAAAAATCAAGATCGTATGATATGCGATGTCCAATTTGAAGTGAAAGAGCAGTCCCTCCTGCCAGTGCCAACTTGCTAGCTGCATTATGTTTAGCAATCTCTTCTAATAATCGAAATGTATTTTCTGAGACTGTCTCTCTGTGTAACATCTAAATTGATTTTGGGGAATATTATAAATGACTGATAAAAAAGAAACTGTTTTAGGTTTTAGATTTCGACTTTGAGTTGCGTACTTAATAATCTCTTCTTTTGTATATAGTTTTTGCAATAACTCCCAGTCTGATTGCTGCCCGTAATCCAATACTCTTTCAATTATGTACAAATCGTGTTTGCCAATTTTCAAGTCATTGTAGTTGGTATCCCAGAAAATCCCTCTAGTAAATTCAGGAAATAAACTCATTCTTTTTTATCCTCTAAATTAAAATCAAATTTAACCTTTTTCAGCTGAATCTTTTATCGATTAATTTTCTAAAATAACTACAAAAAATTCTACAAGTAATATTTGGTACTAAGTTTGTAATCATGCGCTAAAATCATTTCAAATGAAACCATCCATCTTTTCCTTTCTTTTATTGGGCAGCTTATTATTTTCATTTAACGCTTGTCAGAAACAAAAAGTTAATGCTCAAAAAACAGAATACGAATACAGTTCAACCAACTATCAGGGCGACTGGAAGGAAGTTGAGAAAATGGAAAAAAAGGGCTTGGGAAAGGCCATCATCGAAAAAACAGATTCCATTTTAGCAAGAGCGCTTAAAGAAAAAAACGCCGTGCAGATTTTTAAAGCCATGGCTTTTCGGTCAAAGTACATTAACAATATTGAGGAAGATGCCCATTTAAAAATTCTTGAAACCTACCAAAAGCAAGCAGAAAAGAGCGAAAGTCCACTTAAAGAGTTGTTTCATTCAGCTACAGCAGAATTGTTTGATCAGTATTATCAACAAAACCGTTGGAGATTCCAAAACCGCAGCCAAACGGAAGATTTTGAAGCAGAAGATATTCGCACATGGAGTTTAGAGAAAATAAGAGAAGAAACGGTTAAACACTATTTACTTTCTCTGCAAAACGAGGCTATTTTACAAGCAACTCCCATCGAAAAGCTATCAGAAATTTTACTCATTCAAGATAAAAGCAGCCTTTGGATTCAGCCGGATTTATTTAGTTTTTTAGCACATCGAGGGTTAAATTATTTTGAGCGCAATGAAGGTCGACCGGAAATTAAAAATATGCTTACTCCACAGAAGTATTTTAGCAGAACTTCTGAATTCAAGTCTAACCAACTTCAATTAACTACAGAAGCCTCTAACCACGATTTAGCTTTTGCGATTTATCAAAAACTGTTAAACAGTGAGCAAGCCCAAAAAAACGATGTCTATTTCATTTACTACAATTTAAAGCGAATTAAGCTTGCCAAAAATCACTCAACTAGTAACAAAACTGATCAGCTGTATTTTGAATCCTTAATGGATTTTAAACAACAAATTGAGCCTCAAAAAGACAAAAATGATCAAATTGATTATGCTTTAGCGGAGTTTTTCTTTGAACATGGAAGTAAATACCCACATAGTCGTGATAGCAGTCATCGTTTTTACTTAAAAAAGGCTTTTCAAATTTGTGAAATAATTGAACAAAGAGACCATTTTGTTGGTAAGCAAGCAGCAGCACTGAAAGCGCAAATCACACAATCTCACTTTAGCTTTAAGCTGGATAACGTTCAAATTCCAAATGAAGAAATTCAGCTAAAAATCGACTACAGAAATCACAATCAGTTATATTTTAGACTGTATAAAGTCAATAGCTCTTTCGGAAAAAACAGTCAATACAATAATAGAATAATTGATCAACTCAATGAGCAGAAAGTTTTAAAGGAATGGGTTCAAGAGCTCAAAGATTTTGGCGACTTTCAGCCACATGATACTACACTGCAATTAAGCAACTTGCCTTTGGGGAATTATTTTTTAATGGCTTCTTCAGACAACAGCTTCTCAAGGGACAACAACAGAGTAGGAATTAGTCAATTCCAAGTTAGCAATATAGCCTATTTCTCACGACAAGATCCTCAAAGTGGCAAAACGCAAATCTATCTTCGTCACAGAAAAAATGGGGAGGCCATTCAAGATGCAAAGGTTCAACTCTTCGAAAACCAATTCAACCAAAAAGACAGAACTACTGCTTGGGTTGCAACTGAACAATTGAAGAGCAATGCTCAAGGTTTAGTTGAGTTAGATTACAAATCAACTAAAAATGTCGAAATCGAAATTTATCGTGGTAATGACACTCTAAATCCGAACCAAAACTATTATCTACATCAGGGCAGAAAAGCCAAAGCTCAATTAAAAACACATTTATTTACCGATCGTACCATTTATCGGCCGGGACAAACAGTTTATTTTAAAGGAATTGTAATTGAAGAAGGCAACAACATTCATAGCCTAAAAACAAACTTTGAAACTGAAATTAAACTCTACAACACCAATGGTGAAGAAGTTTCTAAACAGCAAGTAAAAACCAATGATTTTGGCTCTTACGAGGGAAGTTTTACGCTTCCATCCGGCGGTTTGGTTGGTCAATTCCGCCTGCAAGATAAAAACGCTATGCATTATTTTTCGGTGGAAGAGTACAAGCGCCCGACCTTTGAAGTTAGCATTGATAGCAGTGAAAAGAGCTATAAGATTAACGATTCCGTAAAAGTCAGTGGTAAAGTAACAGCCTACTCAGGAGCAACAGTGGGAGATGCTGAAATTCGTTATCAAATTGTTCGGAATCCACAAGCGCCAATTTGGCCATTCTTAAGTAGTCGTTTTCCTTCGGTTTCAAAAGAAATCATTTCTTCAGGCAAATTAAAAACTGACCAAAACGGAGATTTCGAGTTTAACTTCTTTGCTGAAGCAGAACAGGAAAACTACGATTACAATCCAAAATATCACTATGAAATTAGCATTTGGGCAACTTCTCCTTCAGGAGAAATGCAAACGGCTACACATACAATTAGATTAAGCAAGCAAGCTCTCTTTTTAAGTACAAACATTGGCACTTCAGCTTCTTTAAATGAAGTGAGAAAACTCATTGTTCACAGCAAGAACATTGAAGGAAAACCCATCAATACAAAAGCCATGTTTCGCTTGATAAAACTTAAATCTCCCAAGGAAATCATTGAGCCGAAGGAGGAAGAAATCATGCCTCGATACAAACTAATTCAAAGTGATGAGCCTTCTTTACTTTCTAAGTTGAAACATGATTATGAAGTCACTCAATCACAAATTACAACCAACCGACCGATTGACCTAATTAGAGATTTAAAACCGGGAGCTTATGTTATTTTATTGGAAAGCACCGATCGTTTTGGCGAAAAAGTCACCTTAGAACAGCCTTTTGTCTTATTCGATGAAAACGCTCAACAAGCTCCTCTCCCTTTCTTCTTTTGGACAAAAAAATTAAACGAGAAAGCTGAAGTTGGAGAAACAGCATCCATTCTCCTTTCAACTGCTCTTAAAAATTTGCATTTGTTATATGAAGTAGAGTCTCAAGGCAAAATCATTAATTCCGAATGGATAAAGTTGAGCAATGAGCAGCGAAAATTAGATTTTAAAATTCAAGAAGAGCAGCGCGGCGGAATTACTTTCCATTTAACGGCCGTTCATTCCAACCGACTCATCAACCAAAGAGAGTTTGTAGCCGTTCATTTTAGCAATAAAAAGTTGCAAGTTGATTTGACCACTTTCCGCGATTTAATTAAGCCCGGAGCTAAAGAAAAATGGACAGTACAATTAAAAGATCAAAACGGAAAAGCAGTTGAAGCTGAAATACTAGCCGGAATGTACGATCAATCGTTAGACGTATTTAGACCAAATGATTGGTCAATGAACATTTATCAGCAAGTTCATAGCCAACTAAACTGGCAAAGCAATTCAACTTTTCATAAGAGTCATTCTAACCTTTACGGCAGAAATCCTAACCCAAGCATTAGCTATCCAAGCAGATTTTTACCTCAACTCAATTGGTTTGGATTTTATTTGAATCAATTTGGAAGATACAACAAGCAACCAATGATGATGGCAGACAGCGATGCTGCTTACGAAAATGAAGAACGTTTTATAGATGGTGTTGCAGCTAAAAATGAAAGCACGGTTTCAGAACAAAGTATACAGCAAGTTAAGAAATCTGTTAAGGTTCCAAATCTTCAAATCCGTTCTGATTTCAGAGAAACGGCTTTTTTCTACCCTCAATTAAAAACCGATGGAGATGGAAAAACTTCTTTTGAGTTTGAAGCTCCTGATGCTCTAACTCAATGGAAGCTTCAATTGATTACGCACGACAAAGAACTGCGTATTGGAAGTCGAAAAGAGACAATTCGCACACAAAAGGATTTAATGCTAAGCTTAAATGCGCCTCGTTTTGTAAGAGAAGGTGATCAGTTAAAATTGAAAATACTGATTAATAATTTAAGCAATGAAACTCAAAGTGGTCAAGTACAATTGGAGTTTTTCAATCCTATCAACAATCAAAAACTGGATTTGATTGAGCAAGGAGACGATACTCAAGAATTTTCCATTTCTGCTAATCAAAATGCAAGCAATTCATTTTTAGTCAAGATTCCGGAAGGAGTAAAGGCCATTAAATATCGTGCTATAGCAAAAGGAGAAAAACATGAAGACGGGGAGGAAAAAATTATTCCCGTTTTACCGGTGAAGCAATTAATTACTAAAACACATCCTTTTAACATTGAAGGGAATCGCGATGAAATGTTGCTTTTTACACCACTAATTCAATCTAAACAAAATGGAATAGTTCCTGAGACATACACTATAGAAGTTACTGCTAATCCAATTTGGCAAGTGGTTCAGGCGCTGCCTTATTTACAAAGTGGAAAGGCACATTCAAGCGATCAGCTTTTTCATCAATACTTCACGAATCGCTTGGCGAAAAAGATCGTTGATGAAAAGCCAAAAATTCAAGAAGTCTTTCAACTTTGGGCTACACTAAGTCCGGAAGAGCTAAGCAGTCAATTGGAGAAAAACCAGGAATTAAAAACACTCATCTTAGAAGAGACTCCATGGCTTCAAGAGGCTAAAAGTGAAAGCGAGCAAAAGCGACAAATTGCCAATTTATTTGATGAGAACAATCTGAGCAATCAACTTCAAAATAGTTTAAACGAATTAATCGATTGGCAACTACCGAGCGGCGCTTGGCCTTGGTTTAAAGGTATGCCCGAAAGTCGTTTTAGCACACAAGTTATCTTAAGTGGTTTGGGTCAATTGCAAGCACTAGGTGCAGAAGCCGAAAACCAAAAATTGCAAGCTGCTATCGAAAACGGCTTGCAATACCTCGACGAAAAAGTTCTGGAGGATTATCAAAAGCTTTTAGCAAACTCAGCTTATGATACTGCAGAATGGACGGTTGGCAGTTATCAAATTCAATATTTGTATTTACGCAGTTTCTATCCTGAAATTGAGATTAAAGACCCAACTGCATATCATTTCTACCTGCGAAAAGCCAAAAAGGAAGTGCATCAACACCCACTAATGCTAAAAGCGATGCTTGCCACTGTTTTTTACAAAAAGGGAAATTCTGCTTTCGCGAAAGAAATGTTGCTTTCCATAAAAGACCACGCGATTACAAACAGTGAGTTAGGCATGTATTGGAAAGAAAACAGCGGTTCTTGGTCGTGGCAAAATGAAAAAATTGAAACCCAAGCACTCCTCATTGAGGCATTTGAAACAATTTTAACCGATAAAGAGTCCGTTCAGCAAATGAAGCTTTGGTTACTTAAAAACAAGCAAGTGAACCGTTGGAAAAGCAGCAAAGCAACAGCAGCAGCTTGTTATGCCATGCTTTTAAAAGGTGAAAATTGGTTGAACCAAAACAATGTTGTTGAATTAAAATTCGACGGCAAGCAATTAAGTACGGCAGATTCCGATGTTGCAGGAAGTGGGTATTTAAAAAAGCGCTGGGTAAAAAATGAAATTACCCCGAAGATGGGTGAAATCGAACAAAAAAACAAGGGTGAAGGAGTAGCCTGGGGCGCAGTTTATATGCAATATTATCAAGAAATTGACAAAGTAGAAGAAAGCAGCCAGAGTGGAATAAAAGTGAGTAAAACACTCTTTAAAATTGTTCAGGAAGGAAAAAGTGAAAAACTAATTCCAATAGATAAGGGAGATTTGCAAATTGGTGATCGAATAAAGGTTAGACTAAGATTAGAAAGCGACAGAGAGCTTTCCTTCGTGCATTTGAAGGACGGCAGAGCATCGGGTATGGAGCCTTTAAACGAATTATCTGCTTACCGCGGGCAAGACGGGCTATATTATTATCAAAGCACCAAAGATGCTTCTACTAACTTCTTTTTCGAGCACTTGGCTAGAGGAGTTTATGTATTTGAGTATGAATTAAAAACTAATATTAGCGGAACATATCGTTTAGAACCTGCTGTTTTTCAATCTTATTATGCGCCCGAATTTCAAGCTTTGAGCAATGGCAGCAAAGTGGAAATTAAATAGAATTACCAATGATTAATGACTAAAAAGCTGGTCAAATGGTAAAAAATAAAGTTCAAATTTACTTATTGATAATTCACTTTTTTAATAATCTAACCTAGCCTAGCGGTAGGCAGAGCTTACACAAAGAACTCGAAGAAATTCAAATTCACAAAGTAGCTTCATTTTATTTACATTTGTCTATTCACAATCAAAATCCTACAAATGAAGACTAAAAACTTACTACTAGTTACAAGCTTGGCAATTTTGTTATCAGCCTGTGGAGGAAATACAGAAAATAAAACAGAAGCAAAAAAAGCAGAAACAGAAAACTCTTCTGAAGCTGACTACAGTCAAATGCAAAAAGTATCATTAACAGAATACAATATCCCTGCTGAAATCTTTATTCCTAATGAAAGCAAAGGGAAAGCAATGATTACTGAAAGTGCTTCAGGTGGTGTTGAAATAAAAGTAGGTGATCGTTTTGGAATCGAAGTGGTTCCTTTTGGTTTGAGTAAAGATGAATTTAAAGCAGAGCTTGATAATGATTTAGTTTATACAATTGAATATTTAGAGGAGGATGACAAATCTATTTTGTATAAAAAAAGTATAAAAGACAGCGACATTGCTCCAGAATTTCACTTTTTCTTAGAAACAGAGATTAATGGAGATTTGTATGAAGTTAAGTCGTTAAGCGAAATGGAATTCAACGAAAGCGCTGCCGGAGAAATGTTGAAGTCGGCGAAATCGTTGAAAGGAAACTAAACTTATTGCTTTACAACTATGTCAGAAAATGAAATGATTCAAAATATTGTAAAGTATTTTGAAGAACAGATATTTCAAAACCATATTGAGGCGTCTTTAAAAGTCCATTCACGACTTAAGTCCTACAATATTAATCCAATTGTAGTAAAATATTTGTCAAAAGTTCTAGAAGATAAATATAGCCCAGAAGGTGTTGCAAAAGCACTTTATTACCCAAGAGTATTAGGAACATCAATTAACACTTCTTTTGGCACTAGAATTCAAAATATGTTTGTTCAATTAGGGTTAGCTGAGGGTTCTTTGATTAAAGGGATGGACATAGAGTTTTTTGACAAAGTTGATCAGCGAAAAAAGTGGTGCCAGTTGAAGTCAGGACCTAATACCATAAACTCTGAAGATGTAAATCCTCTTATTCGAAAATTTACTAATACAATTAACCTAGCAAGGACAAATAGCGCTTTTAAAGACATTAGAAATGCAGACTTTATCGTTGGTGTTTTATACGGAGAAGCTGATGAGTTGAGTATGCATTATAAGAAAATTGACAAAACACACCCTGTATACATTGGAGAGGATTTTTGGTATAGACTTACAGGGTATATGGGGTTTTACAACAAACTGGTAAAAGAACTACACAGTAGTATCAATGAAATTAATACTAAGGATTTAATATCTAAAGGATGCGAAAGTTTAGCTAATGAGATAAAGACATCTCCACTTTTTGACTTTTCTTGAGATAAACATCGTTTAAAAACTGAATGATAGAATATCCTAACTCTTGACCTAAGTTAACTGGCACGGCATTACCAATTTGCTTGTATTGTTGAGCTATCGAGCCACTAAACTCCCATTCATCCGGAAAAGTCTGAATTCTTGCATATTCTCGTACAGTAAATGGTCGTGTTTCATCAGGGTGACAACGTTCTGTTTGCTTCTGAGCAGGACTACAAGTTAATGTTAATGAAGGTTCATCCCAGCCAATTCTTCTAGCCATTCCGGTTTTTCCACCACCTAGGTAATAACTTCCCCCCATATACTCTTTTTGAATATCTACCGGCAGATCTCTCCAATATCCTTTTGGAGGAACTAAATCTAACACTTTCTTTTTATGCTCAGGATACTTTGCTCCAGGGGATTTAGGGACTTCAGAGTCAAATAATTCTCCATTTTTTAATGCATCTTTTAAATTGTAAACCTTATTATGTGGTTTTGGATAAGAAAAATTAGTTTCTATGTCTTTTCTTATTCCAACGAGAATTAATCTTTCCCTTTTTTGAGGCACACGGTAATAAATTGCTTTTAACACTTTCACCGGAACAATTTTGTAGCCGATTTCATCTAAAATTGAAATCATTCCTTCTAAAGTTTTTCCTTTATCATGACTCAATAAACCACGCACATTCTCACCAATACAAATAGAAGGCTTAACTGCCTGAACAACCCTTGCAAACTCATAAAAAAGAGTGCCACGGGCATCTTTTAAACCGAGCTTTTTGCCCGCATAACTAAATGCTTGACAAGGAAAGCCTCCTGTTACTACATCTACTTTTCCTTCAAACTCTTCAAAACTATAGTTTTTCACATCGCCTTCGAGTACATTCCAATGAGGTCGATTATTTCTCAACGTTTGACAAGCCCATTTATCAACTTCATTTAAAGCGATACAACTCAAACCTGCCTTTTCGAGTCCAAGAGCCAAGCCACCGGCTCCTGCAAATAATTCTAAAACATTATAGGTTTTTAAAGGTTTAACTTCATTAGTGACTTGATCAGTTAATGAATTTCCTTCAAACAAGGTACCCATTAGATTCTCAACGTCTGATCTTTTATAAAGCCTGTAATTTGAAACAGGCTCACGAACAGCATTCAATATTCCATCCCTATCCCATCTTCTCAAGGTTTCTTTACTTTTCCCAAGCATTTCAGCAGTTTCAGATAAGGATAGATACTTATTTATAACCATATTACACAAGATTACACAATGGTTACAAATATAACACAAAAAAAGCGGCTGATGGCCGCTTTTTTACTTTTAAAAGATTTTCTTATCCAAAGTGTTCAGGAACAAAAACCTGAGTTGGATTTAATACGATGGTTGGTATTTGGTATTTGTTATTTAAAACATCTACTTCTCCACTGCCTTTAAATACATCAGGTAAAAAACCGCCGTCACCTGAAGAATTCACTATGGCAATCATATCAGCATCTATATCATTTGCGTAATCTAACATTTGTGGGATAAAATGACCGTGCTCCGGAGCCATTTCTACTTCGTACTTAACACCACGATCATCAAAATAGTGCTTGGCAAATGTAATTTCTCTACTCACCTTAGTGCGAATAAATTCATCTGACTCATTAGAAGCAAAAATGTGTACAATGGCTCCAAAATGTTTAGCAATACTAGCCGTAATTGATAGTTTTGATTTGCCTTCTTCAGAAAATTTTACCGGCAACACCAAGTCTTTTATCTTATTATCTGATTTTTTACTCTGAGTAACAATAAAAGGAACTTTAGAATGTCCAATCACTTTGAGAGCATAGCTTCCTGTTAAATGTTGAACACCTTTAACTCCGTGAGTTCCCATAACAATTAACATTGCATTTATTTCTTCTGCAACTTCAGGAATCCTTTCAAAGATGCTCCCTTTTCTAATTTCTGTGGATACCTTTACATCATAAGCTTTTTGTGCATCCGTTGCTGCTTCATCTAACTTGCTTTGAGCTTCTTCTTTTTTCTTGTCTGATGATATTACGTGAAGCAAAACCACTTCGCCATCAAAACTTTTGGCAACAAAAGCAGCATGAGAAATAGCCGCCTCTGCTTCTGCGGTAAAATCAGTAGGTACTAGCACTTTGTAGGTCTCTTCCATGGTAATTGTTTTGGGTTAAGCGTTTCAAATATAGATAATAAAATCTAAAAACAAAGGGAAAAGTGAAAAATGTTAATTCAATACATACATCTGTATATACAAACAATTAACAAGAAATAAGTCTTTAAAATTAGAACACAAACACTTAGTCAATGGTTAATTTTGTAGATATGAGTAGTAAAACTTTTGATTTAATTATTATTGGTGGCGGTCCAATTGGACTAGCATGCGGTTTAGAAGCGAAAAAAAAGAAATTAAACTACTTGATTATTGAAAAGGGTCCGCTTGTTAACTCACTTTACAACTACCCGGTAAATATGACTTTTTTCTCTACTTCTGAGAAGCTAGAAATTGACAACATTCCGTTTATTAGCATTAAGCCAAAACCAAGTAAACAGGAAGCTTTAGAATATTACCGCCGTATTGCCAGCAACAATAATCTTAAAATCAACCTATTCGAAAAAGTAGAAAATGTTCTTAGGAAAGAAAAGTGCTTTAATGTAAAAACTAACAAATCAAGCTACTTGGCTAATAAAATAATTGTTGCTACAGGCTTTTACGACATTCCCAACCGACTTAATATTCCGGGAGAGAACCTTTCAAAGGTTTCTCATTATTACAACGACCCTCATTATTATGCGGGCATGAAAACCGTTGTTGTTGGAGCAAGCAATTCCGCAGTTGATGCTGCTTTAGAAATTTACCGAAAAGGTGGTGAAGTTACTATGGTTGTTAGAGGAGATGATATTGGCGAAAGAGTTAAGTACTGGGTTCGACCGGATATAATTAATCGAATAAAAGAGGGAAGTATAGATGCTTTTTTTAACAGTGAGCTAAAAGAAATTAAGCAGCATGCAGTAGTCATTAAAAAAGAAAATGAACAAGATGTTACAATTAACAACGACTTTGTTTTAGCTTTAATTGGCTATCAACCAAATATTTCGTTTCTTGAAAAAATGGGAATTCAAATTACGGATGAACAGCTAAAAATTCCATCCTACAATGAAAGTACTATGGAAACAAATGTTCCGGGAATTTATTTAGCAGGAGTAATTTGCGGAGGTATGGAAACGCATAAATGGTTTATTGAAAATTCACGCATTCACGCCAAAATGATTATTGAAGATATTGTAAGAAAAAAATAAACTACACTTTTTGAAGCAGTTTGCCTTTATAAGAAAAATACTCTAACTCTTTTCGCTCAAACTCTCCGATCTCTTCATTAAATACATTACACTCATCGATTGGATTCATATAAAGGTGCAAGCTCATTGACTTTCCATCGTTAATATTGGCTAAGCTATGGTACCCCATATCGTCGTTCATGTATGAAACCTCATCTTCTTCTAATTGCATTTCTGCTTCCACTTCAATTTCTTCAGAAGGTTTTTCACTTTCAACAAAACGCTGTTCATCAAATTCCCCTTTTACCACATAAACCCAACATTCCTGATTATTGTGACAATGTACAGGAGTCTCCTGCCCTTTTTCCCAACAAAGAAGAATTAATTCATAATCTTTATTTCTAGCTATGCAGTTTCTCGTGTAGTGTTCCTTTGAAAAATGGGCGTAAGGTTCGTATTCATCAAGAGGTATCTCAAGTCGTTTAACCAGCTTTTTATAGCCCTTTTCATCTTTTACTTGATCGAGTTCATCAACTAGCTGTTGAATAGTAGTAATTGATTCGGTTTTTGACATGATTGAGGAGTTTTATCTTATTTTCTGCTGAAATAAGTCAATTTTGCATCGCTTTTTCCTTATTTTGCAGTTTCATACAAATTTACTAAAACTAAAAGAAAGGCTCAAGTTTTACTGAGTCGCTCTCCTTTCGTTATGATGAATCAAAACGACTTAGATCGCTTTCAAAGCATTGTTAAACAGCTTTTAGAAGCAGAAAATAAAGAGCCGGTTGCTCAACCTATTCAAGCAGAAAGCTTATTTGAAACTCTCGATTTAAAACTCGAAGACGAGGGCACAAGCGATGATGTTTTTTACAATAGCTTGGAAAAATTAGTCATGAACACTCCAAGAACAGCTACAAAACAGTTTTTCAACCAGCTTTTTGGTGGGAGGAAAAGCAAAGCTGTCCTAGGAGATTTGTTGGCAGTTATGCTTAACAACAGCATGTATACCTACAAAGTAGCCGGTCCGATGGTGGGGGTAGAAAAAGAAATTCTTCGTAGAACGGCTGAGCTGGTTGGCTACGATCAATATTCCGGAGGAACCATAGCTCCCGGAGGCTCTATGAGCAATTTTATGGCCATGGTAATGGCGAGAGATGCTTTTGAAAGCAACATCCGTTATGATGGTGTGAGTAATAAAATGACCATATACACTTCAGCTGACTGTCATTATTCTATAGAAAAAAATGCCGCCATGATGGGTGTTGGACGAAAGCAGGTAAGGTACATTCCAACGAATGAACATGGAATTATGATGTTGGCTGAGCTGGAAAAGCAAATAGAAAAAGACATAGCAGAAGGTTTTCAGCCGTTTTTTGTAAATGTAACAGCAGGCACAACTGTTCTGGGTTCATTCGACCCGATTGAAGAAACAGCAGAAATTTGTAAAAAGTACAAACTATGGCTACATGTTGATGGAGCTTATTGTGGAGCGGTTATATTTAGTAAAGAGTACAAACACTTAGTGAAAGGTGCTGAAAAAGCTGACTCTTTTAGTGTAAACGCTCACAAAATGTTGGGCACTCCTTTAACCTGTTCAATTATTCTTGCAAAAGACAAAAGGTATCTTTCTGACTCATTTTCAAATGACGCACGCTATCTTTATCAAACTGATGGCGATGATTATAACTTAGGAAAAACTTCTATTCAGTGTGGCAGAAGAAATGATGCGCTGAAATTTTGGACTTTATGGAAATCAATCGGAACAAAAGGCTTAGAACAACTTGTTAATCACCAATTCTATTTGGCAGATGTCGCCAGAGATTACATCAAACAAAACAAAGACTACCAATTATACAGTTTCGACAACTCTATTTCAGTCTGTTTCAATTACAAAAATATTCCGGCGGAAAAGTTATGTACAGCACTTTACCAGCACGCTGAACTGATGGTGGGCTTTGGCACTTTTAAAACGGAAGAATTTGTGCGCTTTGTAACCATTAACGCCGACAACAAAAAAGAAGATATTATTAATTTTTTCAAAACATTAGAACAGTTTGTAGAGCAACATTATGCTGAATTGATGGAGCCTCAAGCAGCAAAAACATAGACACAAATGCTAACCAAATTAATCGTTCTCGGCATCTACTTTGCCATTCTTTTTATCATTGGAATCGTTGCCTCTCGACAAATCAAAAGTCTTAGTGACTTCTATGTTGGTGGCAAGCGAATCGGTTATTGGGCGGTTGCATTTTCGGCAAGAGCAACAGGAGAATCGGGTTGGTTACTTTTAGGTTTAACCGGAATGGGAGCCATGGCGGGATTTTCGGCTTATTGGGTGGTCGTTGGTGAACTGCTAGGGGTAGCAGTATCATGGTTTTTTATGGCTAAACGCTTTAAAAAACTCAGCGACAAATATCAATCAATTACAATTCCCGACTTTTTGGAAAGTCACTTTAAGTCGAGCACCCATATATTGAGAATTGTAGCGGCTACTGCACTTTCTATTTTTGTTATCATTTACGTTAGTGCACAAATTGACGTGACCGGAAAAGCTTTTGAATCCTTTCTTGGAATCAACTATTTCACCGGAGCTATTGTGGGCTTCTTAATTGTTTTAGCTTATATTTTTACCGGTGGATTTGTTGCTGTAGTGTGGTCTGATTTTTTTCAAGGTTTACTCATGTTTTTGGGCTTAGTTGCCCTACCCATTGTGGTTTATTGGGGAATAGATAACGGAAGTAACATTATAAGTGGATTAAATGCTATAGACCCAGGTTTAACCACAGTTTTTGGTGGTGGTGATGACGTTTGGATGAAAGTTGCTACCATGCTCGGTTTTGCTATGATTGGCTTGGGTTTTCTTGGCTCTCCTCAGATTTATGTGCGATTTATGTCCATCAAAAACCTTCAAGAAATCAACAAAGGGCGTTGGGTAGCCATTGTATTTACACTCTTAACTGATGCAGCAGCAGTAACGATTGGCATTTTGGCTCGTTATCTTTTTACAGAAGCCGGTCAAGATCCCGAAGCAATTTTGGGAAATCAAGGAGAAGATTCGCTAATTACCTTGACTGAATATGCTTTTCCGTTAGCGATTATTGCCATTTATATTGCAGTCATCCTTTCTGCCATCATGTCTACCATAGATTCACTCTTGGTTTTAGCTTCATCTGCTGTTGTTAGAGACTTTTATCATAAAATTTTTAACCCCAATATGGATGAAAGAAAAATGAGTCGAATATCAAGAATGGTTACTTTGGCTATGGCTTTATTTGCCTTAGGCATAGCTATGAGCGTTGCAGTTATTAGCCCCGGAAGAACCGTTTTTTGGTTTGTCATATTTGGCTGGTCAGGCATTGCTGCTACTTTTTGTCCGGTTATAATTCTTTCTCTTTTTTGGCCTGCATACTCAGAAAAAGGAGCCATTGCGTCTATGATTACCGGCTTCTTATCAGTTCCCCTTTTTAAGTTTGTCGTTCAAAATATTGACCCCATCGGTCCTTATTTTGAAAAGCTGGATGTACTAGCTCCCTCCTTTTTGCTAGCCATGATTAGCGGATGGATCTTTACCAAAATTTATCCGCGCAAAGAAGTTGTTCATTTAGCTTCCTAAATTTAAATGAAAAGTTGATTTTTGCCGAATGGATAGAATTGACTTGAAGAAAATAAAAAACATCATTTTTGATTTGGGCAATGTCATTATTGACTTAGATATGGCTGCCACTGATTCAGCTTTTAAGAAGCTATGCGCCGATCGCTATGAGGAAGTAATGAATGAACTGAACAAAGAATTCTTTTTTGAGAAATACGAAACCGGAAAAATATCAACGAAAGAGTTTGTTCAAACACTTCAATCAATGATCGGAAATGGAATTAGTGAAAAAGCTATTATCGACGCCTGGAATGCCATGTTATTGACCATTCCTGATGAGCGTTATAACATACTCAACAGCCTAAAAGAAGATTATAGAACTTTCTGCTTAAGCAATACGAATGAGCTTCATATTGAATATGTTTTTAACCAATTAAAGCAAACGAAAGGCATTCAAAATTTAGACGATTATTTTGAGCGCGTTTACCTTTCGCATGAAATGGGACAACGCAAACCAAATGTTGAAATTTTTGAAACGGTTATTAATGACAATAATCTAGTTCCTTCTGAAACTCTTTTTATCGACGATACGGCAGGACATTTAGTAGGTGCCAAAAAAGCCGGACTACATACTTTTCACATGAGCGAGGGGAGAAGCTTGGAGAGGGTTGTTGGTTATTAGCTGTTAGCGTTTAGCTTCTAGCCCTTAGCTTTTGGTGTTTAAAATCAAGCTTTTATGCTATTAGACCAATTTAGAAACTATATGTCGTGTATAACTCTTCTAAAAATGAATATTCGTTTATTTACCTAAATTGATTAGCAAATAACTAAACTATTTTGTTTTCAGCACTCTGTCTTTACTTTTTTCCATTGATGAAAAAAGTAAACAAAAA
>CESF01138264.1_pt1 | contig 17296 bp, 15 predicted proteins | sample 356331 | NCBI WGS metagenome assembly CESF01 (sample SAMEA2621779, study PRJEB7988) | marine metagenome | biome: marine biome (ENVO:00000447); feature: surface water layer (ENVO:00002042); material: "saline water (ENVO:00002010), including plankton (ENVO:xxxxxxxx)" | depth 5 m
AAAGGCGAGCAGGTTAAGCTCTCTGGATTTGGTAACTTTGATCTTCGAGATAAAAAAGAACGTCCAGGCCGCAATCCGAAAACAGGTGAAGATATTCCTATTTCGGCGCGCCGAGTTGTGACTTTTAGACCAGGTCAGAAGCTAAAAACTCGTGTAGAAGTTGGCACAAGCAAAGCAAAATAAGAAAAGGCAGCGTTAGCTGCCTTTTTTATTTGTTTAAGTATTTACTTGCGAGCTATCAAAAGCTAAAAACCGCGTGGTGACACGAAGTTTCCTCCTTGGATACTGTCGTAGGTTTTTTGTGCTAAATCATCTAAGCTGTCTAAGCTTTTACCTGCGGCAGCGAGTTGATGCTCAATAGGTAAAATATCGACATCTTCATACCCTGATAATTGTGCTACACGTGCAAAGGTGTAGGCATGCTTATACTTTTCATGTTTGTAGAATAAGCTCACGAGAGTAGGGTAGATCTCAGGGTTGGGTGTTGCACCTGCTTTATTTAGCTCTAGCGTTTTGTAAAGCAAATCAATGGTTTTTTCATCATCAAACTTCACGTAGTAGCTCGCTAAGAAAAACTGCATTTCGGCATCTTCAGTGACGCGTTTATCTTGTTTTTCTTCAAGGGCGAGTAACTTAGTTAATGCAGATTGGTCATTATTACGTGACCAATGGTAATACAACAAACCTGGGTGGTCAGTATTTTTGGTATCTTGAAAAATTCGCGTCATTTCTTTAATGCTCGTTAAATGGCCTTCAACGCGAGACGTGGTTTTTTCTTTTAGTTTTATATGCTCAATCTTGGCGGCAAGAGACACACATTGATCGTATTTCTCAAAATCCTTTAATAATTGGTATTTGTTCTCGTCTGTTGGTGACTTATATTCAACGTAACGTTGAATGATAACTTCGGCACGTTGCTCTTTACAGTGACTGTCTTTATTCAAATCACTACAGAAGCCAGGTGTTTCGTCGCACACTTTTGCCAGTGTAAGTGGATCTTCACAGCCTGCTAATGCCAATAAACCAAGCAACACACTTGCTCTTAATAACATTCCTTAACCTCAACTTAATTTGTACTACTTTATTCTAGCGCAATGATTTGTTCTGTAACAGTGGAGAATCGTTTGAGTTTAAATTAGAATACCCCTGCCTGAGATGTGTTGCTCTCAAATCACAGCACATTTTTTAAGGCTATCCGTTCAAAATTGTTTAATTAGGTAAAAAAAATGACCTCATCTCACGAGTTAGAATACACAAGCAGCTGGCAAGAACGTCAAGATTACGCAGAAAGTATGCAACCTATCATTGGTAGACTTTACCGTAATCGTGGTATCGAAATCGCTGTATATGGCCGTCCTCTCGTTAATGCCAGTACAATCGATATCATCAAAGCGCATAAAACAGTTGCTCAGTTTGAAGGTACAAAACTACGTCTACGTGAAAGCTTCCCTTTCTTAGAAGCAATTAGCAAAATGGACTTAAACTCTGCACGTATCGATATTGGTAAACTAGCGTATGGTTATTTGTTTAACGATGCTGCTAAAGGTCGTTCAGTTGAAGAGTACTTAACTGACGAACTCGCAGAAATCGCAAACTCTGAGCGCAAAGAGCCACGTGATGTTGTGTTATACGGTTTTGGGCGTATCGGTCGTTTATTAGCACGTCTATTAATCGAAAAATCTGGCCCTTACGCAGACCTGCGTTTACGTGCAATCGTTGTACGTGGTGGTAAAGACGGCGACCTAGAGAAGCGTGCAAGCTTACTTCGTCGTGACTCTATCCATGGCCCATTTAATGGCTCTATTACAATTGATAAAGAACGCAACGCAATTAAAGCTAACGGAAGCTACATTCAAGTTATCTACGCTAACTCACCAAGCGAAGTTGATTACACTGCTTACGGTATCGAAAATGCACTAGTTGTTGACAACACGGGTATCTGGAAAGACGAAGCAGGCCTTGGTCAGCACTTAGAAGCAAAAGGCGCGGCAAAAGTATTATTAACTGCACCAGCTAAAGGTAACATCAAAAACATCGTATACGGTGTAAACAACCAAGATATCAAACCTGAAGATAAAATTGTATGTGCGGCTAGCTGTACGACCAATGCTATTACGCCAACGTTAAAAGCGCTTAACGATAAGTTTGGTATCAAAAACGGTCACGTTGAAACTGTTCACTCATACACCAATGACCAAAACTTAATTGATAACTACCACAAAGCTGAACGTCGTGGCCGTGCTGCTGCACTTAACATGGTTATCACTTCAACAGGTGCTGCTAAAGCAGTTTCTAAAGCTTTACCAGAGCTTGAAGGTAAACTAACGGGTAACGCTATCCGTGTTCCTACACCAAACGTATCAATGGCTATCTTGAACTTAAACCTTGAAAAAGGTACAAACGTTGAAGAACTAAATGCTTTCTTACGTGAAACTGCACTTTACTCAGATCTTCGTGACCAAATCGATTACACAGCGTCTACTGAAATCGTATCTACTGACTTAGTGGGTAGTCGTTACGCAGGTGTTGTTGATTCACAAGCGACAATCGTAGATGACAACCGTGTTGTGCTTTACGTTTGGTACGATAATGAGTTTGGTTATAGCTGTCAGGTAGTACGCTGTATGCGTGATATGGCTGAAGTAACTTTCCCAAGTTTACCTCGCTAATACCTAAACTATACAGATTCAAGAAGCCAGCATTATGCTGGCTTTTTTAGTCGTGAAAGTTTTTGCAAATTTTCTGCATGTGATAGGCTGTTTAGGGTCTACACCATATTACTAACAAAACGTTCTAACTACAGAGCGTTGGCTTAATTCTTAACTAATAAGCGAGTAGCTAAGAATTATATTTAACCAATAGGTTTATAAAATGAAAATCACCAGCAATTTTGATAGTGGTAATATCAAGGTTATTGAAGCCGTTGATCCACTGAACATTCAATTAGAAATTAATAAAGACAATCAGTCTGATTTTTTCCAGTGGTTTCACTTTCGTCTTGAAACAACTGCGTTTCAAAACCATAAATTACATATTAATAATCTAGAAAATTCAGCCTATCCTGATGGCTGGGAGGGTTATCACACGGTTGCATCATACGACCGTCAAACGTGGTTCCGTGTTCCGTCTGAGTACGCAAACGGCACACTATCATTTGAAGTTGAGCCTGAGTGTAGCAGTATGTATTTTGCTTACTTTGCACCTTACAGCTATGACCGTCACTTAGATTTACTTGCATGGGCACAAAGCCAGCATGCGTGTGAATTAGAAACATTAGGTGAAACACTTGATGGTCGTGACATGAGTGTATTACGTGTGGGTATTCCTAGCAGTGAGAAGAAGAAAATCTGGATCACGGCGCGTCAACACCCAGGCGAAACAATGGCAGAGTGGTATGTTGAAGGATTGCTTCATAAATTACTTGATGATGAAGACCCACATGCAGCTGCGTTACTATCTAAAGCAGTATTCTACATCGTGCCAAATATGAACCCAGATGGCAGTGTGCGTGGTCACCTACGTACTAACGCTAAAGGTGTCAATTTGAACCGTGAATGGCAAACACCGAGCATGGAAAATAGCCCTGAAGTTTTCTTAGTGCTTAACAAAATGCGTGAAACGGGCCTTGATATGCACTTAGATATTCATGGTGACGAAGCAATTCCTTATAACTTTGTTGCGGGTAGTGAAGGTATCCCAGGCTACGATGATCGCTTAAAAGAGTTAGAAGATAGCTTTAAAGCTGCGCTTTTAACTGTGACGCCTGAGTTCCAAGACGAACATGGTTATCCAAAAGATGAGCCGGGCCAGGCTAACTTAACTGTCGGTTCTTCTGCTGTCGCGCATGAATTTAATGCATTAGCTTACACGGTAGAGATGCCATTTAAAGATAACGATGATTTACCAGATCCAGATTACGGCTGGTCAGATCGTCGCTCGTATCAATTTGGTCAAGATACGTTAGCGGCTATCGTTAACGTGGTTGATAAATTAAGATAACGAACCTTACGGGCATCAGCAAAACTGATGCCCGTAATTGTATCTGTAGACTGAAAAATGACGGTGTAGAGCAAGATGCATCGAATGTTAACTAGGTGGGTACATTTGTCATATTGAAAATTAACTGTTAACAAACTTGGTTGGTTTAAGTTAATATTCAATATGTTCAACTGAGAAGTACCAAAATCTCATTTTTTTATTTCTCACAGTCATAGTGTCGCGCATTCTCACAAGCTCACGCTGAGTATCGTAACTAACAATAAAAAATATAATCATAGAGGATATCCATGGAAGCTTTAGTAAGCGCCGTTAATGACATAATTTGGAGTAGTGCACTCATTTATTTATGTCTAGGTGCAGGTCTGTTTTATTCCGTTTTAACCCGATTCGCACAAGTTAGACATTTCAAAGAAATGTGTAAATTATTGCTAAGCTCAAATAATTCAGATACGGGTATTTCTTCATTTCAAGCGCTAGCTGTATCGTTATCTGGCCGTGTAGGTGTAGGTAATATTGCTGGGGTTGCTGCAGCAATTGGCTTTGGTGGTCCAGGTGCGATTTTCTGGATGTGGATTGTTGCGTTTTTAGGCGCAAGTACTGCGTATGCAGAGTCAACACTTGGTCAGATTTATAAATCAGAAGAAGACGGCCAATATCGTGGTGGTCCTGCATATTACTTCGACCGTTGCTTACAACAAAAGTGGCTAGCCGTATTATTCGCGGTATCAGCGATTATCGCCTGTGGTGTATTCCTTCCAGGCGTTCAAGCTAATGCGGTAGGTAATGCATTCACTCAAGTTTTCGGTGAAGGTACACTGGTTAGCACCAGTTTTGGTGAAGTAGGTAGCTTCAAGTTAGTAGCCCTTGCAATCATCTTAATTGTGCTGGCATTTATTATCTTTGGCGGTATTAAACGTATCGCAAACTTCACCCAAATTGTAGTGCCGTTTATGGCGTTAGGTTACATCGTTTTAGCTTTAATAGTGGTGTTCTTAAACCTAGATAAAGTACCGGGTATTTTCTCAATGATTTTATCTGATGCCTTCACAGCTCAAGCTGGCTTTGGCGCAGCAATTGGTTGGGGTGTTAAACGTGGTATTTACTCAAATGAGGCAGGTCAAGGTACCGGCCCACATGCAGCATCAGCTGCTGAAGTAGATCACCCAGCACAACAAGGCTTAGTACAAGCATTCTCTGTTTATGTTGATACTATCTTTGTATGTACAGCAACAGCGCTAATGATTCTAATCACTAAACAATACAACATTGTTGGTGAGTTACCTGCAGGTCAATTCATTGTTCAAAACGTTGATGCTGCAACTGAAGTAGGCTCTGCTGCTTTCACGCAAATGGCATTATTTAGTGTATTCGGTGGCTTTGGCGAAGCATTTGTTGGTATTGCTTTATTCTTCTTCGCATTTACCACAATTCTTGCTTATTACTATATTGCTGAAACCAATGTTGCTTATTTAAACCGTTATTTCAAAGGCAATATTCCGTTAGTTATCGTAAAGCTAGTTATTATGTTTATGGTGGCTTATGGGATGGTGAATAGCTCAGGCTATATCTGGAATATTGGTGATATAGGTGTTGGTTTAATGGCGTGGATCAATATTGTTGGTATCTTGGCTATTTTCTTTGTCGCTAAACCTGCTCTTAGTTGTTTACGTGATTATGAAGACCAAAAGAAAGCCGGTGGTGAAATCACTTTTGACCCAGTTAAATTAGGTATTAAAAATGCTACTTTCTGGGAAAAGCGTCTAGCTGAAAAGGCGAAACAGAAACAATAAATCAGGATTTTGAGTTTTTGTGATGGATTTAATTGTGCAGGTTTTCGAATCTTCACAAATGAATGAAATTCAAATAAGACATCGACTCATAAAACAAGTACAATAAAGGGCGCCTTAAGGCGCCTTTTTTATGCGTAGTATGGAGAAAGATATGGCGATTATTAGTTGCCCGCAGTGTGCAAAACCAATATCTGACAAACATAAACAATGCCCGCATTGTGAATGCCAAGTCACCGATCTAAGCAATGAGCAATTGCAGCAAATGCAAAAAGAAACGCGTATTCGTAGACAACAAAAGTTTATGAATCAGTCTTTCCTCGCACTGATTTTATTTTTAGGGGGCTTTTTCTGTTATTACTTTATGCACCCCGAAGCAAAGTCTCTTGAGTGGTATGCTTATACATCGGCAATGGCAGTCGGTTTTGTATGGTATCTCGTAAGTCGCATCTATTTAGTTGTTTTAAAAAAGAAAAAGTAACATGAATATTGATCATATCGTTAAAAATATCACCCCAGAAGTATTTGAACGTCTTCAGTATGGTGCCTCAACCGGTAAGTGGCCTGATGGCACGCCTTTGTCTGAAGAGCAAAAACAACAAACCGTTCAACTCGTGATGCTTTATCAAGCTAAAGTTTCGCAAAGCAATGAGCAGTTTACCATTGGCGCAAATGGTGAAATGGTGCAAAAGAGCAAAGCTCAATTGCAAAAAGAATTCGCATCAGAAAATGAAATAGCTAGGTTTAGTGAAAATGATCTTTAAACACCTGTTTACTCCAAAATGGAAGCACCCTAAAAATCAAGTTCGTTTAGCTGCGGTTGAACGTCTTGATACAGAGCGTGACCTTAGTATTTTAAATAGCATTGCTCTTGAAGACAGTTCTGCTGAGATCCGTAAAAAAGCCCTGAACAAAGTCAATGATATTGTTCTATGGTGGCAAGCATACAAACAAGATCAAGCACTTAAAGACGTTGCAGAGCAACATATAAACCAAGCGGTGTTAAACACTGATAGCAAACTAGATGCAAACATCAAAAATGAGTTTATTGAGCGTTATGCACCAGTAAAAACGCTTGAAAAACTGGCGTTTGCAGAAAAAGAAATTCAAGTTCGGGTTAAATTATTAAAACGCTTAGCAAATCCAAGTTTAATTGATAAAGCCTTTAAAGAAGGCCGCGAAGAACTGCAATTGCAACTTGTTGAGCTTGTCATTAGTCACCAACTTGCTAAATCATTACTTAAACATGCAAAAGGTGAAGCGTATTCACAGCTAGCCGCTTACCTTGAAAATGAACGCCTAGCAACCGAAATGCCTGCAAAAGTTGAAGCAGATACACGTGTAGTATTAGCAAAGCTGAATGCACTTCGTGATAAAAATGATTTTCAGTTGGTATCAATGCAACAAGCTGAGTTATTACAGCAGTGGCAAGCTATTGAATTAAAATGGTTAAGCAATGAGCAAGTAAGCACGCTTGATAAAAAGTATTCAGCGATTACGCAAAAGCTTGAGTCTCATATTGCACAACTAAGCAAAGAGCATGAAGCGGCGCAGCAAGCTTTAGCTGAGCAACAGCGTCAGGTCTTAGCATTAGCAAGCCTTGAAGCAATTGGTGAAGAAATTGAAAATGCATTGCAACTGGGTTTAGAAACGCCAGAACAAATTCAGCAAGACTGGCTTGAAGCTAAAGTTGCACAAGCAAAAGATGCGTTAACAGAGGCGAATCTACCGAATAACCAAAATGTTCGTGATGTAAAACAGCACTTAACAAATTTATTCAACCAAGTTGAAGAGTTACCGCAACTAGTTACTGCTATCGCTGAGTTTAAAGATGCATTTGATAAATTAAACACGGTTGCGACAACAGAAGAAGAAAGCGAGTTTGACGGCCTGAAACAGCAGTTTGAACAACAGCAAAAACTTGCACGTAAAAAGCTGGCAAGTATTCCTAATCGCTTACAAGGTCGCTTTAAAGCAAATTTAGCTGAAGCAGTAAATAGCTGGCAGCAAGCTATGGCACCGCTTACTAATAAGTTTGAGAAGAACCAACAAACAGCAAAGCGTAAAGCACGTGATGTAAAACGCTTAATTGACCACGGGCGCTTTAATGTTGCATTTGGTGTGTTTAAAGGTTTTGAAGAGTTATACGCTACGCTAACAGAGTATTACAAGCAGCCATTAAATAGCCTAAAAGCTGATTTGGAAGCGCAATTAGCAGAAGCAAAAGATTGGCAAAAATATGCTTCAGCACCAAAGCGTGAAGCATTACTTGCTGAAGTAAATGAATTAGCCGCAACAGAATGTACAGACCCTAAACAACGCGCTGAGCAAGTTAAACAGCTGCGTCGTCGTTGGAATGAATTAGGCCGTTTAGACACTGATGCAGAGAAACAACAAGGTGAGTTATTCGATCAGCAAATAGAGTTGCTGTTTGCACCATGTCGTGAGTATTTTGCTGAGCAAGAGCAACAGCGAGAACAAGCTAAGGCACAGCGTCTTGATACAATCAAGCAAATGCAAGAGCTAACAGATCTTGATACGTCTTCTGACGAGTTCGATTGGAAGCAGTTTGAGAGTAAGTTCAATCGTACCGCTAAAGCTTGGCGCTCAGCAGGAAATGTTGATCCTAAAACGTATCGTGAACTACAAGCGCAATTCAAAGCTGCGCAATCACTAGTGCAAGCACAGCTAGCTGCCTTCCATAAAGCAAATGCTGAGCAAAAAGCAGCGCTGGTAGAGCAGGCAACACAGTTATCTCAAAGCGATGATTTAGCGTCTGCGTGCCAAGAACTCAAGGTATTGCAACAAACTTGGCAAACTATTGGCTTTGCAGGAATGAAAGCAGAAAATACCTTATGGCAGCAATTTAGACGTGTTAATGACGACACCTTTGCAAAGCGCAGCGCCGAGTTTGAACAGCAAAAGCAAGTACAGCAGCAAAATGATGAAGTTGCAGCAGCGCAGTTGAGTGAGCTTGAGTCAGCACTTGAAACAGTGGTGCACCTTGCACAGCTTAAAGATTTGACAGTGAAGCTGGCTGAACTTGAGTACTCAAAAGCATTATCAGCACGAGTGAGTCAGTTAGAGACAGCGATTAGTGCAAAAACAGCGCACATTAGCAAGCAAGCAGAGCAGTCTAAGTTAACGGCTTTATTTGCTGCTCTTGAGAGCGGCAGCGAACTTCCTTCGCAATTCCAAGCTGCATTAACGACAAACTTAAATGCTGCGCAGCTCTTAACTCGTATCGAAATTTTGGCAGGCGTTGAGTCAGCTGATAGTCAGTTACGTATGACAGAGCAAGTTGCGATGTTAGATGATAAACACCGTGGTGAACATGCAGATGTTTATTATTACTTAAAGCAATTACTTGCAGTCAGTAAGGGTTCAGTTTCAGCTGACACACTAGCAAGGCTTAAAACAATATTTGCAATTTAACGAATAAAACCGCTTTTTGAAGCGGTTTTTTTCCGTGTGTTTTTGAGGAAAACAATGAGAATTTTATTACTACTTACCTGTTTATTTTTAGGGGCATGTAAAAGTACAGATCAAGGAATGTCGGTGTACTCGTTTACTAATTCAGAAATTGAAGCAGCCCTTGCTAATCAATTACCAAAACTAAGTGAACAGATTAAGCTGATGGGCTTACCTGTTGATTTTGCTGTAAACGATCTGAGTGTCAATGTCGGCCCAGATAAGCGTGATGTGGTGGTTTTAGGGGCTGATTCTAGTGCTGTCATCAAAGCTTTCGCGCTTAAGTATCCAGTCCGCTTAAAGCTTCAAATCGAAGGTAGTCCATTTTATGACAGCGAGAAAAAAGCGGTCTTTTTACGAAATGTAAAACTGGTTGATACAACTTTAGATACAGCGGGTTTTAAGGGCAGCTTAAACTTATTAGATGATCAAGCAATGCAAGTGATTAACGGCTTTTTAGCGGTTAACCCTGTTTATAAATTAAATATGAACGACCCTAAAGTTGCACTACTGAGCAAATTGCCATTAGATATGAAAGTGTCTCAGGGCGAAATTATCTTAGTACCTAGACTATAAAAAAATATTAAAAATTTTTAAAGCGGCCTTGAGCCGCTTTTTTGTAATTACTTGTTAAGCAAGTTCAACTTTGCCATAATTGCTCGTGATATTTCGCGAAACAAGTAATTGCTATGATCAAGGAATTTTTAAACGACCCTACGTTACTGTTAAATGCAGTTGGTGAAGGGATCTATGGCTTCGATTTATCGGGTAATGCGGTTTTTGTAAACCCTGCCGCTGAGCGCATGACAGGCTGGAAAGCAGACGAGCTACTTGGTAAAAAAATACACCAATATCATCACCATACGCGTAAAGATGGGTCACCATATCCCGCAGATGAATGCCAAATATATTGCACTATGTTCGATGGTAAACATCGTCATGTAAACGATGAAGTCTTCTGGCGTAAAGATGGTAGCTATTTTGCCGTCGAGTATACTTCAACCCCAGTTTATAAAAATGGCGCCTTGATTGGTGCGGTCGCGATTTTTCGCGATGTGTCAAAACAGCAGCAAACAGAAGTGGCATTGCGCGACGCTCTAGCGCAAGTTCAGCACTTGTCTGAGCAACTACAAGCTGAGAATGCTTACCTTATTTCAGAGTTAAACGAAGATTGGCAAGATTCCGGTTTGGTTGGTCAAAGTCATTCATTCCAAAGTATGCTCGAGCAAATTACCTTGGTAAGCCAAACTAATAGTACAGTTTTGATTTTAGGTGAAAACGGCACGGGTAAAGAGCTGGTGGCACGAAACCTTCATCGCTTGAGTAGCCGTGCTGAGCAACCTTTTATAAAGGTCAATTGTGCTGCGTTTTCTGCTAATTTAATTGAGTCTGAACTATTTGGTCATGAAAAAGGGGCATTTACTGGTGCAAATGAACGTAGAAAAGGGCGTTTTGAATTAGCTGACAAGGGGACTTTATTTCTAGATGAAGTGGCAGAGCTGCCATTAGAAGCGCAAAGTAAATTACTGCGCGTGCTACAAGAACAAGAGTTTGAGAGAGTTGGTGGCAGTCAAACTTTAAAAGTTGATATTCGCGTGTTAGCTGCAACAAATCGAAACCTGTGGCAAATGGTTGAGCAGGGTAGCTTTCGAATGGACTTGTATTATCGCTTAAATGTGTTTCCTATTCGTGTGCCAGCTCTACGTGAACGCAAAGAAGATATTCCACTTTTAGCAGCAAACATAATAACTCAGCTTAATAAGCGCTTAGGTAAGCAGTTAATGGGGCTTAGCAAAGCAACGCTCACTAAGCTGGGTAACTATGATTGGCCTGGCAATATTCGTGAATTACAAAATATCCTTGAGCGTGAAGCTATTTTATCTAAGCAGTCTGTACTACAACTCTCTGCTCCGTTGAATAATGAACAACCGGATGAGCAGGTTGTCTCGCTTGATGCTGTACAAAAACAGCATATTCTCCAGGTGCTTAAGCGTTGTAACGGACAAGTATCAGGTGATAATGGCGCTGCAACTTTACTGGGTCTTCCAGAAAGTACCCTCAGGTCAAAAATGAAAAAGTTGGCTATAAAACACTAATTCGTGATATATCGCGAGTGTTCGTGATATTTCGCGATTTTAATATTCTTAAATTTAAATTTTCCCTTTTATATCAATGGTTTGATTTTATTTTTTGTTGGCCTGATAGTTGCTCTGTCAGGTTATTACCGACACAATAGTAAGTAGCAAAATGAAATTTGATATAAAAGAGCAAGACTTAATCATCAAGCCCTACAACCAAGATGGGCCAATTTATATTCGAGAGCAAAAAGGGCATTTCCAACGTATCCGCCGTTACTTAGGCTGGGTGCTGATGCTGACTTTTATAGCTATTCCGTGGATCCCATATGATGGTCGACAAGCCGTATTACTTGATGTAGCAAGTCAAAAATTTACCCTGTTTGGATTAACGTTGTTACCGCAAGATTTTATGATCTTAGCCATGTTATTTATGACTGGTGCGTTTGCTTTGTTTTTCGTCACTAACTGGCTAGGTCGTGTTTGGTGTGGTTACACTTGCCCGCAAACAATCTGGATGCTTATGTTCACTTGGGTTGAACACAAAGTTGAAGGTAACCGAAACCAGCGTATTAAACTTGATAAAACAGCTTGGTCAGCAAGTAAATGGCAAAAGAAAATCACTAAACATGCCGCTTGGCTTGTGATCTCTTTACTCACATCAATGTCATTCATGGCTTATTTCATCCCGGCTAAGTCTTTATACATGAGCCTATTTACCCTAGAAATGTCTGGCATTGTAAGCTTTTGGGTATTTTTATTCGCATTTTGTACGTATGGGAATGCGGGATTCTTGCGTGAAAAAATGTGTACTGTTGCTTGCCCATATTCGCGTTTTCAATCAGTAATGTTTGATAAAGACACCTTGGTGGTCACGTACGATCAAGAGCGAGGAGAATCTCGCGGTGCTCGTAAGCGTAAAGCCGATCCAAAAGAGTTAGGCTTAGGTGACTGCGTAGACTGTAATTTGTGTGTAGAAGTATGTCCAGCTGGTATAGATATTCGTAATGGCTTGCAATATGAATGCATAAACTGTGGTTTATGTATTGATGCCTGTGATAGCACAATGGAAAAGTTCAACTATCAAAAAGGGCTGATCAAGTATGCCTCGGAAAAACAAATGGAAGGTAAAACGACCAACCCATTTAGACTAAAACTTCTTGGTTATGGTGGTTTGACGGCGCTATTTGTCGTTGGGATGGTTGTGTGGATGGCAATGCGCACACCAATCGAGGCCTCTGTAATTCGTGACCGTAATGCACTGTACCGAGTTAATTTTGAAGGCTTGGTAGAGAATCCATATACCTTATCAATCATCAATAAAACGCAGCATAGTTTGAGTTATTCAATTGGTATAAGTGGTATCGAAGAAGCAAGCTTACAATTGCCTGAAACTATCAAAGTTGAAGCAGGTCAGATGAAGCGAGTACCTGTTACTGTGGTTGCTGATGGCTATGACTTAAAGTCAAAAGTAACGCCTATCAGTTTTCACATTCAAGCATTAGAAGATGCCAATATCGCAATTACTAAAGAGACTAAGTTTTACCGAGATTAATCCAACCCCAAAATGAAAATGGCTTGTTTTTAACAAGCCATTTCTGCAAATTCGAGTTTCTTTAGCACATGGGCTTTAGCGCTATCTAAATCATCAAATAAACAGTCCATTATCTGAATTGGTGATTGTGCTTGTGCAATGATGCGTTTCATTTGATTGAGTACAATTGATGAGCTAAACATGTATGCGGTAGCGACACAGTTAGTGCTTTGTAGAGCACGTAACAATTGGATAAACCCGCGTTCGGCCTCAGGAGTAGTAGCAAGTAATTGGGTAGAATGACTAATATAAGCCCACGGCTTTCCAGCTAGATCAGAAATATGCTTTTTTATATCTACTGCAAAGTCATTGACTAAACGTGCGTTAATATTACCAGAAAATTGTCCAATTATAATTGGACCATCAGTGATGATACTGACACTGCCATAGTGATTCTTAAATTCCAATTTGCTTCCCTTTTGAATTAAAAGAGCGCGAATTTTATACAATTCTATGTATGTGTCTAGTTATTTAATATACAATTATTAAAAAACATAAATAATTCAATTGAGTTGTTTATTTGTGTGTTTTATTCATTTAAGTGGTTTGGAGTAAATTATTTATTTACTCCAAATTTAAAATATAACTAACTATTTATTAACAATATAGTTCAATGCACCGGTAATCGAGGCTACTTGTGCATCAATACAGACTTCATCATTTGCCTGTGGGCTATCAGGGTAAACTTCTGTTGTTGTCACAAATTCAGCATCAGTGAGACCCATACATAAGCCGAGTTTTTTCGCTTGGTAATGAATAACACCCAATTGGGTTTGCGGTACACCAATCAACTGGTTATTCTCATCGCTAGGTGCGATATGAGTTACTTTTTCAACAGACTTAATAATCGCTGCCTGAAACGCGTCATGTGGACGTTCACTATCAGCAACGAGATAAAAGCCATCTGGGATGTTCCAGTTATCGTGAGTGGTTGCATCACGTGCTGCAAGAGCAGGACGAAACTCACTATTATCAGTATCAGTTGTTTCATGTAGGTCGATATGCACGTAAGGTGCAATGGTATTGTCAGCTAAATACTGCATGATTGCTGCAGACTCTTCAGCTGGGCTGTCAGCGTAGAATGAGCGGTTTGGATCTGTCGCATTAGGGTTCCAGCGATTAATTGTTTCATAACCCCACGGGCTGATACACGGTGCTACTAAAATATTAAAATCGGCAAAGTAGTCTTTAGCTTTGTTCTTAGCAAACGCTAATGCGCCATGCACACCACTTGTTTCATAGCCATGAACGCCACCGGTAACCAATACTGTCGGTTTATCAGCTTGCCATTGCTTGCTCTTTAAAATGTAAAGAGGGTACTTGTCGCTGTCGTAACTTAATGCACCATACTGTTCAATATTGAAATCGATTGATAAAGACTCTAATTGCGATACAACATCATCTATATAGCTACGTTTTACTGTCTGTGATTTAAACCATGCTTTTTTATCTGCTTCGTTCCACGGTTTACCTGGGGTTCCTATAGGGTAACTCATAAAATACCTTATTCGACTTGCTACAAAACGCCAAGCTTATCTAAGCCGTTAAGTCACTGCAACTAGATAAGTTCAGTGGTAAAGGTACCTTGCTCATACAGCTTTGCGTGATGGTGCTTATGGGCCTCAAATAAGTATCTACGAAGTTCCTCTTCACCTTTGCAAACCTTTACGATCTTACCTGCAATCCCTTTACTAGTGGTTCGAATTGGCTTCACACTAAGAATAATGTGATCTCTGCTAGGTAAATCAAATGCGAGTAATATGTCTTTGTTTAGCTCTGGAGCTTGACGCTTAGGCTTGAGTAACACGCCAGTACTTGATAAAGACAATATTTGAAATTGCTCGGTATGTATTTCGAGATCAGGAGTTCGCCAGCTGCGTTCGATCCCTTTGGTATCTATCACTTCTGGTGCACTGAGTAAGGGTATCAGCTGGCCATTTTCGTCATTGATAAACTCAAGTGGAAACCAAAGCTGATAAATACCCACCTCGGCAAGTAAAGTTAGTTTGGAATTTGCTAGTAAGCCGTTTAATTTATTTGGCAAGTTGAGCCTAACAGACATTTTTGTATCGGTTGGATCGCCATCAAGGTTTTCAGCCTCGAATAAACGGTTGAAAAAAGTAAGTTCTTGTTCGGATAAATGTGCCATATAAAGCTCCTTCTTTAGCACGCTTACTTATATGTATCATAAATTGTTCAAATTATGCACGTATAATCAGCATTAATTATGCCAGAAGCTTTGTGATTTATTTTGCGGCGTATTTCACTTACACTGATAAAAAAGTTAACAAGGATTTTATTTTGTCGAGCCTGACTGGTGTAAATAAAAGTTTAGTAATATTTGCTGCTTTAGTCGTTGTTTTAGCGGGTATTAAAGCTGCAAGTGTGATTGTTATTCCATTTGTGTTGGCGGCCTTTATCGCTATTATTTGTAATCCCTTAATCCGTTTCTTTGCCAAATACGGTATCCCTAAAGGTATTGCTGTGGTTTTTGTGATGCTGATGATTGTCGGTATAGGGATAAGCCTTGCCGGTCTGGTTGGGCAATCTATGACCGATTTTTCAGAAAATTTACCTGAGTACAAGGCACAACTCAAAGAAGAGTTTGTCTGGGTGGTTAACGTTGCTGCAAGCTATAACATTTTGATTGATAAAGAGCAAATTATTTCTTTATTTGATCCAGGTAAAATGATTGATGTTGCAACTAATATGCTCACCGGGTTAGGTGGGGTGATGGCGAACCTGTTTTTAATCATATTAACTGTCGTGTTTATGCTATTTGAAGGGCCAATGCTCAGCAAAAAAGTGCATTTAGCACTCGATGACCCTGAAATGAAAATGCAGCAAGTTGACCGTTTCTTAGATTCAATTAATTCTTATCTAGCCATAAAAACAATGGTTAGTCTAGGCACAGGTGTTCTTGCAGGATTCATGCTGTGGGCACTTAATGTTGATTATTTTGTGCTCTGGGCTGTGGTGGCGTTTATGCTTAACTATATTCCTAATATTGGTTCTATTATTGCTGCAGTACCAGCTGTGTTACTTGCTTTAATCACGCAAGGCCCATTGGTAGCAGGGTTTATCGCTGGTGGATATTTAGTTATTAACACAGTGATGGGTAATATTGTAGAACCGCGCTTTATGGGGAAAGGGCTGGGCTTATCGACGCTAGTGGTGTTTTTATCGTTGATTTTCTGGGGCTGGTTGATGGGAACAGTTGGTATGCTATTGTCAGTTCCATTAACTATGATAGTTAAAATTGCTTTAGAAACCAGCCAAGAAGGGCGATGGCTTGCTACTTTGCTAGGTAATGGTGAAGAGCTAAAACTTGAGGATTAAAAAGGCGCTTAAGCGCCTTTTTATTTTTCAAAATGATTAACGATTATAGCGACTTGGTATCACTTTAGAGGTTGTTGTAAAACCTTTACATGGTTTTTGAGAATTTCAATCTCACATTGTTTGTAGGCAATAGCGGCACTAGTGCCATTTGGCATTTTTTGTAAGTAGCGCCAACGACAACTGTCTTCTAAATAACGCTCTTGGTTTTTTATACTGCGATTAAAAATTGGTAGCAATTGGCTATTACCGGTATCTTCTTTTATTTTTTCAAGATCCATAGTGAGCTTATTAACCCACATTTTTTGGTCACGTTGCAGGTCTGCAATAACTTGATCAAGGCATTGAATATACCGCTTGGTGTCATCAGTATGGTTGCTCGCGAGCTCACAAGCTTGCTCTGCTTGAGCCTGTGATGCAGTCGTAATTAAACCTAAAAAGATGCTCTTAACGAATATGGATGTTTTATTTTTTATCATGGTAATTAAACTCTAATATAAACTCAGCGCCGGCTAGCTTCTCTGCATCTTTAATGGTTAATGTGCCATTATACGAGTTTACTAAATCAGATACGATAGCCATGCCAACACCATGGCCACTTTCGTAAGTATCGAGTCTGGTACCGCGAGTCAGTAATGATTCGCGTTTGTGCTCAGGAACACCTGGGCCATCATCACTTATGCTGAGTGTTAACTTTTTGTTCTGTTTAACCTTTATATCGACCTGTGAACGGCAAGCTTTACAGGCATTATCGATTAAATTACCGAGTAGTTCCATTAAATCGGTTTTATCACCTAAGAAATAGTCTTTTTCACTAACCTCAGAGGTAAAAATAATATCTTTATCGCGATAAACCTTGCTCATCGCGCTTAAAATTGAATCAATAACAGGTTTAATATGGGTTTGCTTTTTCCAAGTATCAGAAGCACCCGTTGCAGCTCGTTTTAATTGATGTTCGATCATCACATTAATACGATCTAACTGCTCTTGTGCATCGGCATCATTGGCTAAAGGGCTTGATTTAAGGACTGCCA
>CESF01027645.1_pt1 | contig 17277 bp, 22 predicted proteins | sample 356331 | NCBI WGS metagenome assembly CESF01 (sample SAMEA2621779, study PRJEB7988) | marine metagenome | biome: marine biome (ENVO:00000447); feature: surface water layer (ENVO:00002042); material: "saline water (ENVO:00002010), including plankton (ENVO:xxxxxxxx)" | depth 5 m
TTTTTTCCAATGCTCCATTTTCTTTTCTAGGCGCTCACCTTTTAAACGAACATCACAGCGTTCGCTCCAAAGTGGTGTTATGTCGGTAATCCCCAGTTCAGTTGCTTTCTGTATCGTAAAATCCATACGGTCGCCCTTAGAAACGACCTGACCTAGGTGCATAGGGAAGCTGACCTTTGAATCTTGGGATAGAATTTCATTAATTTCTACTTGAGCGTTCTTTTTTCCCGCGACAGTTATACGAGCTAAATATTCGTTGCCATTACCATTGAATAAACGCAGCTCAGCCCCTTCTTTTAGTCTTAAAACCTTGACCAAGTGAGTGCTGGCTTGAGCTTCTAAATCTACTGTTGTGTGTAACTCCAGAGCTTCAGGAGTATATATGCGAGGTCTAATGGCCATATGTTTCTTAATGTCAGTTCGTCAGTCTTAATCTCATGATTATAAAACGATAATCTAGCTGAGCATAATCAAAAGAAAGAATTATAAATATAAGAATATTGGCTCACTAAGTTTTCATAATCCACATTGGGTGCTAAACTGATAACTAGTTCACATTGAAGTGAATTTAAAGGATTAGAAGTATTCTACGTCATATTAAGGATTAATGATGAAAAACAAGGAAGTAGTCTTTGAGTTATACCGTTGTTTTCGCCAACAAGATGTTGAGCGTTTTATGCAATTATGTTCCCCCTCTATTATCTGGCAACAGAATCATGGCTTCCCTGGAGAAGGCACGCATCAAGGCCCTTCAGCAGTAATGAATAAGGTTTATAAAGCGTTCAATTTTGAATGGCAGCGTTGGAGTTTTATTATTGAACGCGTTTTAGATGCGGGTGATGATATTGTGGTACTTGGGTACTTTACCGGTACAAATAGAGACACACAAAAACAGTTTAAGTTAGCGGCCTCACATATCTATAGCTTTAAAGATGGTAAGGTCATTAAGTTTCAGCAATATACGGGTGGTCCAAAACCTGTTAATCAGGCCATTCCTAAAGTAGGAATGGCTGAGGCTCGTTCACTATCAGCAGCAATCGCTTAGTTGGTTTTCAGCAGTTGCGCGGTATGTTGAATTTTTTTAACCATTGCGGTTAAACCATTTCCTCGAGTTGGGCTTAGATGTTTCACTAGGTCAACTTGAGCGAAAAAGTTGTCGATATCGAAGTCTAAGATTTCGTCAGGTGTTTTGTTGTTATACGCGCTTAATACAACCGCTAGTAAGCCTCTAACAATATGAGCATCTGAATCAACTTCAAAAAATAATTTACCGTCATTTACGGCAGAATCTATCCATACTTGGCTCTGACAGCCGCGTAATAAAAACTCTTCAGTCTTCTTACTTTCATCAATAGCGGGCAGTTGTTTACCTAAATCGATGATGTATTTATATCGTTCTTCCCAGTCATCAAAGAACCCAAGGGTATCTAAGATTTCTTCTGGAGTTATTTCTGTGCCGAACGGGCTCGCAGTAATATCAGTCATGTTGTTTCCTTCGCCTTTGTTAATTAAAGGCTTTGTACAAAGTGTTTAATGCGTTCAGCTGCTTCGATACATTCTTCAACGCTTGCAACCAGTGCCATACGTACACGGTTTTGTCCTGGATTGGTGCCATCAATCGTACGTGATAAATAAGACCCCGGTAAAACGGTTACATGTTGTTGAGCGAATAACTGCTGGGCAAATAATTCTTCATCAATGCTGGTTTTTGCCCAAAGATAGAAGCTGGCATCTGTTTGCTCAACTTCAATCTTATCGGCAATACTTGGGTCATTTAAAATTTCTAATACCGCTTTAAATTTAAGACTGTATTGGCGGCGATTCTCTTTAACGTGCTCTTCGTCATTCCATGCAGCAATACTTGCAAGCTGAGTATGAATAGGCATCGCGCAACCGTGATAAGTACGGTAGAGCAAGAAAGGCTGTAAGATTTTAGCATCACCCGCGACAAAGCCTGAGCGTAAACCTGGAAGATTTGAACGCTTAGAAAGTGAGTGAAATACGACGCAGCGTTCATAATCATGGCGCCCAATATTTTCACAGGCTTGTAATAAACCGATAGGTGCAGGTTTACCTTCAACAAAAATTTCTGAGTAACATTCATCAGAAGCAATAATGAAATCGTGTTTATCGGCAAGAGCAATCAGCTTGGTTAATGTTGCTAAACCGAGTACGGCACCAGTTGGATTACCTGGAGAGCATAAGAACAATAGTTGGCACTTATTCCATACGTCTTCTGACACAGCATCGAAATCTGGATTAAATCCATTTTCTTCTAAGCAAGGTAAGAAGTGAGGCTCTGCACCTGCTAGATAAGCAGCGCCTTCGTATATCTGATAAAAAGGGTTTGGGCTAACGACTAGGCCATCTTGGCTACGATCGATAACAGCTTGCGTAAAGGCGAACAGCGCTTCACGAGTTCCTGTTACAGGAATGACCTGTTGCTCACTGCTAATATGAGTTAAGCCAAAGCGTTGTTTTAGCCAATTTGCAATGGCTTCACGTAATTCAGGGATGCCTTTCGTAGTAGGGTAGTTCTCAACGCGATTGATATTGTCTTTTAAACACTCAGTGACAAAGCTGGGCGCAGGATGTTTTGGTTCACCAATTGATAAAGCAATAGGGCGTAAGTTTTGATTTGGGCTAACTTGTGCTTTTAGAGCGGTCAATTTTTCAAAAGGATAAGGCTGCAGCTTTTGTAAATCTGGATTCATTGGTGACCCTAAATCTTGAAGTAATAAAATAAACGTCTCATTATACCTAATATTGCTCGATTTTCAGCTACCGATTACTTCCTTCTTCGCTCTGGCTGTTATCATTATAAATACACCAATACTCAAGGAATTATCTTGCTTATTGCCTTTCCCAAACTAGGGCTGTTATTCCTATTAATACTGAGCTTTAGTCATCTCAGTATGGCCAATACTGCAGCGGTTAAAAAGCTTGGATCGACGTTTGATTTCACTCACTGGCAAGTTGAAGATGGTGCAGTGTCATTGAATGGCGATTGGGGGATGTTCTGGCAAGAGCAACTGCTGCCGCAAGACTTGCCGAAGCAACCATCTTTAATGATCGATATGCCGATGACTTGGGATCGTTCTGCACTTACTAGCCCATCACTGCCTGGTATTGGTTTTGCTACCTTTACGGCGACTTTAAAAAACTTGCCTGATGATATTCGCTGGGGAATGACTATACCCGAGCAATCGACGTCATTTCGTCTCTATGTTAATAACCGTATAGTTGCAGAAGGTGGCATTGCGGGGGTAAGTAAAGACAGCTCAAAGCCTTATTCCGGCAATCAATTAATTGAACTGGGTTTATTGCCTAGCAACACACAGCTAATTTGGAATGTTTCTAATTTTCATAATGCTAGCGGTGGTCCTTGGCAATCTTTGAAGGTTGGCCCTTATTCTGAATTAAGAAATAAATATACGTTGCAGACGTTTGACCAGGCTCTTGTCGTTGTATTATCGATTATTACTGGCCTCTTATTAATTATCCAGCACTTCATTGATAAGCGTGATCATGCATCGTTAGTCTTATCTGTGTTTGCATTTTTAGTAGCACTTCGGATAGGCATTACTGATAATCAGCCGCTTTATCAAATAGCCGGAGCATTAAACTGGCAGCTGCATATACGATGCGTTTATTTGACGATGTTAATACCACCTCTATTATTGTTGCTATGGCAGCACTATATTTTCCCCATGGAACTCTCGCGCCGAAGTATTCGCTATGTAAGCTATATCTTTATACTTCCTATATTGAGCATTATTGTATTGCCAGCGGAAATATTTACTCAGTTTCTCAGTGTATTTCAGATCTTAGTGCTTGGGATTATCGTTCTTTATAGCGTTAGCTTGCTAAAAGTTCTGTTCCGTAGGCGCCCTGGAGGTTTTTATCTCGTATTTGGTACTTCAATTTTAATTGTTACTAGTTTTCATGATCTCGCAGCTTACTCGCAGATGTTAGAGAGTACGCGTGCATGGTTATCTTATGGGGTACTGGTTTTTTTACTGTCACTGGCGATTCATATTGTGGTGCTACGGGCTCAGCAAAGGCAGAAGGTTGGGGATTTAAGTAAGCAGTTGTTAATCGCTAATAAGAAGCTTGAGGCGCGAGTTGCTCAGCGTACTTTTGAGTTAGCAGAAAAAGCCAATGCTTTAGAGGAGGCTAATGATAAATTGCAGGTGCTGGCGAATATTGATGGTTTAACAGGCGTATTAAATAGGCGGGCCTTTGTTGAGCAATTAAATATGTTATCTCGAGTGCAGTCTCGTATTGCTTTGTTAATGATAGATGTTGACCATTTTAAAGCGGTTAATGATAACTTTGGCCATGCTATTGGAGATCAAGTCTTAATACGTTTATCCAAGACTTTATTAACTCTGAAGCGAGAGAATGATCGTGTTGGACGTTTTGGTGGGGAAGAGTTTGTTGTGCTATTGCAGGATATTTCAGAAGAAGGTTTAGATTCATATTGTCATCGACTAATCGATGCGGTGCGTAACATAGATTTTACGGATATTGCTCCCTTGGATGGCATTACTATTGGTATGGGAACGGCTATGGCGACGCTAAGCGCTCAAAATATTGATGAATTAATAAAGCAGGCTGATGAAGCTATGTATTTTGTTAAAAACAATGGCCGTAATGGGTTTAAGCATTATCAAAATAATAATGCTTAAACCTTGATGAGCTTAGTCTTTATTACGGCTACGCTCAGCGGGCACATAGATCTGTTTCATAAAGTAATCACGAAACTCTTGTGGGTAAGGTTGCTCATTAATCGCAATCTGCATACAAGCAAGCCAAGCATCCCTCTCTGCTGGTCCGATGCTTAAATGGCGATGAGCGACGGGAATTCGAATAGGGCCGTATTTTTCACTGAATAGTTTTGGACCGCCCAGCCATCCTGCTAAGAAACGCGTTAATTTATCCCGAGATTCATCTAAATTTTGGCTGTGCATTTCTCGTATGTGTTGTGCTTGAGGAAGCGTTTCCATTGCGTCGTAGAAGGCATTAACCAGTTTATTGATACCCTCAACACCTCCAGCAGCATTAAAAGAGGCATCACCTTCGCCGTAGTTGGAGCTGTTTATGTCGTTATTCATAATCTGGCCTAGTGAGAAGCTAAGCCGGTATATTACCATCGATTGCAGGGGCTATCGAATCAAGAGAAGTCTCTTCTGATAAAACATTGTCATCACTGAGTGCTAACTTCGGTTTGTCACCAACGGGTTTTAGTAGGTGGTAGCCTAGGTCTGTTCTCACTGGGCCAACATAGCTTTTTTGGCTGTCGGCTTCTGCAAGCCCTTCAATAATGGTCAGAGGAAGTTCGTCTTGCTGGTGATAGCCCGCAAATCCGCCTTGATGTGAAGAAGGGCAGGCAGAATACTCTCTAGCCAGTTCTGCGAAATCGGCTCCTAGATCTAGCTCTTTTGCTAAGTCATCTGCTAGTAGGGGGCTTTTTAATAAGATGTGGTGCAGTGCGATAGTGTGCATAACTAGCTATCCAAATATTCTTTAATGTTCTAATAAGGATAGCTCAGTTTTTGTGTTTTATTTTGGGACCTGAATTTGCTGGTTTGCATAGCTAGCTAAACATTGACCTGAAATAATAGAAAGCAGGCAATATGAGGTGAACCAATAAAACCCATCATGCAGGCTTGATTGTAATTCGGCGGTTGCCTGAGCAGTAAAGAAGGCAACCAAAATAGCAACAACAAATACATCCGCCATCGACCATTTGCTGACAACTGAAATAAGCTGCCAGCGCCATCGAGTAGGGCTTAGCCAAGTCCAAATAATGAGTAAACCCTTGGTAATGGGGATGATGACACTAAAAGTCACAACCATTAAACCTACAGCACCATAACCTGCTTCTTTTAAACTAATGACGGTTTGCCAAATACTGCGTGTTTCTTCGAAAATTGTACTTTTTAAACCAAACAGATTAACGGTCGCTTTGATCGTCATGATTGGCTCAGTTACACCAGGATAGATAAAGAAGAAACTGACTGCAGTTAGCATTAAGCCTAAGCGTGGCAACCAGTTTGCTTGTTGCCACGTAGATAATGCCATCTGCCAAGGTTTTAGAATGACTGTGATCATTTAGTTTTCAGGCAGCATTACGTTGAGTTCAAGTACAGATGCAGTCCCTTGTTGCTCAAGATTCACTTGCACTTGGTCGTCATCAATAGCAATGTATTTACGAATAACGGCTAGTAATTCTTGTTGCATCTTAGGTAGGTAGTCCGGACCGCGGCTATTAATGCGGTCGTGAGCAACTAAGATTTGAAGTCTTTCTTTTGCAATACTCGCAGTGCTGTTTTGTTCTTTACGGAAATAATCCATTAAACTCATAATTAACCTCCGAATACACGTTTAAGGAAGCCTTTTTTAGCAGCTTCTAAGAAACGATGAGGACGATCTTCACCCAGATAGCGTGCGACAGCATCTTCATAGGCCTGACCTGCATCACTCTCGTTATCGTGAATAACAGGAACGCCTTGGTTTGATGCTTTTAATACGGCTTGAGACTCTGGGATTACACCGAGTAATGGTACAGCTAAGATTTCTTCAACATCTTGAACAGATAACATTTCACCGTTCTCAACACGCGTCGGATTGTAACGAGTTAACAGTAGATGCTCTTTAACACGCTTACCTTGCTCTGCCAGGCGAGATTTACTTTGAAGAATACCTAATATACGGTCGCTGTCTCGAACGGAAGAGACTTCTGGATTCGTTACAATAATGGCTTCTTCAGCAAAATACAGTGCCATTTGGGCACCTGTTTCGATACCAGCAGGTGAATCACAAATAATGAATTCAAAGTCTTCAGCCAGTTCATCTAATACGGCTTCAACAGCATCTTTGTTTAGGGCGTCTTTATCACGTGTTTGAGAAGCTGGCAGAACATATAGGTTATCTAGGCGCTTATCCTTAATAAGTGCTTGTCTCAAGTTAGCTTCTTTATGAATAACGTTAACGAAATCATAAACCACGCGACGTTCACAGCCCATAACAAGATCTAGGTTACGCAAACCCACATCAAAATCGATGACGACTGTTTTATGTCCTTTCAAAGCTAAACCAGCTGCAATAGCAGCACTGGTGGTGGTTTTACCCACGCCTCCTTTACCAGAGGTTATGACAATGATCTTGGCCAAAGTTAAAATTTCCTTACAAAAAGTTGCAAAATCCAGTATTCATTAAACTGACTCTATGTTCAAGCGTCCATTATCCAGCTGGATAAATGTGGCTTGAGTCGTGTGCAGTTCACTATTTTCAAATAACTTATATTCACCAGCAATAGCCACTAATTCAGCTTCCAAAGATTGGCAACTGATAGTGGCGTCACTATTACCATTTATACCTGCTAAAGCACGACCTCTTAAAGGGCCATATATATGAATACTGCCCCCAGCTAAAACTTCGGCGCCGGTACTGACTAAACCAAAGATAATAAGGTCGCCTTCTGCGGTTAACTGTTGCCCTGAACGTATAGGAAACTTATGGATCGTTGTTTTGACGTTAGTGTTAACGCTTAATGTACTTGCATCAGTTATAGGGGCTTCAATTTTAGCGTTGTTATGGGAGGCGGTCTCTGTTGTTTGAGAAGCCTTCGGTATTCTACTTTTACCTTTACCAAAATCTGCCAGCTCAAGTTGTTCTAATAACTCGTGATGATCAGTTTGAGCATTCTTAACGCCAATCGGTAGCATACCAAATTCATGGCAAACTAAATAAAGAGAGGGTAAGTCAATCTTTTCTTCAAGCTCAATGAAGTCGAATATACAGGGTAAACGTATAAACATATTAGGAGCTTGTTCTATTTTTGCCTTAAGCTCTTGTTGAATCTCTGCAAGGTTGTTCGTTTGTAATAACAACGTTGTGATTGGATTTAACCCAGCTTTTAAATTGAAAGCGGCCATTAACTCTCTGCTTTTTGCTTTAATGGAAATGTATCAAAGCTGATATCGGTTAAGCCATCTTGTAACACGCGGCGAAGATTGTGGTGGTTATCCACTTCAGGTGTTGCCAGAACATCACGGTAATGCTGACCAAAACAAGCAAGCGCTTGCTGTTGGTTGAATTCTAATAGTTGAGCTAAAGCAAACACCTTACAAGACCCTTGATTCTGATCTTGAGTATTAAGTACACCACCGTTATTAAAAGCGCTAGGTGTGAAATCGAAGTGCTTTTCAATGAATGCTAACGTAGTTTCAAAAACGAAATTATCTTGTTGTAACTGTTGTAAAAATTCGCTTTTGGCTTGCTCAAATGCTGACATAATAAATACTCTTAAATAATATTGCTTAGGCTACCACCAGATGTTGCAAATGTAACGGCCAAGGTCGCTAAAAAGACAGGGATTTTTTAAAGTTTTACACTTGATACTGTTTGTATAACCAGTATTATGAGGAATGAGAAAAATTTTACACGTTGATTGCGATTGTTTTTTTGCCGCTGTCGAAATGAGGGAGAACCCTCAGCTCTGTTATGTTCCTATTGCAATCGGTGGTCACTCGGATCGTCGAGGTGTTATTTCGACCTGTAATTATCCTGCTCGCCAATTTGGCATCCACTCCGCAATGGCGACTTCGCAGGCTTTAAAGAAGTGCCCAGATCTTGTTTTATTGCCAGGAAATATGGCGCTTTATCGAGAAGTTTCTAATCAAGTGATGAGCATTATTCAGCGCTATGGAATTGCTTATGAACAAGTTTCAGTTGATGAGGCCTATATTGAATTGGATCCTATGGATTCTGCTATTGAAATAGGTAATAAAATTCGTTCAGAGGTTGAAAGTGAAGTCGGAATCACGGTTTCTGTTGGTGCTGCTCCTAATAAGTTTTTAGCGAAAATTGCCAGTGACTGGAACAAACCAAATGGTTTATTTGCGGTAAAACCTCACCAAGTTGATGCATTTGTGTCTCAATTAAGCGTGCGAAAAATCCCTGGGATAGGCCCTAAAACGGCAGAGCGCTTGGCCGAAAAAGGGATTCATAACTGTGCGGATGCGCAAGAATATAGTCTGATTGAATTGGTTAACTTATTTGGGCGAACGGGGGCTTCTTTGTATAAGCGTTGTCGTGGTGAGGATGAGCGCTTGTTACGACTTGATCGTATACGAAAAACGATCAGTGTTGAGCATACGTTTGCTCAAGATATCTTTCTTGCTGAGCAGATAAATGATGAAGTCGAATTTTTATGGCAAAAATTTCTTCAGCGAACGGATAAAGCGAATATCGATAGCCGGAGTTTGGCTCCTTTTGTGAAGGTGAAATTTAATGACTTTAGTCAAACGACTTTAGCGGATCATTTGCAGGTTGTTAGCTTGGATTCATTTCGTCAGCTATTACAGCAAGCACGATTACGTCATGATGGGGATGAGGTTCAAGGTGTCCGATTGATAGGGATCGGCGGTCGCTGCCCTGATATTGATGAGCAGCAACTTGCCTTGTTCTAAGTACTAAGCTGATACTAGTACCTAAACTTCACTAATGAGCTTAGCTTTTTTTCTTTGCTGCACGATAATAACTGGGTGGATTTCCGGTCCAGCGTTTAAATGCTTTGCGAAAGTTTGAAGGATCATTGTAGCCAATCAGTGCAGCAACTTCTTCGATAGGCAAGCTTGATGTTTTTAAATATTCAATAGCCATCTCTTTACGAACTTCGTCTAAAATTTTCTGGTAAGACGTGCTTACCTCTTGCAAGCTTCGACTTAATGTTCGGGTACTGGTTGCAAGGTGACTCGCAACGGTTTCAATCGGTGGAAAGTGCCCTGGATTACTAAGTAGGATCCTTCGCACTTTAACGACTATACCTTCTCTTGGACCCATGCGAGTTAAAATATCAGCGCATTGTGACTCAGCCATTTTGGCGGTTGATTCATCCGCCAAAGTCGTTGGTATGTCTAATAGTTGGCTATCAATAATTATCTCTGTTCGGGGCTGATCCCAATATACAGGACAGTTAGGAAAGTAATCCTGGTATTGTTTAGCGTATTCAGGTTTAGGGCGATTAACATTAATCGCTTTTGGCATAATATCGAGGCCGGTTAAAAAGTGCCCTAGGCTGACAAAGTTTGTTAAAAATGTATCACATAGCAAATTGTATATATGCGTGATCGGGATATGGGACGTTAATCGAATTGATGTGTATTCTTCTTGCTCATCGACTTCGAAATTGAAAGCAGGGTCAATTAATACGTGGTATTTCAAACCCAAGTTAAGAGCTTGGCGAAGATTGGCACAGCTTAAAATGGCATAGCCCAGCATGCCAAATTGATTGATATTAATAGCGTTACCCAGTTCAAGACCAAGCGTCGGCTCGTTGCAGAGCTTAAGCATGTTATTAGTTAATATAATAACTTGCTGATAGGTCAGACGGGCTTTCGGGTCGGTGAAAGCGGCTGGGTCAATCTCAGTATTTTCAAGTAGAGAGTCTTGTGAGATGCCTTTCTCCTGCCCCATTTTCACCATAATGGCGGAAATGTTCGCGGGTACTAGGGGCTCATTTAAACTCCAGGTTCCTCTAATCACCTAGGCCGATCCTTTTTCTTATTTTAGCTTTTGGGTAAAGAACGACAGAATGACGGATTTTTTGGTTTTACACAAGATAGGAGTATTCGCGTGTGTCTATTGCTGGTGTTTGGCGGTAATTATTGATTATGAAAGGGGAAGTGCGAACGACTTAGGAATCGACCCCAATCAATAATTTGTTTGGAATTGTGATTGCTCATCAGAGTTAAAAGTATTTGATTCATCGTGGGGTTGGTTTTGGTTGCAACAAAGAATACAAGGTCTGAGCGGCGCCACTCAAACTCTGCGATCTCACAATGCAGTTTTGCAGGTTTTAACAGCTGATAAAGCTGGTAGGCATTTTCTCTCTTCATTAGTAGCATCCAATAGCCTGAGCGAATACGATCTAGAAAACGCCCCTGGATGGATTCGACATGGATATTACATGACAAACTAAGTTCTTTCTGTTGCTCATGACATTGCAGAAGCAAAGCGCCTAAATGACGAGGTTCTTCCTCATTCATTAAATAATAGCGTCCGTCCCATTCTCGATAACATACTTGAGGAAGACCTTCTTGAGTTGTAAAGGCTTGTTCAATATTGTTTGTAAAGTCGTCTTCCGTCTCATGAGGAATCTGGCTTGATTGCTGCTGAGCATAACTTAATAAGTTAGGATAATCCTCATCACACTGACTGGCCTTAACGCCTTTAATGGCGGTAATTGATAGCTTTCTTGGGTATTCGTTATCGGCAATGGTCTTTTTCAAAAGCTCAGCCAGCGGGTGCCATTTATTATGGGCATTCAATAGCCCCTCTGCGGCAGCTGCATGCACGCTAATAATACTTAGCCAGCGATGGCATAAGTAGCTTTCAGGGTTAATTGTTTCAATTTCACCTAATTCAATTTCCTTAACGGCATGGCGTGCATACCATCGAGGAAATAGCTTTTGTGCTAATAAATTAATGAATTGTTCTAAATCGAACCCAGAATCTTGTGACTTTGAATCACTCACATAGCCTTCCTATATTTATTGACTACCCTTTAAGGTAAGTAAAGCATGAAATGGAGTTTAGTGATGAAACAACCTACTAATTTACCTTCCGCATTTAAGGTAGCGGCAGAAATCGACGCAGCTTTAGCTCAGGCGGGTCTTGCTGGGCCACAAGTTGAACGAGAAGCGATTCCTATGTATTTGTCGATGTTACATGAGTTGATCGATGGCCCAGAGACAAATGTACAGTTATCAGAATTGAATAAGTCGAATATTGCTGAGTTTATTGTCTTGTGGATGACAAGGAAGCAGGTTCCTGTTGGCCTGTTGGTCGATACATTAACCGAGCAAGTAAATGAAGTGATTGAACTCAGCAGGGTCCATGGAACACTGCAAGACTTTAAGCGTCGAGAGTTGATCAATCTACATCGTACAATTGTAGATGCGTTGCAAAGGCAATCAGTTTTGCTGGTAAAGCCCCAAACTAAAACCTCATAGCGGTTGTTAAAATTATTATAAATCTTGCTGTTTAATTGCAAGATAGGAGTTTACTTACAATTGTGTTTTTGGCTGTGTTCTTGCTGAAGCCATATTTTGAATAACAATACTCATTTTGTCGACTTGCTGACGCATGCTGTAAGGTATTTCTAGCTCATCAAATTTTGCTTTAAAGTTATCTAAAAGGTCGACCGCGTTAATCGTTTCATTAGGTTCAGTTAGGTGACGTGCGAGAGATAATGAACGCATACCATTGATATCACCTGCTGCGATGAAACCATAATCATTCAATTTACTCTGCAATTGATTAAGCTGTTCATTATCAAGAGCGGTAACGTCAAATTCTTGTGATAGATATTCAAGGTAGCTAGCACGATCAGAAAGATGTAATTCCTCTGGTCTACTCTCTTGTCCTTGTTGCGGTAAAGCTGAGCTAGCCGCTGTAGGTGCGGCTTTATCGCTGTCAGAAGTTTTGTTCTGACTGCCAAAGGGCTGGTTTTGAATGTAGCTACTTAGTCGATCAAGAATCATTGCACAGCTCCCAAATTAAGACAGTTAGTCAATTTTGTATTCTTTTAATACTTCTAAATGATATAACTGCATGAGCCGTGCCAAGTGAGATCTTTGTGAGGAGAGTCCTAGCTTATTGGGCTCTTAGAACTTAATTAGTGCTTAATAGCGGCAATAATCTCTTTAAACTGATCTGCTTTGCCGCTTCCTTTAACTAATCATTACCGTTGCGGTTATGTCATTTTTAGGCCTGTTATATTTCACATGGTGTGGTGCTCATTTTATTGTTATTGTTTTTGGATACTTTAGTATTTATGTTGATGCTGACATAAGGGTGGCGTGGTTTAATTTTATAATTAAGCCGTAATTTCATGTTGTAATACCAATGAGTTAGTACAATAGTTCCACTAATAAGGGTTCTATTTCTGAAAAATCTAAAGATAATGAGAGCACATAAAAATAAGTAATAATTGATAGTAGAGTTCATAAGGATTAGCTCAGAATGATTGTAAAAAAGGATAAGGCGGCTCTAAATCCAAAATCGGACGTTAAATATCAGGGGCGTAAAACCAGTCGTGCTGGCAGTGAGCAACGTCGCCGATTAATTTTAGAGGCTGCTTTACGCATAGTTATTCGTGAAGGTGTTCGTGGTATTCGACATCGTGCCGTAGCCAAAGAAGCAGATGTACCTTTGGCCGCAACCACTTATTATTTTAAAGATATTCAGGAGTTGATTAATGATACTTTTGCCTTTTATGCTGAACAGGCATTAGAGGTCGTTAATCAGTTTTCGATGCGTTTATACGAACCCCTTTCTGGTGGTGATGGTAAGTCATTCATTGATGTCATTGCTAACTCTGAGGGTATGCTTGATATTATTGCTGATAATATGGCTCAATATGTTATTGAGCAAATTACACAGCATAGGGATGCGTTAATTGCTGAGCAGGCATTTCGTTACGAAGCCATTTTAAATCTTCATTTACGTAAGTTAGGCAGAGAGCATAAACAAGCGTTAATGCAAAAACTACTTAATTTAATGGCTCTGGTTCAATCACCTAATCCATTAGAAGATGCGAATATTGTTGTAGCGTTGATACACAGAATGGAATATGAAGGTTTATTAGTTGAACCTGATCAGTTGAATCGAGAAGAAATTAAAAGTACTTTCCTTCGCCAATTAACACTTATGTTTGCAGTTAAAGGAAGTATCTAAAGAAGTCGTTAGGCTTAGGTGTTAATGATTTTATTCATTACATGGTCTGCAATGGCCAAGCTTGAGGTAAGCCCGGGGCTCTCGATACCGAACAAATTGATTAATCCTTCAATGTTATGAATGTTGTGATTTTGTATTAAAAAGTCCTCAGGTGTATCGCCTGCTGGGCTCAGTTTAGGACGAATTCCAGTGTAGCTGGGGTGTAATTTAGTATTGTCTAACTTTGGATAATATCTTTGTATTGCATTTATGAATTGTTCTTTTAGTTGACCCTGCTTCAAACTATCAAAATCATAATTGAGGCTATCAATATATTGAGTATCCGGGCCAAAGCGGACTTGCCCAGATAAATCCAATGTTGAATGAATTCCTAAGCCAGTTGTATTTTTAGCGGGTACTGGGTAAATCAAGTGAGAGAAAGGGGCTTTACCCTGATAGCTAAAATAATGTCCACGGCAAAAATGATACTGAGGTATGTACTTTTTGTTGAGTGTATCAATATTGCTTGCAATAGACGGGGCGTGCAGCCCCGCAGTATTAATTAATGAGCGGCAATGTAATTTGTATTCTCCATCTTGAGTATTCAGTCTTATGTTGAAGCCATTGCTTATTTTTTCAGCATTTAAAAACTCAGTATTTGGGCTAAATAATACGCCTTGTTGTTCCGCTAGTGTTAACAGTGTTTGCATATAGCTATGGCTATCAATAATTCCAGTTGTTTCAGAATACAATCCCGCTTTTGCATTTACATTTGGCTCCAATTTTTGACAATCGGATTGGTTTAACAAAGTAAGAGTTATATCGTTTTTATAGGCGTTATGCTTGATGCTTTCGAGTGACGATATTTCGCAATTATCCGTCGCAATAATCAGTTTGCCAATTTTCTTATGAGGTACATTGAAGCGTTGGCAAAAATCATAGAGCTGCTGTTTCCCCTCTCGGCATAGAGTAGCTTTTAAGCTGTTTTCGGGGTAATAAATTCCTGCGTGAATTACCTCGCTATTACGACTACTGGTTTCACTGCCAAACTGATGGTGGGATTCAATTAATAAAATTTTAGAATTCTTATTGTGCTTACTAAGTTTATAGGCAATGGCAAGGCCAATAACACCTGCTCCCACAATGCAGTAGTCAAAACTTTCCACAATCACACTCTTATGTTTTATCTATTTGAGATATTTAAGGCTGGCAGTTTAAAGCTAGCCTTCGCGTTTTTCTGTACATTCATAATGGCTTGGATTCGTTTTACAGCGCAGTCTAAATAAAATTTTCAGCATGCGTTTATCATAAATACCTTCATCCCTTAGTTCTAAGCGCACTTGACGGAGCATCTCCTTGTATTCTGAGTGTTTTTCTTTAGGAAGGTCAATCCAGTATTTCTCAGGAATACCTTTTTCAGCGGCAATAACATGCTCAAGCGCTTTATTGAAATTAGTATAAGCATATTTTCGGCTATGCTGGCCAAATCCTTTTGGGAACATGTCTTTTCGAAGAATGAGTTGGCCATTCATTTGAGCAAGGTTAAAACGCATAATACCGCCTTTATCACCTAAACCTTTATACATTTCGAATGGTTCATAGGCAATCGCAGGTGCATAGGCAATATCAACGTACCCGTTGTTAAAGCGAGGTGCAAAGGTTGCGATGCTTACTGGCACCATAGTTGCGCCAATATGTTTAACAACTTTTACAGAAGCCGTGTCGTAGTCAAGAGTTGCTAGGCGTTTACCAGCAGCGGCTTCTACTGAGTTGATTGATTTATCTCGTACAAAAACAAATACGGCACCTGCTGGCATAATACCAGCCACTTCATAATCCCCTTCAATCATATATTTGCTTGCTTTTGGACTAGCGAGCATGCCGACAAGTTTACGCATTTGTTCGTAGTTATTAATGGCACCAACAGCTTCTATGGTTGCAGTAAACTTGTTGAATGGACGAATACGCGTCCCTGTCAGACCTACAGCATCACAATGACCTGCTTTAAAGTCAGCTAAAGCGACTGCTTCGTTGGTATGTACTTTAAGATCAAGAATGACTCCCCATTCTAGAGCGGCAGCTTTGTAGTCGAGCATGCTTTGATAAGCTGGCCCTTTCACGCCAATAGGGTCAAAAACACAGAAGGTTCGAGTGGGTAGATTATTTACCTGGGCTGAGGAAGCCGTTGACAGTAAAAGCATAGAAATAGTAATGAGTAGTTGAAAGCGTAGCAATGTTGTAAGCATAGTGTTATCAGCCGCTGAGGTTATTATTTTTTTCTCCATAATAACCAATAACTGTCTTACTTGTCCTTAATATTTCGAATCTAGTGCTAGCTGGATTTCATTGTCTTGGATGAGTTAATATGATGGCCACTTTTTGAGGTGCGTTATGACAACAGAACAATTTGAATACTGGTCTCTAACTATCGGCGTAGGCGTACTGATAGTATTTATGTTTTTTATTATTTATGACCTAGGTAAGAAATCAAATGCCGGTAAATTTGGCAATTTCATTTTGTTTCTTGCCCTAGGTTTAGGAATGGCAGGCTATTTAATTAAGGTTATTTTGCAATACTACATGGAGTAACGTTGGAATGATGCTTATTTCATTTTTAAGCAGTATTGCATCGAGTTTTTTCAGGAAACTTGATATGAATTAGGTCTTTTCAATGCAATGATCTTACAATGTAGAAAAAGGAGAATGTTATGTCTGATAAAAAATTACACCAATTGTTAACTCAAGTTCATCAACACTTACAGAAAAAGAGTGACTTGGATGAGCAAAGCCAAGCGTTATTGAAACAAGTTCTTGATGATGTGAAGCTAGCTTCGACTTCAAAAGATGACCAACATCAGGATCTTTCTGATCGAATTGAGCAGCAAGCTATTGATTTTGAAGAAGCTCACCCAACACTCTCTGAAATTTTACGTCAGATTATGGATACATTAGGCCGGATCGGAGTTTAAGGAGCTTGTAATATGCGCCATATGCCAATCTTAGCTGAGGTAATGACCCCATTTCCTCAGCTCGTTGATGAATCTACCTTAATTACTGATGCTATGAAGTTGATGGCAGAGAAAGGTTATCACCACCTTCCTGTTGTGGTTGATCATGAAGTAATTGGATTACTTTCAACGGCAGATATTAAGCTTGCCCAAATGCCTGGGCATCGAAAGACTGAGTTTACTGAATTAACAGTAGGTGATATTTGTCGTCGAAGAATATATTTGGTTGATTTACATACGCGGTTGGATGAAGTTTTAGACAATATGGTGTCAGAATCTTGGGATGCCGCTGTGGTATTAAAAGAAGGGCGTTTAGCTGGCATTTTTACCAGCCATGATGCATGTCGAGCATATTCTATTTGGCTGAAAAAAGAGTATTTACCAAACAATGATCCAGGTGCTGCCTAGTTTAAATAGCTGCACTTTATTAGGGCTTGGCCTTACCTAGTGGTTTATAAAGAGGCACTTTGGGCCTTGAAATACCGCTTAAATGACCAGAATAGCCATATTTCTAAAGATTTTTGAATTGGTATGATTGTTG
>CESF01017360.1_pt1 | contig 17196 bp, 9 predicted proteins | sample 356331 | NCBI WGS metagenome assembly CESF01 (sample SAMEA2621779, study PRJEB7988) | marine metagenome | biome: marine biome (ENVO:00000447); feature: surface water layer (ENVO:00002042); material: "saline water (ENVO:00002010), including plankton (ENVO:xxxxxxxx)" | depth 5 m
TTAAAAAGGCGATACTCCGTCATATCAAAGTGATCTTCAATGAAGACCCCGATTTTGCCTTTTGAATCTCCGTGTGCTTTAAGCAACATGGTACTTTCAGAGAAATGCTTTTAGTACAATCGGGACTTTTGCTCCCAATTTTAGTTTAGATGCGTTTACCCAGGGTCGACCAATTGTTTATGAAAAGCTCCGTCTTCTGTATGCATATTTACATCTAGTAGTATCGGATACAGAGCCATCGATCTCGCTGAGCGTGAAACAAGTTTCACCAAGCGTTTATCATTTCTTAAGTCTTTCTCGTCCTTTTACGGCTAAAATTAAGTTACAAATAGCTAGTTAAGGTAATCCCATTTTGACTGGCTTGCAAATGTGCATTGATGGGTTGCTTTTAAATCTAACAATGATTGATATCAATTATTTAGGCCATGAGTCGTCGACTGCATGAAAGTCAGCTGGCAGACTCCATTTTTCAACTCTATTTCTCTTATTAATCCCTATGGCACGTCGTAATTACTACGAAGGTCTCTCTGCAGATTATTCACGAATTGGCCTTGTTAGCAAAGAGATGCAGGCCACTATGATCAAGCGCTCAGATGAGATTGGCGATATGCAGGAGGCAGAGCTTCCTGTCATTGGTCCAGACTATACGCTTGAGCAAATTGAAAAAGAAAATCGTGAGTTTTGGCCTACGCATTGTGAGGCTCTTCGTCAAGGACGCGGAGATCTTCTAACCAAGGAGTACCGCCCCGATCTTGTTTACCACTGCCAAGATGGTCCGTACCACGGCATCACTGAGCAACAACAGCGCGAAAAGCATTGGTGGGCAATTATTGCTCAGCCGGGTGTGACAATGTGCTGGCCGATTGTGCAATTTTGGGGTGAGTTCACCCACTTCGAGTGGATCTGCCTCGACGATGCGACCCATGAACAAATTGCCAAGGGCAGTGTCTGCTGGGTTCGCCGCGGTCATCGCGGAGGTTGCTATTACAAGAGTGAACAGCTGACCTTCGTTCGTGATGTGTTCGCTTCTGATGACCTGTTGAAGCTTGTCAAAGTCTGATCTGAAGTAGCGGATCTAAATGGTGATCGTCTCCCTGAGGAGGCGATTTTTTTTGCAGTTTTCTATTCAGTTAAGCTATAGCTGTACTTCAAGAAGTTACATTAAAAGCAATGCATATGCGTTGTCCTTCACATGAATAGGGAATTGTTTCATGGGGGAGATGGCTAGGGAATAAGATGATCATTCCCTCTTTTGGTTGCATATAAAGAGGTGAATGACCGGTAAATCTTAGCTGACCTTCATGGTTGTTGTTATCCGGCAGATTTGGGATTTGCAAATATAGAACACCAGACAGAAGGGATTCAGTGTGTGTATGCTTTTTTTGATATCCACCGGGTTCAAGAACAACTCCCCAGCCACTAAGTTTCATGTTGTTAGTGGATTTGCGTTCGATATTTTTAGCAATAAGATCTTTAATTTTTTCATTCAATTGTTGAATGAAGGGATTATTTGATTGAGCCAGTAATTCGTGAGTTTGCTGGCCTCCTGTTGTCGGCTTTCCGATTCGATTCCATGTAAGGCTTGGTTCAGATCTAATGGCATTGATTAGCTCCAATCGATAGTCTGAATGATGATCAAATATTTGATAACTACGGACTTGCCTATATGGATCACAGACCTCTGCACTATCGAGCTTAACTTGGTATTCTTTCGGCAATTCGCAAATGGCTGCCAGCCATTCGTTGATGGTAAGTTCTTGCTTGGATGATATCAGCAATAGGTATACTTCATCCCAGTTTTTAGTTTCGATTAACTTATATATTCTTGCTTCAAGTGTCTTCCCTTCTCCAATTGTATCAGTTATTTTTCGATGCAATTGTGAGGACTCGGGAGTGTTCGCAACGATGCAATCAGCTTGTTCTAGATGTTTTTTGGCTTCCTCCGGTCGGCCCGTGGCAAGCTTGAATTTGCTCATATTAAAGTGACCAAGAAATGCATTTGGCATGATATTTATAACTTCTTGGTACAATGATTGCGCAATGGAATAGTTGCCAAGATTCGTTTCGGCAATGGCCAAGTTTGTCAACATTGAAGGATCTTTGCCATGTGCTTCAATTGCTTCTATGAGGATATTTTTTGCATCTTGGAGTTTATTTTGCTCCAAAAGATATTCGCTGAGCATTAAGCTGGCTGTGGGGTGCTGCTTTCTTTTCGAAAGGTCATAAAGAATAGCTGTGTAGGCATCTCTTTGACCTGTTTTTTGGGCTGCCTCTGCGAGAGCAAGCCCAGCCTGAGGATCATTCAGGGAACGGTTTTTTGACAGATAATAATGCTGATAAAGTTCTATTAACTCACTGGCTTTTCCTTGCATCATTTTGATCCTAATAATATTTGAGAAAATACCTTCATTTTTAGGTTCAGTTTTAAATGCTTCCACAAACAGCTTCTCAGCGAGTTCAAATTGCCCTGCCTGGGCGGCTCTGACTGCTTGGCTATTTTTATCCATCAATTGGTTTATGCTTTAAATTCAATAAGATTATAATGCTTAAAAATAGCATTTGCTCGCCTTAATTATCTATCAAGATTTCATTTACAGTTTGCACAGAGAAAAGCCAGCGCATCACGGGTAACCGATGCGCTGGCTTAATTGGATTAGACAGATAAGATGATGATATTAAGCTTCGCTGATTTGAATCACATTGCTGATGTTGTCCTCAAGCGTTGTGGCACTAATGCCAATGATGGTTGCTACATTATCTGAACCTGATCCAGTTGTAGAGATTAGAATTTGGCTGTTGTTGCCATCTGCGATAATCGAGTAGTTGGAATCTGGCACTTCAATCATATCCCTCTTGATGTTGAAGTCTTTGATTAAATCAGTGCCTTTGCCGATCATAAATGTATCTCTTCCATGGCCACCGTGTAAGGTATTGTTCCCTTTCCCTCCATTTAAGATGTCGTTGTCTTTTCCACCTCTCAGGAAGTCATCGCCTTGATTGCCATCCAGGTGATCGTCACCTTGTGTGCCCTTGAGGGTGTCATCACCTTTGCGACCAGTAATTGAATCATTACCAAAGGTTCCAGTGATTTTTTCGTTATCTGCTGAACCTTCAATATTTTCACCTGGAGTCAAAGATATCTTTTGATGTTTAAAGACATTTTGTTCACCTGATTGCATTGCATCGGTCTCAATATAATAAGCATATTCACGACCATCTGCTAGTTGTGTGATCAGGGCGCCGTAGCCGCGGTCATAGACGTTGCTTGATAAGTCAAGGAACGATCCATTGATAGAAGAGATGTTCTTGTTGATGTTTAATGATGATTCGAGTGTTGGTATATCTGCATTCTCAGTGCTTGGTTCCTCCATATCAGACATATTGTCACATACCATCCACATGTCACCCATTTGATGTGCTCCACTACAGCCAAAATTGGCAGCAGCAGCTTCAGCCTCTGCTTGTGTAGCAAACATCGTTTGTCCGCCATGAACTCCATGCTCCGTGTGTCCTCCATGGCCGCTGTGGGATTCATGTCCACTTCCACCTGTGTAGTAGAAGGTTTTGATGGATGGTGAGTTTTTACTCGAATCTGAGTTCACTTTTAGTGCAATCAGATTGGCGAAGCTGGATTGAATCACTTGGTTAAGATTATCCGCCGGTTGTAGGTCTTCTGGCCTGGGCAAGATGTAACCAGAGGAGACATCAACAGCCCCTGTGTAGTCGTCGCTTTCAAATGGTCTAAAGACATCTGTGAAGAGTTCAGTTGCTGCAGATAACGCAACACCATCTTGAGGATTGATGTTTTGCACCGAAGCATCTCCGTTATTGCCTCCATTGCTATTTTGTATGACATCAAAAATTAATCGTCCGCTGAAAGCCTCAACTCGACCAGTACCCCCCTCTCCTTGGCCTACTATAATGTCGACAAAGTTATCACTGTTGATATCACCTGCGGCCAGGTTAATGCTGGTTGATTCATCCTCAAATGGGCTAATACGACCCATCAGGCTGTAATCGGCTCCACTATAGATTTCAATGATTGGCTGGAGTTTTTTGCTGCCGATGCCAGCAATGATGTCAGCATGGCCATCACCATCAATGTCTCCCACAGCCAGAGAGGTTTCACTGCTTATGTCATGATTAATCCCCTTGAAAGGAGTTATGTCGGCGAGTCTGTATTCCGTGTCGGTACCATCTATAATCTCTTGTGCTTTTGCCTGAATCAGAGAGTCCGGATCTGAGTAGAGATTAATATCTGCGCCACCATAATAGTTTTCCGATCCAAATATTTCCCCACCGGATGCACCTTCAAATCGTCCTGTCCCGCTTTTAATGTAATAGTGCTCAAACCCTTGGCCGTCAAACACCTCGTCAACATCATGAAGTTCACTTGCAATCAGTGAATCCAAACCATCTGAAGATGAAAATACAAAACTTCCTTCAGGATAGCTGCTTGGAATCTTCTCACCATTTGTCCCCGTAATGGCGCTGGGATCTGTACTTGCATTCCATCCCGCGTAGCTCCCATCTTAGTTAAATACATCATTGATGTAGGTAGTACCTTCCATTTTAGAAAGATTCCAGGTACCCGTGCCACCCGTGCCACTGTGGTCATCAGGATCACTTGAGGCTTTCTCGAGATAAATATCTCCGTTTAGCGTCAGCTGCTTGAGATTACCCTCTTCACTGATCACCTCGTTGCTCATATTGCTACTGGCGATGGGTGCAAAGCCTCCAAACTTGTAGAGACCTGTTGCAGCCTGCCTCAGAGCATCACCATCAAAAACGCGAATTTTGAAGTTCTCGCTCGCTTCTCTGCGCTCTTGGATGGTCACAACATCCGTAATATTGTCGCTATAACCTTTGGTGCCAGACTTGAAGTACGCATCTTTTTTTAGCTGGTTTGTATTGAAGAACTTTCCATAATTTATATCTCCAATGGCAACATTAACATTTTCATTGTCTTGTTGCCTTTTATATGGTTGCAGCTGGAAAGGTTGATCTGTTGCGCTACCTAATCTGAGTGTGACAGATTCTTCCGCTTGATCTGTGGCAAGGAAGGTTGAATCTGTGTTGAGAATAACTTTTACCGCTTGCATCATGCCGGCATCTTCATGAAATAAGATGTGGCAGTGGTTTACATAGGCTCCTGGAAAATCCTCAAATCGCATTCGAATCGTGGTTGAAAATGCCTGTGCATTTTCTGTGTTTATGCCAGCGGCTTGGCCGTAGGGATTATCGGCGGTTTCCGTCCCTTTGATATAGGCACCACCGAGTACAACAGTGTCAGCGAGCTGATTACTCGGGTACGAAGTTATCTCGTCTGTAGTTAATCCATTGATCTCTGTGACGATAAAATCATTCTGGTGGATGTGGAATGGGTGCCATTCACCCCAAATCCCTTCATCACCATACGATTGGTTTTCAATGGTCCATTCTTCGGTTGTTCCCAGCATTGCCATTGCCACAACCGTCTGATCTTGAGGTGTATGGCCGAAATAGCGTCCATTAATGCGATAGGCACCTTCAAAATCAGCTGGGTCGTTGTCACCGGGGGGCCATTTGCCAACCGGCTCCCCAGCAAGATTGTCTTCACCAAACTTCGGATAATCCGGACTCATGGCGCTCCACACAAATGTGCGCTGCTTAATTTCTCCCGCCTCTAAGCCAGCATCAGTCGCCTTCATCCATGCATCGATTTCAACTTGTTCTTTTGCAATGTAATCCCAGGGTTCAGGTGCCCCTGGTTGTTCGCTAATGGCATCACCAGTGACATCAACGGTGGCTAAAACCTGTGGTCCCCAAACAAGGTGCCCGTCATTGAAGCCACCATAGGTATCACCTGTAACGGATGATTTTGAATCTGTGTTAGTAATTTTGGGTGCTAAATCGCCCAAAATTTCATTGGTTCCATTGCTAAGAAAGTAATATTTTCCTGGCTTTGTGAAAGCATGCTGAACCGTCATCCGCGCCCCTGGAGCAATCGCGGGTGTTTCGCTGATTGATGCCAGCCCATCTTCAGCTGCACCCGAAACATCACCATCGACAGCCACTAACTGAAATTCTTCCAGGCTTAATTCACCTTCGTGCTCACGTACAAGCTGGATGACGTGGTGCGAATTAACAGCAAAGTTGAGGAATCCAAACAAATTCCATTCGCCAACTTTCGCATCGATTGTTGGATTGTACTGACCATTTACTGTATGGATAATATTTTCAATAGGGGTTCCATTTAGCCCAAACCCGTAGTACGCACCCCCTGAATCTACAAGTGTTGGATCATAACCAGTAGGCATATAGTTGTATCCGATATAGCCAGCTTCGGAAACGTTGTAGGTTCGTTCTCCTCTCCCATCACTGCTGAACTCAGGCGGTGTCGCAACACGAAATGCATTCCCATCTGGATCCTGATTCACAGGGTCTGTACTGGATGCCAGACGCTCCTCTTGATTGAGGCCCCATGTTTGCAGACTCATCCAGTAAACAGGGTCTGTAACTGGATTGAATTTATCTAGATCGCTGGTTTCTTCTTCTGATGGCTGAATCAGCAGCGCCCCAGCCATGCCCTTAGATACTTGTATATTTGTTGCACCATGTAGATGGGGATGATACCAATCAGGGCCAACAAAATGATCATCTGGAACTTTGATTTCTGTTTCCCAGCTTGTACCTGAATCAATTGTGATTAGTACATTATCACTGTTGCCCTGGGCTGATACATGAAGCCCGTGTGTATGTAAATTTGTATCATCAAAATAACTCGATGCTGGATCTTCTGGAGCGTTATTTGTTAGTTTGATCTTGATCGTATCACCAGGGTCTACGACAATCAATGGCCCTTGCGAGCTTCCAGCTGTACCATTGTAAAATAAAAAATTGTCGTCATAAGATGAATCGTTGTTTGTGTTCTTGGCAATAAGATTTCCTAGGCCTGGAATATATAATTCGTTAAATGCTGATATGTCAAGCTCAATTTCAACAACATCGGATTCCGGCCCCCAGGAGGAGTAATACAATCCATTAGGATCTTCATATGTGTAGTTTCCATTCTTATAATCAGCTTGCCCTTTTTGCCATTCCAGCCAAGCACTGGTATAAGGGACCTTAATATCTGGGTGTGGAAGAACTTTTAAAAATTCCTCTGCGTTATATCCATTGCTCCAACTAGCGTGATTATCTTGCCCAATGATGTAGAACTCTTGGAGTGCCATGTTGACTCATGAATATTCACTATTTCTAATTTATTCACGGTGCCCCATCGTTGCCGCAATATCTTGTTCTGCTGATCAAAGTCAATCATTCTAAGCTATAGTTGCTAAAAAATTCTTAAAAGAGGCTGATCTAATGCCTTATAGAAGTAGCTAATCTGCATTAAAAAAAGGTGGCGTCAGCCACCTTTTTTAGCCAACAACTCTAGCCAGCGATCGTAAACTTAGCCTTGTGGCCAGGTATGAGATGTTTTGTTGAGTTTGTTGTATTGCTCCATCGCTTTGATAAAGTTTTCGCGACATACCGACTTCACTTGGTTGAACTCTAATTGCTCTCCATTAGGGCCTTTTGCATAGATCAAAGACCAGCCTTCAAATGAGCCGGGGAACTCAGTAATGGCATAGCTTTGAGGGGCCGTTTTTAATTCATCACGAGATTCAACCTCAACCTTGCGATTGACGGCTACTTCGGTGAGGCCTTTTTTGTGCGATTCCTCAACAAGCTTGTTCGCAAATTCTGTCATGTCAACGTCAGATTTCACGTGGAACGACAGGTGGGGCACATTGCCGAAGCCCACACTAGAAGAGACGGTTTTATAGATGTTGGGTGCCCATGGACCGGCTTGAGCTCCCCTGAAATGCAGCAGTTCTAGGTTTGTATTACCAAACTGGATAAAGCGCACATCAAGCGAATCTTTGGTTCCATCACGAAGATCTGGAACACCATAATGTTCCGGTGAATGGTCGCTTTCTTTACTTTTTAGCTCATCTTGCTGGAAAAGAAGATTATGCAGTTCTGAGCCATAAAAACCATCTCCACCAACGGCAAGACGACCCCCCAGGATTTCAATATAAAACGTCAATGACTTTTTAAGGTCAGGAGTCGTCATTCCGAAGTGCTGAATCCCTTGAAGCATGTGCCCCAAGGCTGAGGGACTCTCGGTTGTATCGGGAGAATAAAGCTCCATGAGAACATCTAAGTCGAACAATCTAATTTTGGCTATCCATAAAGTTAACGGCAACCAATTGCTGCTTTGTCAGGGGATCAATACATTCATTGGTGGTGTTTTGTTCCGTACGTAATTTTAAATCGTTCACCCTTCTTTTAATATTTGTACTGCCTCGTCAAGTTGCTTTGAGATTCCTGATGGCCAAATTGATGTATAGCGGTACAATTTTGCCAATGAATTATTATAATCAAAAATTGCTTTTGAATAATCTTCTGACGCCTGAGAAAGGGAGTTAGAAGTTGTAGCATAGGCTGTTGCATCAATCCTGCCCTGTTTATATAGACGTTTGCTGGTTTCACGTGCTTGTTTTGCATTTGCAAGCGCTGCTTGGGATGTATCCAGGCTCATTTTCGCCATTGTGTATTGCGCGTATGTGGTAGCTGTTTGAGACTCCACCATGTCTTGTGCTGCTCTGGCTTTTGCTTCTGATTGCTTGGCCGCGTAGCGGAGACTCCTTGATTTGGCATCGGCTACTGTTCCATCAAAAGTCCAACTAAGCATCAACCCGATATTTGCCGAGGGTCCCCATGCCCAACTTTTGTTGCTTTTTTTTGATGTATCCGATGCTCCATAAATTCCGTCCTGGCTAGTGAAATCTGCATAGCCGTATAACGAAAGCTTGGGAATGTAAGAATAATTCAATGATGTCGCTAAATAGTTTTGGGATTTTGCAATTGTTAGAGATGTTTTTATCTCTTCCCTGTGTGCTAAGGCGTGATCAATGGTTTCCATGAGACTTAACGACCAACTTCCAGTAGCGCGCATCTCGAAGCTATCCGCTGGTTTAATGAGAGTTCCAACTGGTAATCCCATCGCCTGGGAGAGTGTTGCGGCATTCTCTAAAAGTTTTATTTTGACTTTTACAAGTTGCTGTAGATGGTTATATAAAGTGCTCTTCGATTGTGCTACTGCGTTCTGATTTAACAAACTCGGTTCTTGTACGTATCTTCTCTCTGCTTCTTTCAGCTGCTCGCAATTTGACTCATAGTCTATTTCCAAACCTTTAAGATGTTTGAGTATACTATAGAGTGCATAGTAATTTTGTTGTACGTTTAGAACAGTGTCTCTGACAGTCATATTAAACACTAACTCTTCTGCTTTTGCTGCTTCTGTCGAACCATTGATTTGCGCTCCCCTTGCCATGTCAAAAAATGTCCATCGTGCTTGAATTGCCGGTGTAAATGCATCGAGAACCGTATAATTTCCAGTTGTTTTCTTTAAGTTTCCGTCATCTGCTTTAACATAAGAGCGTGTTTTTGAGGATGAATATCTCTGGCCCAACGTTGGCCATGTTGGAACGATTGTTGTATCACCGTAGGGGCCCGCTCCTGAGGCAGTCGGCCACCATAGCCTTTTATCACTGATGGCTGACCATTGTTTGGATTGGACCGATCGGTATGCTGCTTGAATGCTTGGATTATTTGCTATAGCGAAATTAATTGCTTCTTCGAGATCATATGGCTTTGATCTTTTCTCAAAATCGTCCATCATCTCTTTCAACTTCGCGTTCGTCGCTTGAAATGTGTCCTCTCCATAATCACTTGATATTTCTGGAGTTATATTGCTTTGTGCATTAGCAGGTATGGCCAGAATTTGTGTTCCTGCGAGCAGCCCGGCGATGGATATAGATGCAACGTATCCGATGGAATTCTTCATGGTCATTTGATATTTTACAAATTTTAAATCGTGCATCCTAGTTGTCCTCTTTTTGTTATGAATTGAACGCATTTCTGCCTCATGATGCTGCTCTTTGGTTCCATTTCATTTAAAATCTAATTGTATAATTACTCATTGCCATGGCTTTTGCAGACCCCAGGGAAGAAGTTGTTTTTTATGTCCCTCTTTGGATTCGCAGCGGGATTACTCTCGACCAATTTGATAACTATTGGCGAGATGTCCATGGTCCTGTGTGTGCACGGCTCCCTGGGCAAATGGAGTACTGGCAATATCACCTTTCTCCATACACTGGTGGGATTTTTCCTGAAGTTAAAAATATCACTATAAATTCCGATCCCGAAGATCAGTTTTTAGGAATTGCTGAATTGACGTTCTCTTCGGTCGAACAACGTAATGAATGGTTCACTGCTTCAGCCATTCTTATGGATGATGAGCATAATATTTTTAGTAAAGCTATTGGTTACACAACTTCGATGGGTAATACCCATACTGTGATGAGTCGTTTGTCGGAGCCATATCCCAATGGTTCTCTTTCTGAGATGCGCTACCACATTTTAGTAAGAAAAGAAGATGCTGTTTCGGTTGAGGATTTCCGAGATTACATCAAGGATACGTTGATTCACGCCATCTCTAAGAGGGAAGAAGTAGTTCAGCTTCGATATCACCTTTTTGATGCCATAGATCTATCACGTCCTGATGCCCAAGGTGTCGAACATGTGGAAAAAGATGGTAAAGACTACCATGCTGCTTTTGAAATCTCTTTTGCCAACGGTTTAGATCGAGAGAGCTTCTTCGCTTCTCAGGAATTCCGCAGCGCCCTTTCTGATGGAGCCTTCATGATTGATATGATCAAACCCTGTGAGGAACGTTTCACAGCTACCTTTGTAAGAGATCATCAAATGACTCTTGCTGGTCAACGAGGTTCTTCTGTGGCTCAATTGGTTAATGATTTAGGTGCACTTAACCAAGTCAGAGATGATATTCGTAATCTTATGCTGACTAACGAGCTAAATTAAATCATATTTCAAACAAAAAAGTGGGGCATAGCCCCCTCTTTTTTTGTCTCTTTTTAAGAGCAGTATGCATGATGCTCTTATCGCATATTAATCTGTTCCTCTTTTCCCTCACTTGTTTGATTTTGCCGAAGCTAATGGTTTGTTGTAGACAGTTCTAGTCTCCATCACTATCTTCAGTTCTTTTACCTTTTGCCCTTCGAGTGTATTGCGTCAACGGACGTAAGTGTTTGTGTTTTACTATTTGTGCTTTCAATTACCATTCTTAGATTTAGCTTTACTAAGTTTTCTTGGTGCCCGATAATTTTGTTCTTTATGGCTTTTGCCTGTTTTCAAATTTGTTGCGCTTCGGATTGCTTCAGTTGGTTATTCTTCCGTTGGTTTGTTCCTTTGATTTTGCATGAGATAGATTCGTTGTACTATCTTTAACTGGCTTGACCATGTATCCCCAAAAAAAAGCTGAGCCGTTAGGCTCAGCTTTTAATTTTGTTATATATCGTCTAGCGATTTAGATTACTTGAAATTCTTCGTCTAGCTCCGCATCCTTAAGCCCTTGGCTGATTTGTGCATTTAATCCGGTTAGTTTTACGCTAAAAGCAGCTCCCCTTTGTTGCTTGGTGAAAAGAAGATAATTCCAGCCGATGTCGTCTACTGTCTTAAGATTTGTCATGTCAAGTACAACGCCTTGAAGGCCTGTTAGTTTCTCTATCTCCTTTTTTAGTGCAGGTAGCTGCGCCTTGTTTAAATCACCATCCAGTGCAAAACGACCGATTCCATTCTCAAAGTTCATTAGATCTGCACTAAAATTAAGCCCTGCAGGCTTAATTCGTACGCGTACACGCAGTGGGTTTTCGGATTCGGGCAGGTTCACAACCATTGTTTGGGCATCAAAGTCGTTGTACGATTTATCGTCGATCCAAACTTCTGAAAGTTCAACACTTCCGGCCGGTAGCAAGTCAGGCGCTACACGCAGTTTATTGTCTGCCCATCCTTGAGGATTTGGCTTGAAGTAGAAATCCATCGGTTGCTTGGTAACCAGCAGGTTCGAATATATTGCTGCCAAGAAGCAGAGTTCGAAGGAGTGATAGCCCGCCATAGAATGGCTTCCTTTGCCTCTTTCGGAGCCAAGGGAATAAGGTTGTCCGTTTGCCAATACGTTGAAGTAAATGCCACCAGATTCGTAATCGAGGAACCAGCCGTTATAGAAAGCAGTGCCCTCGCGTGCGAAACGCAGGTATTCAGGTTTATCGTCGTATACCCCCGCCATTATGTAGTAAGCCAGAATTCCTTGCTCCTGCTGCCACCAAGCTTTACGGTCATGCCAGACACGGCGGTAGTGTTCTTCACCGTCTTTTAGTGTCCGTTCCATCATGTCGTACCAACCTCCACGCTGGTTGTCGCAACCTGCGGGGGGAATAGCATCAGCAATTTGATGAGCAAATTTTTTATAGCTCTCTTTCGGATTCAGGCTGTGCATTCGTGTCAAATTCCATGCCACTTTTAGGTTATGACCAACAACACATCGAGCTTGATGAATGCCCCACTTTAAGTCATGAGTCCAGTCATCAAAGAACTTCTCGTTCATAAAAGGGCTATAACCATAATCCGGGAAGTGATCGCAGATCGTATCGAATGTGTCTTCCAGGAACTTGGCGTAGCTCTCTTCACCCGTTGCTAGATAAAGGTTTATCAGATATGCAGGCGCATGATCACCAACTGAGTTCCAGTTTTTCTTCGCTTTGTTTACCCCTAGTGATTCTGCTTTTGCGTCAAAGGTGACTGGATCAACGTGTGAGTAGTAACCTCCGTAGGGACCGTGATCTTTGTAGTAGCGGTTCAAGAAGGATATGGTGTCATCAATGTCATGTCTGATTGATTCGCCACCAGTTAGTCGCCAGGTCTGAGTCGGACCTGCAAGCGCATAAATTTGTTCGTAGCAGGGAATAGCATTACCGCCTTCATCTCCACCGGCAGTTGAGCCCATGTACTTCCGGACGCTGCCATCGTCTTGAATATCAATTTGGCTGTACCAATAGCAAATACCTTCGCTTTTGTTCTGGTGGCGGAAGTGGCGTTGCATATATTCCGTGCCATTTGTGGCCGCTTCAAGTGCACGCTCATCACCGGTGATCATATAGGCCGTTGCAAAGCCATATATCAATCGAGATATAGTGTCGAGGTTTTGTACACCATCTTGTTTTTTGCCTTCTGCGCTTAAGTCTGTTCGGAATTTTTTGAAGTCAATTGCCTCCCCTTCAGCAACTTTGAACTGTGCTTCCAAGTAGAAGTTTAAAAGTTGCTGTATTTGATGGATCCACCAGTTTTGATCTTCGAACCGTAAATCGTCTTTGTTACGTCCAAATAGAAGCATATGTTTTGCTTCAAACTTAAGACTGTCAGCCTCCGGATAGAACAGTCCGTAGACATGTACGAATCGGTTTTCAACCAAAATTTGTTGCATGTCAGGGGCCATTTGGAAAGGTTCCCCGAGATTCCGAACTAGTTCTGCATAGCATGCATCTGTGATTTTAACTGTGTACATCCGACCATCAGATGTTTCCAGCTCAATCATCCCTTTGCAATCAAAAGCCTCTGGATAAGAGACTTTGCGAATGTAGCCAGCGATTAGATCTGAAAATGGGAAATTGAGTTGATTTTGTGAAGTCATTTTTGAATAATTGGTTTTTGAATTGTGAGTTAGTCGGCTTTTTAGCTTGTCGTTCTCGAGGTGAGAACAACAATGCTGCGACCTGTTACTACATAGCGATTTTCGTTTATGGCAACTTGTTCTTCAACCGAAGCGATGTCGTTTGGTGTGGGCAGGGAAGTATCGATAACTCGATACCAGCTCAACCCAGGTACTTCGGGTATTTCAAATTCGACACCATCCCAGTACATATTGAACATTACATGAATATTACCTGTTTGATCCGTGTCTTCTGCAGTATCTCCGAGTGTCATTCCAAGGCATCGAGCTTCGGGGTCATTCCATCCTGGTTGGTTTAGTTTTGTTCCGTGCCATGCAACATCGTACAAGCCAAATTTATTCATTGCTCCCGTAAAATAACGACCTTTAAAATGATTTATGAATTTTTTTCTTTTTTCCATCATCATTGACCAAAAGCGAATCATCTCTTCGCTTTCTGTTGATTTTATTTGGTCCCAATTGAACCAATTTAATTCATTATCATGGCAATATGTATTGTTATTACCGCCTTGGCTTCGCATGAATTCATCGCCTGCAACAATCATTGGCACGCCCATTGACAGCATGTGAATGGTGGCAAAGTTTTTGACTTGTCGTTTGCGCAGATCGTTAATCCATCCATTCTCGGTTTGACCTTCGGCTCCGCAATTCCAGCTGCAATTATCATCAATTCCATCATTATTTCCTTCTCCGTTCGCCCAATTGTGCTTTTCGTTGTAGGCGGTCAGGTCGTACAACGTGAAGCCATCATGAGCAGTGATGAAGTTCACACTATTTGTGGGTTCGTGATGACGATCTTGGTAGAGGTCGGCACTCCCCGTGATGCGTCCGGCGACTTCGCCGATGATGCCTGGTTCGCCTTTGATGAAATTGCGGATGCAGTCTCTGTACTTACCATTCCATTCCGCCCAGCGGGCACCTGGGAAGCCCCCGATTTGATATAAGCCGGCTGCATCCCATGCTTCCGCGATGACTTTCGACTGGCCAAGGAGATCGTCCAGCTCAATCGACCAAATTACTGGGGGATGCTCAAGGGGGGTGCCATCTTCTCCACGACTGAGAACGGATCCTTCGTCGAATCTGAATCCATCGACGTGCATTTCCTCGACCCAGAAGCGCAATGAATCGATAATAAGTTTCTCTCCAACAGGATGATTGCAGTTGAAGGTGTTTCCGCACCCCGTATAGTCGTAATAAAACTCGCGACTTCCTTCAGCGCCTGTTAAGTAGTAATAGGTGGAATTGTCAATACCTTTAAAGCTAAATGTTGGACCTTGGTGATTGCCTTCGTCCGTATGGTTGTAAACAACGTCGAGAATCACTTCGATTCCTGCTTTATGCAGGGCCTTTACCATTTCCCGGAATTCATTGATATGCTCGCTAGTGTCTTTGCTGACGCAATAGCCTTGATGGGGTGCGAAGTATCCCATTGTGCTGTATCCCCAGTAATTAACTAAGGATCGTCCTTCGTGTTCTTTGGTGATATCGGTGTGGTCAAAGCTGCAGATTGGCAGTAGCTCTACTGCCGTAATTCCTAATTTTTTGAGGTATGGGATCTTTTCTATGAGGCCAAGGTATGTACCTGGATTTTCAACACCACTGGTAGGACTTTTTGTAAACCCGCCAACATGCATCTCGTACACAATGGTTTCTGACATGGGCAGTTTCAGGGGTTGGTCCCCTTCCCAATCAAATGTTGCAGTATCGACAACAACGCTTCGCATACTTTTATGCAAATTGTCCCCTGGAATGCATGCGGCGCCCCGGTCCCAAAGATTTAGGCAGTTGCCTTTGGAGTAAGGGTCTACAAGAACCTTCTCTGGATTGAATCGATGTCCATTCCAGGGTTCCCTCGGTCCATCAACTCGGTATGCATATCCCATCCCTGGTTTGACGCCCTCGACAAACGTATGCCAGATGTTGAAACTTCGGTTTGGACCGCTATCGAGCTCTATGACGCGATATGGCTCAAGGTCGTCTGGACTTTTGAAGATCAGTAGTTGAACGCTCGTTGCGCTGTTGCTGTAGAGAGAGAAATTGACCCCATCATTTTCTACTGTGCTACCAAATGGATGTGGTGACCCTTGAAACCGACGCAGAACCGTCCCTTTTGGCTCAAGTGGGTTTCCGCGTAATGAAGTCGTCGCTGGTGGGGTGCTGATCGTCATTTCAGGTCGTTGAGACGTCAATTTCTAGGTCCTGGCAGCTTTGAAGACAGGGTCTCTTGAGCGCCTATTTCCCTCGAGGTCCAGATCGGACATTCCTTGGATAGCAGTTCTCGTCCATTTCTGGACTGCAATTTCAGACTTGTTTTTTTTCGCTGACATCGCTTGACGATTCCGTGCTTTTATCTACCTTCGAAGGTTGCTTCGGACGTATTCAAGGGCTTTTATTCTCTCAGCCGTAACGTTGCTAATTCCGAATTGTTTCAGGCGTTTTATGAGTTGTTGGTTGGCACCGGCTACGACAGCAATTCGCCCTTGTGATTCTGCTTCCTTAATCATTCGCTCTACGGCCAGCGCGGCTGTTATTCCCATGCGTGGTACGTCGCTGATGTCTAAAACGAGGGCCTCGTAGTTGTGAATTTCAGCCACACGCGAGTTGATCCCTCTTGCTGCTCCGAAACTCATTGGTCCGCGTAATCGAAATAGCATCAGACGTTCGCCACAAGCATCGATAATTTTTTGTTCTTCTTGACTCAGATATTTTGTTTGTTGGCCCTGAGTTTCGGGATGGTTGTCATCGTCCATCCACTTCAGCTGGCTTTGAGTGATTCCGTCGACTGTTAATAAGTTGGCGATGAACATGCCGACCAGTACTCCCCAAATCAGGTCCCAGAACACCGTCATTAGAAGAACGGCATACATCAAGGCTGCTGTTTTGGCTGAGAGTCTGTGAGCTCTCAACAAAAATCCCCAGTCGATTATGTCTAGCCCCACTTTGATCAGGATTCCCGCAAGCAGTGCTGTTGGAATCGTTGCTGCCATTGGACCAGCTCCGACAAGTACCAGCAGCAGCACAACGGAGTGGGTCATGCCGGATATCGGTGTTTGACCTCCCGATTGGATGTTGATCACCGTGCGCATGGTTGCCCCCGCTGCTGGCAGTCCTGAGACCATTCCCGAGCACGCGTTGGCCAGCCCTTGTCCAATTAATTCGCGGTTGGAATTGTGGTTGGTTCGTGTCAGGTTGTCGGCTACTAGTGATGTGAGCAGGGAGTCGATCGCTCCCAGAAGAGCCAGAACACAACCCGCTCTCAGCAATGTGGGCCAGTGTGCGCTGAAGTTCGGCAGCGCTGGTCGCAGTCCCCCTTCCGGAATGCTTCCGATCCTTGCCAAAGGTTCAATTCCGATTTCTCTCATCCGGTCGTCGTTGAAAAGGACAAGAGACAATGGCGTCACGATGAGCAATGCCAGCAACGGTGAAGGCACCCACTGACGTATGCGTGCTGGAGTCAGAAACACCACAGCCAACGTCATGCTGCCCACCACCAGAGCAGCCAGGTTTGGGGACGACGCCTCAAGCAACATCCCAATGTTCGCCATCACACCGCCTCGGGTGTTGATGCCAACGAAGGG
>CESF01049381.1_pt1 | contig 17190 bp, 22 predicted proteins | sample 356331 | NCBI WGS metagenome assembly CESF01 (sample SAMEA2621779, study PRJEB7988) | marine metagenome | biome: marine biome (ENVO:00000447); feature: surface water layer (ENVO:00002042); material: "saline water (ENVO:00002010), including plankton (ENVO:xxxxxxxx)" | depth 5 m
GTTTCTAGTTAAATGATTTAGTTCCTTTTTCTCCAGTTCTAATTCTGTAGGCTTCTTCACATGGTAAGACAAAGACTTTACCATCACCCACTTCACCTGTAGCACCAGATTTTATAATAGCATCTACAGTAGCATCTACAAATGAATCAGATACAATAATTGATAAACATCTTCTTTGAATGTCTTTTGTACTGTAAGTTATTCCTCTGTATACGTTTCCAATTTTTTCATTTCCAACACCAGTAACATCCCAGTAGCTGAAAAAGTACACCTCTGCGTCATGCAGGGCGCTTACCACTTCGTCAAATTTTGACTTTCTTATAATTGCTTCTATTTTTTTCATAATGTTTTCAATTTAAAGACTAATTCCAAAAACTAAAAATGCTGTTTCAGCCTCAGGGTTTAATATAAATGATCCAAAAACTGGGAGTGAATAATTTTCAGTAATTGAAATATCTTTAGAGCCACTAAATGACATATTTACAATTCCTGAACCACCATTAGCATACCAGGCATCTCCTTGATCATCACCATATCCAATAGCAATATCAACAGCACCAGTTGAAAATCCAAGCTCAACATATAGAGCTTCTACCTCTGTAAAGTATCCAGCAGATAAATCCATACCCATGATTGAAGTAGATGCTGTTAATTCAGTGTACTCTCCGTCAAAAATTCCTTCTCCATCTGAATAGATACCTGCTTCTCCAGGAAATGTATAGTTAGTAGCAGTTAAAGCAAGTGGACCAAAGTCATAACTTACCCATAAGTCAAGTTCATTTCCACCTCCCATAGCAGAAGTTGGAAAACTCCCCCAAACACCACCAGTTAAATTTCCAGATCCAAGCTCCATATAAGGTTGTATGTGGGCACCAGATCCAAATTGTGTTCCTCTCCAAACATATGAACTAACTAAATCAGCACCAAAATCTTGTGAATACGAAATATTCGTTGATAATAATGCGACAAAATTTAGTAATGTAAATTTGTAAACTGAAGAGATATTTGTAATAAAATTTTTCATAGTTCAGTTATTTTTGATAATTAATAACTCAAAACTATACTATTAGAAATCTCTAAAATTAATAATAGATACCTAATATTTCATTTTTATGAAAATGATATTTTACCTAATATTTTTTTTTAAAATGATTAAAAAATCAATTTGTTTTTTTTCAAATTATCAGTTTGAATAATCAACTTGAATTAATATTTCGTTTCGTCTATTGTAGAATTTTGTTGGAGCGTCATATGAAAGGACAAAATATTCACTTAGAATTTTCAGGTTACTATTCTGTATAGTCTTGACTAACTCTTCTCTATGATTCTCTTCCTTTTTATTATTGGAATAACCTGAATACTTTATGGCTGCATAATATTTAGGTTCAGATATATATGCTACTACATCATTGTCATTAGGTGCTGGAATATCTCCTGAGAGAAACCTTTTTGGAAGAACAAATTCCATTGTCTTATTTTCTTCAGACATGTAAACAGGAGTTGTCATTGCAATTTTTTCTTCGTCTATATTATTACCAGCTATATACCTAAATAATTTACCAAAATTATTATTTCTGCTTTGGTTTGACGAAACTCTAATCATAGGAGCACTTGGATAATATCTAATCTCAATTTTATCAATTTGATCAACTACTTCATATTCTTGAGTTTCATATTTTTGTGACATAACCATTGCAGTGTTTAAAAATAAAAATCCAGTTAAAATTAAATACTTATTCATAATACTTTCTATTTAAAAAATCCTCGTTTAAGATTTTGCGAAGATAAAGAATAAACATATCACAGTTATGTTTATTAAATGTTAAAGGTGGCTTAATTTTAATTACGTTATTATCTGGACCATCAACGCTTGATAGAATCCCATATTTTTTTAGACGATTAACAATGTATATTGTCTCTTCCTCTAAAGGGTTCATGTTACAGTCAACAAACTCAATACCTATAAACAAACCTTGCCCTCTTACATCACCTATAATATTATATTGTTTAGATAGTTTTATAAGCTCTCCTTTGAAATAATCTCCAATAAATCTTGAGTTCTCTTGAAGCTTTTCTTTTTTAATAAATTTCAAGACTTCAGTTCCAATTGAACAAGAAACAGGATTACCTCCAAACGTATTAAAGAATTCCATACCATTTGCGAAACTTTCAGCAATGACTTTTGTACAAACTACGGCACCAATTGGATGTCCATTACCAAGAGGCTTACCTATGGTAATTATATCAGGAACTACATTATGAATCTCAAACCCCCAGAAAGATTTTCCAATTCTTCCACAACCTACTTGAACCTCGTCTGAAATACAAACCCCTCCATTTTTTCTTACAAGATTATATGCATCTCTAAGAAAGCCATCTGGTAATTCAACTTGACCTCCACAACTTAAGATTGGCTCAATTATAAAACCACCTAAGCCTCTTTTTTTAGAATGAATATTTTTTATACATGCTTCAACTTCATTTAAATATTTCTTTGCTGATCCAGGACCTCTATATTTTCCTCGAAAATTATTTGGTATAGGAATAACATGAGTATTCTCTGGGGGTCCACTTCCACCTTTACCATCAAATTTATAGGATGAAATATCAACACAAATATTAGTATTACCATGATATCCGTGTTCCGAAACTATTATATCGCTCTGTCCAGTATGAGATTTCATCATTCGAATTGCCAGTTCATTAGCTTCACTCCCAGAGTTCACAAAGTGAACAACAGATAGTTTTTTAGGAAGTGTTTTCAATAGTTCTTTAGATAGTTCATTGATATTCTTATGAAGATATCTTGAATTGGTGTTTAAGATTGACATTTGACTTTTACCTTTTGCAACTACAGATTCATTTTCGTGTCCAACATGTGCAACATTATTAACAGTATCTAAATATTTTCTACCGTAATTATCCATTAAGTAAACACCCTCTCCTCTCACAATGTGAAGTGGATCCTCATAGTGAAGCTTAAGGCTTTTTCCAAGATGGCTATTTCTATATTTGATTAATTCATCTTCTGAATCAGATAGATCAAGATCTAATTCTTTTGATTTAAAAATCAAATTAGGATCAGGACATAAATCTTTCCAAACATCAATTTGGTTATAATAGCATACACCTGGATAGTCTATCTTATAATCAAGCATTGATAACATTATTTGAAAATGTAGATGAGGTGCCCAATTTCCATTTTCTGGATAATCTGCTATCTCTGCAATTGCATCCCCTTTCTTTACTTTACTACCTATCTTATTTTTTAGTACACTGTCGACTGTATTATGTCCATATAGAGTATAAAATTCTAAATCTTTAATATTGTGCTTTAGAATAATAAGCCCACCGTATTCTTTATCCCCCTTGTCATTAACAGCAGTTACAACTTCACCATCAAACATGGCGCTCACTTTAGTTCCTGGAGGGAGCCAAAAATCTAACCCCAAATGAATAGTCCTATTTTCAGCTCCATAGTTTCCTGTCTTTTCATATGTATCAGATGTGTATATTGCTCGAGGTTCTAGATACCCTCCTGCAATTATTTTTTTTGGATATTCTTTTTGAAGTTTATCTATTTTAAATTGAAATAAGCTTAAGTCTTCTATCTCATTTCTTCCCCCAATCCACTCACTTCCAACACTAAGATCAATTTTATAAAATTCACATTCTTTTAATTTTGGAAATAGATCTTTTACTGAGAAGTTTTTATTTCTAATCCATTTAGAAAATTTTTGTTTGTTTGGATGCGCATCTATATTACACGCTTTTCTAAATGCATAATATGCATATTCAGAGTTTATATGTGACCAAATTTTTAGAAGATCCCATGCAGGTTTTTCACTAATCAGAAGATATTTATTATCAGGCTCCTCAATTCTATTAATTAATGATTTAGTAACAGAGATTACAAGTCTCATGCCAATTAAATTATAAAGCATTTTTAATTCATCATCATTGATAGGGGATAATTGATTATACCCAGAAACTATTTCACAACACCCTGCAAGTGGGTCATTTAAATTCATAATTCCATATGAACATGTAATTGCTAAATCATTTATTTTTTGAGAATATATTGAGTCTCCAAAATCAATTATAGATGCTATTCTAGGGCTTACTCTATCATTTGACACAACAATATTATTATCGTTTATATCATTATGAATTACTGACTTTTTTAAATTATCATATGTAGATAGATTATTCTTAAAGTCTTTGATAAAATTTTCCAGAATTTCTCTTTTATTGATATCAAACTTTTTCAGATGTTCTTCAACCCACAAAGAGTTTGAAATATCCCAGTCTATTTTTCGATTAGAGAAAGGATGTTGAAATTTTTCTAATGACTTAGAAATAATTGCAGCTTTAGAACCAAGTTCTATTCTCAATGTCTTTTCAATAGGATTAAAGGAGCTCCAAAGTTTTCCCTCAATCCAAGATAATAATCTGATGCACCTGTTATTACCAAAACGATCCTCTTCTATACAAAATTGTTTTCCTTCAACTGTCTTAATATTCAATGCTAATTCAATATTACAATCTTTGTTTAGGTGATCTAAAAGCTTAACCTGATAATCAATATAATCTGAGTTAAAATCTGATCTTGATATCTTTAGCAAATATTTAATATCATCTGATGAATGAACTCTAAAATTATAATCAATTTCTCCATCAAGTCTATCAATCGAGCCAATTATATTATAATTATGCTTAAGAATTTTTTTTAACTCTTTAATTGATATTCCGGATTTCTCTAGTCTCATATAAAGTAATGTCTTTAGTTAGACTGATCTAGGGAGCTGGATTTGGAATCTTTTCATTTACTGAATTTATTTCAGCAATAATTTCTTTGGATAACTTAATATTAATACTATTGATATTTTCTTTAAGTTGATTCATAGTGGTAGCACCAATTATATTGCTAGTTACAAAGGGTCTGTCATTTACAAATGCTAATGACATTTCGGTAAGACTTAAGTCATACTTTACAGCTATATTATAATAAAGATCAGTAGCATTAAAGCACTTATCATTACTAAACCTAGCTAGGTTTGAAAATAATTTTAATCTACTATTTTCAGGCATATTACCATTTCTATATTTACCTGAAAGAACACCAAACCCCAGAGGTGAATATGCTAACAAGCCTACATTTTCTCTTTTACATATTTCGGCACTTCCAACTTCAAATAATCTATTTAGTAAAGAATAAGGATTTTGAACTGTAATCATTTTAGGCAATCCCTCCTTAGAATACTCTAGATATTTCATAATGCCCCATGGATTTTCATTTGATAGCCCAACATACCTAACTTTTCCTGAATCAACAATTCTTTTTAGAGTCTCTAGAATTTCTCTGAAGTTATCATTCCATCCATCATCAATATAATCAAACCCTCTTTTACCAAAATAGTTTGTAGCTCTCTCAGGCCAATGAAGTTGATATAAATCCAGGTAATCTGTCTTTAATCTTTCAAGACTTCCATTAACTGCCTCTTCAATTGATGTCCCTTTGAATCCAGTCTTTCTAATATGTGCAGTATAATCACCTGGGCCTGCAATTTTTGAGGCAAGAATAATTTTTTCTCTCGATTTTCTTGTCTCAAGCCAGTTCCCAATTATTTTTTCTGTATCAGCATATCTCTCAGGTGTCGCAGGTACTGGATATAGTTCTGCAGTATCAAAAAAATTAACTCCTTTATCTAAACTATAATCCATTTGTTCAAAAGCCTCAGCTTCTGAATTTTGTCTTCCCCAAGTCATAGTTCCAAGACATATTTTACTTACTTCAATATCTGTACCAGGCAGTTTATTATATTCCATATTAATAATAATTTATTTTATTGATGTGAAACTGCAAAATATAAAATTTTGAGTCGTTTCAAAAGGTGTAATATGATTTATGTTCTCAGTTCTTTTCATAGAGATGTCTTGATCTTCAAACAATTTTTTTAATGACGATTCATCATATTGAGTTATATCTAGTCCACTACATTTTTTTGGACCTAAAGTTGAAAAAGTCCCTACTATAAAGTTTTGAGTATTTAATTTTACTTTTCTGACGTATTTATCTATTTCAACTTTAGAAGTTAAAAAATGAAAGACAGCTCTATCATGCCAAATCACATATTTTTCTTTGGGTTCAAAATCATTTAAATCACAAACTATCCATTTTATATATTGAGATTTAACTCCTAGTCTTTCTTTTGCTTTATTGATTGCATTCTCTGATATATCAAGGACAGATATATTTTTATACCCACTGTCTAAAAGATAATCAACAAATTTACTTTCACCACCACCAATATCAATTATTGGATCATCTTTTCGAATTTTAAAATCTTTAAAAAAGTCAATAGATGTATCAGGAATCTCCTGGGTCCATGAAACTTCTTGAGGGCTTTTTTCTCTATAAATTTTTTCCCAATGAGATTTGTTTGACATATTTAAATGTACAAAAAGCAGCTATAATTATTTAATCTTATTAAATGTTAATCCAGCCTTTAAAACAAGTCTATTAAGGATATTATCTCCCATTGCATAGGAAGGCGTTAGTATGCCATACTTATCATCCAGCTTGTCTTTTGCAAGACAAACTGCACTCTCAGCTAACATTTTTGAAGTTGAACCATAACCAGGATCCCTATCACCAGTAACTTTGAATATTGATTTACCACCTGTCTCTTGAAAAACAAAAAATCTAAAGCTAAAATATCCACTTTCTCTTTCTTTTTTATTTGGACCTTGCCCTGGCTTAGGTGAAATAATATTAAAAATTTTATTAAAAAAAGACCCTGGTTTTGCAGCAAGAAACATTAGAGGAATTGATAAAATAATTCCATTTAATCTTCCTTTTAATCCTTTACCTGTCATTACTGCTTCGTCATATGTAAATTCTTTTCCATAACTGAAATTACTTAATGCATTACTCCTTCTTACAATTCGGGTATTAATTCCAGCCATTAGAAAAGGGGATATCCAGCTTTTAATTCTTTTATCATATTTCACAGATCTTAAATCTCTCTTGTCAAGCCCATCCTGAAGCCCGTCAGGATTTAGTCCGTAAGGATTAGTTAAACTTTTTCTTACTTCTCTATCTTTGAATGCCTCCTTGATTATATTCTGCATACTTGCATATGTACCGCCACTGTAGGTTCCTTTTGCACCTGTTACTCTCATTTTTATTGAGAGATTTTTTTTTGAAATATTTTTATGAATATAGTAGACTCCCAAATCTGAAGGTATAGAATCAAAACCGCAAGAATTAACTATTCTTACTTTATTATCTTTAGCTTCTTCATGATGAAGATCAATTATTTTTCTAATCCACTGTGCCTCACCGGCTAAATCACAATAATGTGTTTTTGAGCTAATACATGACTTTACAAGTAGAGATCCATATTTTGCATATGGGCCTACTGTAGTGCATATTACCTTAGTTCTTTTTGTCATTTTGCTTAAGCTAACTTCATCAAAGCTGTCTGAAATAATTATTGGTATTTTATCATTAAGGTATTGGTCTCTTATTTTATTAAGCTTATTGGCATTTCTTCCTGCTATAGCCCATTTTAATTCATTAGGACTATAATTTTGACATAAATATTCAGCAACAAGTCTACCTGTAAATCCAGACGCACCCCAGATTATGATATCAAACTCTCTTTTATCTAACGACATATTTTAAATTTTGGGGATTAAACGAAACTTGGTTAAAATTAAAAGAATATTTACCTTCTTAAAATAAAAACAATGAAAAATATTTATAATTTTTTTGTAATACTATTAATCTTTTCAAACTCGTTACTATCTCAGGAAGTTGAATATCGAGATAGAAATCAAGTACCAAGAACAATATTATTCGTCGGTAACAGCTACTTATATTATGGGGATAGTCTTCACAATCATTTCAAACGTATGGTTGAGGAGCATCTTGAGGATTATGATGGTGGAGCATCTGTAAAATCTGCAACAATTGGTGGAGCAAGATTAAAACATCATGATGTCAAAAGACTTGTTAAGCCCAAAGCAATAAGTTCAATTAAAAAATTTGATTTAGTTATTCTTCAAGGTGGAAGCTCTGAGCCATTAACCAAAGAAAACCAAAAAGAGTTCTCATATTTCGCTAAAAAACATATAGAATCCATTGAGGCAAATAGTTCTAAAGCAGCTCTTTATATGACTCATGCTTACGTCAAACCTCATAAAGATTTTGAAGATAATCAAATAAGAATTATTGAAGATATTTACACAAAAGTTGGTAAAGAAAATAATGTTCTTGTGATTCCTGTTGGCTTAGCTTTTGACATTGCATATAGGGAATTCCCAGACATAAAACTCCATCAAGATGATGGGACACATCCAAATCTTAAAGGAACATACTTGGCAGCATGTACTGTTTTTGCAAGTATATATGGAACATCTCCAGTAGGGTTAAAATATGATTACTATGGGGCCATACATGAAGAGGATAAGATACTTCTTCAAGAAATTGCAGATAAGGCTATATCAGTGTACTCAAAAAAAAATTATTAGTTAGGAACCCATTCATAAAAATTACATAATTCATTCTTTTTAAAACCTGTTGACGGATATAAAATATTACCTATCTCATTTGACTTTTCAGTTTCTAGCATCATCCCACATGCCTCCGACTCTATGACAAGTTCCTTAGACTTTTCAATTAGTAACTTGGAATATCCTTCCCCTCTCTTGTTAATATGAACAAATAAATCATTTAGTAACCAATATTTGCTAACTCTAGTTGATGAGAATATTGGATATAGTTGGACAAATCCAGATAATTCATTATTTAAATCACAAACAAATATTTTGGAGTCTTTATTTTTAATTCTGGATCTTAAGAATTCCTTAGCAACTTTTATATCAGATTTTTTTCCATAAAACATTCTATATGAATTAAATAAATCCGATAGATTTTCAAGATCAGACAATTTAGCTTCTCTTACTTGCATTGTATTAATTTATAAGTTCTCTTATCCTTATGTTTTTAAATTCTATTGGATGACCTTCGGACTGAAGTGAAATATACCCTTCCTTAAGTGGCTCACCAATTCTATCTGTAAAGTTGTCTGATAGATAGCCACCACCAATTTTAATATTTGAGTACGTCATAACTGTGTCTTTGTCTATTACATGGTGAACAATGGAATCCGAATAAACAATTAATTCAACACTAACCCAATCTTCATTATGATATGTTTTAGAATTAGAAGAAATACAATGTCTCAAAGCTTGAGATCCGTTAATATTAACTTCAGTTCCAGGTGAACACATATTTAAAGTTGATCTATCTCTTTCTCCTGATCCACCTAAAAATTGTGCTTCTATACTAACAGGGAACTCCTGATCTAGGAACATTTTCGATGGATTTTCAGAATGAAGCATTACACCGCTATTCTTATAATTCCATGCTTCATCTTCGTTTTTTAATTTATTTGCATGCACACCATAGAACCTATAGTCCATTTTTAAATGATAATTTTTGAATATTTTTTTTGTATAAAAAATATGTCCAAAATTATCATCAAATGAATCATAATCATTATAAGAAACTCTAATTACCCCATCTTTAACACTAAAGGTATTTCGGTAATTATTATTAAACTCATATCCAGAAATTTTTATTTCCCATCCATCTAAGTTTTTTCCATTAAAAAGATAAATCCATTGATTATTTAATTGAACATTACCACATGAAAAAAAAGTAATAGTAATAAAAGTTAAAAGTAAATAAGAGTTTCTCACAACTCTAAAGTAATAAATTACATTTTATGAATTGGCTAATTGAACCATAATGTAAACTTTAGTAAACATTACTATGATAAATATCACGAAGAGTATTTCGGGGTAATACTGTCTTGGAATTCTTTTCAACTTAAACACAGTACAAATTTATATTTTAGTTTAATATAAAAAACCAAATTTTTTGTTAATTAACTTATATCAGCTTAATTTACAGTTCATAATAAATAATTTTGAATTATGAATAGATATGGCCAAATAAAAGATTTACTATTGGGTGATCTAACTCTTTCAATTTTTATTTTTGGATGTACGGTTACTCTACTTGTTATAATTTCCCTTTTTCTTTCAACCAAAGAAAAATTTGATTATGATAAAGACTATTATGATCGACATGGTTCACTCCCAAAATAATTATTATTAAAAAACTTTATATACTTATATTCTTATTTATAACTTTTAAAATTCACTCTCAAGCTCATGTTGGTGTAATGGGTGGAATTGATCTTGAAAGTGAATATACTCAAATTGGTATGGGCCTAAATTATATGCCCTTTCCAAAAATATCACTTGGAGCTATGGCAATGGTTACACCATTTGATGGTGGTGATGACTATATGATCATGTATAATGCGAAGTATAATATTAAAAAATTTACAGTTGTTGGAGGTTTGATGACGGGTGATATGGCAATGTCTGGAATGATGTCAGGAATGCATTCTTCATCACAAACTATGAGAATGGATTCAGAGCCATATTTTGGAATTGAATTTAAGCCATTTAAAAATAGAATGCTTAAGGTTTATTATAATCATTCTGATATGATGAAATCTTTTGGAATAATGATTCCCATCTTAAACATCGGGAAGATGAAAATGAATCATATGAAAGATATGAATCATGATCATAATAATGACTGAAAAATCAAAATGAATATATTTTCTTAACAATTAGGAAAACCATTTGTGTCTGCCAAACTGATTCCTGGGAACTGGCTGTTTATTTTCTAAATACCACTTATAACCTCTTAAAACGGAGCTTAAGTATTTTTTTAATCCTGGATTAATTAAGAAAGTGTGGATTATAAAATAAATTATTCTATTTCTTTTGCTAAAAACATGAGGATAAACTGTAATTTTAAGTTTTGACTTTTTTTCACCGGTAATTTCCCATATAACTTTAGATTTACTGCCATTTTTCCTTCCAATATTTAGCTCATATCCTTTCCCCTCTTCCCATTTATAAAATTCCCTATGAAGTATTACCCCGTTTAAATACTCTAATATATCTTCATGTTTATCTTCATCCCAATTAACAACTGTATTAGACTTGCAAAAAGGGTGAACATTGTTTAAGTTCCCAGGTTTAGATATAATTCTCCAGACAGCCTGTCTATCAAAATCTAAATCAATTGAATTACTTACAGGTAAAATCATTTTTTAATTAATAATTGGAATTAACCATGATTTATTATCAAGGCCAATTTTTCCGTTAAGTTCTTCTATAACAACTCTATCAACTATCTTCATTCCGTCTATTGCCATATTTTCAAATGAATCAATTCCTTGGTTAGGGAAATTTTTTCTTGTCCTGTGAATATTAAATTTACTGGAAAGTTTCATGTTAAACTCTTTCTCAATCATTTCTCTTCCAATTATAAATCCAATTAACCCTCCCCATGTTGATGTTGGATTATCAGAGTCCCAACCAGCCAATGTTCCAATCTTTATTGTCTCTTTTAAGTCTCCCTCTCCATAAAATAAACTTACAAGACTTGAGGCAAAATTAATTCCAGCTGCAAAACAACCATTACAATATAAATTTTTTGAAGTTATATTATAATCGTCTTTTTGATTGACTTGATATCTATAATAAATAGAGTCTCGTGTCTGTTCCCATTTAATTCCAGAGTCATATAAACCTTTTACATAATCAAACATTTTTCGGGGATATAGATCATTATTGAGCTTAGATCTAGATTCATTAGCAAGCCAAAATATTTTTTCTTTAATTGATTTAAATTTTTTTGGATTTGATGCATTTGAATACATTCTAACATAAAACTCTGCGATTTCTTGAGCTTCTTTTCTTGCTGTTGTTTGAATTGGTAGTCTTGCCATATCTAATGAGAAATCCGGTTTAGTGGGTGAGAATAAACCAAAAATTTCAGTTGTTAATTGAGCATCAATCATATCATAAAATTCATTTTTTTCAGGATTACTAGTTTCAGGTGGCTCAAATCCTTCCAACATTAGGTCAAGTGCTCTTTGGTTTGAAACCCATAAGTAGTTTTCTTCTTCAGTGTCTATATGTTCAAGCCATCCTTCTCTAATTTGAGATGGAGTTAAAACATTAGTTCTATGAAAATTATGTAAATACTGATACATATACTCAATATCAGTATCATCATCTGATCCCCAAATTTCATTTACTGATTTCAAAACGTAGTCAATTTTAATGTTTGATTTGTCTATTGTATTTTCTTCCCAAATACTTCTTTGATCAGTTTTACCCCAGTCCTCTCTAGTATAGAAATCACCTGTCTTAATTTCTCCAATATTTCCAATTTTATCATTTTCTGTTATTAGTCCAGTCCAGTTTGCAATTGATTGACCCAGCCAAAAGCCTTCAAGTTGATCTTGGTACTTCTTCTTTGAAATTTCAATAAATGATTGTTCATTTGATTTTAATGGACTGCATGAAACAATTACAATGAAAATTAAAAATAGATTTATATTTTTTATGACACTCATATTACATATTTTATATTAAGCATTAAATTAGATAGCTAATCACTAATGGACCAATAATCCCATTTACCACTCTCAGCATACAGCTCAACTATATTTTTAAGCTTGTTTTTTTTGAAGCTTATTTCATTGTTATCATTATGTTTAATTAATTTGTCTTGAACTGTAGATATTATTTTTTTTAATTCATTTTTTAAAAATTCTTGAGAGTCTTCAAAATCTTCCTTTGAATAAAAGGGTGAAAGAGCATTAACTATAGTTTTATGATTACCAAGATATAATGACTTTTGTGATTCACTGTTTTTAAAAATACATATATAAGAATTCCACCTTTTGTCACATACAATTGTAGAGCTTGTAAATAAAGTTTTATTGATTGACTTAATTTTATTTAGAATCTCTTTTCTCCTTATCTGAACTTTATTCAATTTTTCTTTTACTTTTTTTATTTTTTTTCTTGATTTAGTTAACGAACTTGATAATTTACTTTCCTTTTCATAAGTTTCATAATAAATTAATAATAATTTTTTTTCATCTTTTTTAAGCGAATCAAATTTTTCCTGAGAAATTCTTTTTAATTTTTCCATATGCAAATACTATACTAAATATACAAATTATTTTTTTATATAGTGATTGTTTGTGCCCTTAATTTGATTATGTGCCCCAAATATGAATTTTTCATTTTTAATTAATTATTATCATTTAATATCTTTGTATTTGTAAAAGTCAACGAATCATGAAAAAAATACTTTTTTTAATATCGTTTTTTCTCATAGGTTGTGGTGGAGAAATTTATTATTTAGATAGTTTTAATTACAGTCAGTCTGGTGATGCCACATATGAAACTAAAGAACTTGAAGCTCAAGATCTAGAGGGTGCCTTTACTGAGGCCTATCAAATTATTGCAGATGAAATAATATCTGTTTACTCCAACGCCTTGAATAAAGATAATAGTCTTGGGGGTGTTGATAATGAAATTAAAGCTTTAGAGTTTTTAAATCAAGCACTTTTTAATTATGAGATATTTACTGTCAATCGTGAAAAGATGAGGATTAATATTACTGACAAGGAATTTGATAGAAAATTTATTTTGAAAGATAGTATTTTAAACAAATCCAGAATTAAAGCAGAAGCCGAAAAGATTCTCAAATAAATTTTATGAACTTTACACTTATTGATTATTCAGCTTTTGGACTTTGGATTTTAATTAGTATTGTTTCATCCTATATTTTAGTAAAAAAACTTAAATTATTCAAAGGCAGTAAAAATGCTCAAATAGCTTTATCCATTGGTTTAATTTTAGGTCATCTTATTTATCTAATTTGGAAATATATATTTTTAATTTTAATTGGAATCAATTAAAGTCAACATAATTTATTTGCACTCTCCTTCTGTGTATGAAACTATACCATTAAAGTTAGAAGCATAACAAGAGTTAGGATATGTTATCCCATCGCAACCACAAACAGGCTGGTATATCTCAATACAAACACTAAACTCATCAATTTGAGATTCATCTATACATGTATTTTCATTTGAATCCTCAGATGAACATGAAAAAATAATGATTAAGCCTGACAGGAAAAGCTTTAATAATGGTTTCATAATTTAAAAATATTATAATTATTCTACTTACAATAGACTGATTAAAAAATTCTTTCATAAATTGTATGCATTACAGATTTATAAACTAAAATAATATGGGAAGTAAATTCTTTGGAAATAAAAATGATAATAAAGAGACAAACGGAAAGCGTCAAGTCAAAAATTCAAATAAGAATTCAAAAAAAAATTTTAGTAATAAGCTACAGTCAAAAGGAGTAGGGAAAGCAAAAATGACTGGTATTAGAAAAGTTGGAAGAGGTAATTAAACCATTATAAACTTCTAAAATAAGACTATGTGTTTTCATAAAATTCTGAAAAAATACACTATCGTGTTTTTGTTTTTTAATGTAATAAGTTGTTCAAATCAAGTAATAATTCCAGAAGATTCGTTTGTTATAAAAAATATATCCATCATTGATCCAATTGATGGACTTAAGTCTAATAAACATATTGTTATCACAAATGATATCATAACTATGATATTAGATAATGATGATGAAATAATAGCCAAAGATTATAATACAATAGATGCTACTGGAAAGTATCTAATTCCAGGTCTTTGGGATGCTCATATTCATTTTTCCTATGATACCAGCCTAGCACCATATATGCCAGGACTTTTTATAGCTCACGGTATAACTAGTGTTAGAGATACAGGTGGACCCATTGATTTTGTAGTCAAAATGAAAGACCTGTCATTGAAGGATTCGATTAACAATCCTAGTATTTATATTGCAGGACCTCTAATAGATGGAACTCCTAATGTGTATAACAATTCAAGCCCTTCATTTCCGCTTCTTTCAATTGAAAACAGCAATATTATTGAAATTGAATCTAATGTATTAGGCATAGTCGATAAAGAAGTAGATTTTCTAAAGGCCTATGAAATGCTTACTGAAAATCAGTTTTTAGCTTTAATGAGAATTGCAAAAAAAAGAAACTTAAGTGTAACTGGTCATATTCCACTTAGCATGACTTTATTTTCTGCTGTTAATTCAGGTCTAAACGGAATGGAACATATACGAAATCTTGAACTTTCGGTTGCAAGTAATTCAGAGGAGCTTTATAAAGAAAGATTAGAATTACTAAAAAATCCAAATAATTTGCAGGGGAGTGTCTTGAGATCTTCTATTCATTCAAAGCAACGTTTAAGGGCTATTGATTCCTTTGATAATAATAAATTTCAAGAGGCTGCAAAACTTTTGGTTTCAAAAAATGTATGGCAAACACCAACACTTCTTTTATATAGAAATTTTTCTCAAAAAACTTACACAGATCCTTCATTTATTCCAGAGTTAAACAAATTACCAAATAAGGTCAAACAAAAATGGATAAAAGAGATTACAGAAACTGATACTGTTGTTGATAAAAATGGTTTAAGATATTCTAAATGGCAAGAATCCACTGTTGGTAAACTTCACAAAAAAAATGTTCCTTTTATGGCTGGTACTGATACGCCAATTGGATATTTGATTCCAGGTAGAAGTCTACATATTGAATTGGAAGTCCTAGTTGAAAGTGGATTTTCAAATATTGAGGCAATTAAAACTGCAACTCTAAATCCAGCAACTTTTTTTGGAATACAAGATAAGATAGGCCGAATTAATAATGGTCATAAAGCAGATTTAGTCATTCTAAACACAAATCCTTTAGATAATATCAGAAATACTCAAGATATATTTGCAGTTATAAAAAATGGCCAATTATTATCTAGAGATACATTGGACTCTTTGATGTATAAAAATTAAATTCCAGAAGTTATTTTGGGAGATTAACCAATTTCTTTTTATTCAATTTTAGATTTGTTATAAGTTAAATAAAACGTATACATTTGTGGAAGTTTATGAAAGTAATTATTAAAAACTCAGATCAAATAGGTGCTGCATCATCAGCGCTTTGCATGCTGCATTGTTTTGCAACACCATTTCTTTTTTTATCTCAATCTTCTTTGATTTTTATTTCAGTAGATTTTACGTTACCGTGGTTTATCATTAACTATATTTTTCTTTTTATTTCATTTATAGCTATTTATTATTCAGTCAATAATTCATCCAATAGATTTATCAGGATCTTTCTATATTTCTTTTGGGCTGTATTATCAGGTTTAATTATAAATGAAAGTCTAGGAATCCTTTCTATTCCTGAAGCAGGAACTTATCTATCAGCATCTTCATTAATTTGTCTTCACATATATAATTTGAAGTATTGTAGATGTGATGATGAGAATTGCTGTACATCATAACTTTTATGCTCTCTCATAGTCAACGTAAATTAATTCTGCAATTAGATAAAAAGAAGTATCGTATAGCCAACAAACTTTTTGTAGCTGAGGGAAAGAAAGTTGTAAATGAATTAATAAATTCACATTGGCCATTTAAAAATATATTTTCTACCGAAGAAAATTTCCATCCAGATTCTGAGCTGTTAACATCAGATGAAATGAACAAGATCTCAAATTTTAAAACACCCAGCCAAGCCCTAGGAATATTCATTTTACCTGATTCTGAACAAATAATATCTGAACCTATTACTATCGGTGTTGATGGAGTGAGTGACCCAGGAAACCTGGGGACTATTATAAGATTATGTGACTGGTTTGGATTATCCGAATTGATTTGCAGTAAAAATTCTGTTGATTGCTTCAATGCTAAAGTAATTCAAGCTTCAATGGGCTCAATATCAAGGGTAAAGTGTCATTATGTTGATAACCTTGGAATGACATTGTCTTCAATGCAAAAGCCAATTTATGGAGCTACCTTAAATGGAGATTCTATATACTCAACTCAACTGCTAAATAATGCTTCTTATGTCTTTGGAAGTGAATCTCATGGGATATCAAAACAATTATTAAGCCAATTAGAAGGTGAGTTGTCAATTCCTCAATTTAGGGAAGCAGATAATAAAGCAGAGAGTTTAAATGTTGCAAATGCTAGTGCAATTTTTCTAAGTGAACTATTTAGAGATTCAAAGAAAAAACCCTCCAGTAGGTGAAGGGTATAAATTATTAGTGTAATGTAGCTGTTAGCTTGCTCCCCCTCTTGGACTCGAACCAAGGACCCTCTGATTA
>CESF01312540.1_pt1 | contig 17187 bp, 12 predicted proteins | sample 356331 | NCBI WGS metagenome assembly CESF01 (sample SAMEA2621779, study PRJEB7988) | marine metagenome | biome: marine biome (ENVO:00000447); feature: surface water layer (ENVO:00002042); material: "saline water (ENVO:00002010), including plankton (ENVO:xxxxxxxx)" | depth 5 m
CTTCGTTACCGCCAGCCATGACTGTAAGCACGCCGTTTTCAGCACCTTTTGTTGATTGCAACATTCGGTGCCAAAAGTTGTCAATATGTTTTGAAACTATAACACTGGTATAATTTGCATGACTTTTGAGCTAAGAATGATTAAAAGCATCAAATAACTTATTGCTATAAATATACCCGATCATATTAATGTAGAAGCAATAGTGCTTGTAAATAATAAAAGAGTTTAAGTCGTTACAAGGATTAAACTAACCTTTTCAATAAACTCGAAGTATCCCAACGATTTCCACCCATCTTTTGTATATCAGCATAAAATTGATCGACTAGAGATGTTAAAGGTAAAGTAGAACCGTTTTTCTTTGCCTCATTTAGAGCTATATCCAGATCTTTACGCATCCAATCAACTGCAAAGCCATGTTCATATTGATCATTGAGCATCGTTTTATGCCTATTTTCCATTTGCCACGAGCCAGCCGCACCTTTAGATATAACTTCAACCACAGCCTCACAATCCATTCCAGCATTCAATCCAAATTGCAATGCTTCTGAAAGTCCTTGGACTACTCCAGCTATACATATTTGGTTCATCATTTTCGCTAACTGGCCCGACCCAGCTTCACCTAATAGTTTTGAATACCTGCTATATGCTTGCATAACATCTTTAGCTTTTTCGAAGTCAGCTTTCTTACCACCACACATTATGGTTAAAGCGCCATTGATCGCTCCAGCTTCACCACCAGACACTGGGGCATCGATAAACCCGATTTTATTTTCAACACACTTTAAATTTAACTCCTTAGCAATATCCGCTGAAGCTGTTGTGTGATCGACTAGAAGAGTGTCTTGCTTCATGGAATTCAGTACACCATTATTTAATAGAGTTACATAGCGAAGGTCATTATCATTGCCAACACAAACAAAAACTATCTCAGCATCTTTTGCAGCCTCTTTAGGAGTCGAAGCGACTTGTCCTTGATACTCCTCTGCCCATTTTTCTGCTTTCGAAGAAGTTCTATTATAAACAGTAACATTTAGATTTTCATTTTTTGAAAGGTGACCTGCCATTGGATAACCCATAACGCCAAGACCTATGAAAGCTACATTTATTTTATTCATCGTTCACTCTGTATAATTAAATTAAGTTTAAAGTACGTTGCTACAAGGCTAGCGTATATTAATTTTAGGCACTAGCAGGATCAAACGGTAATCATCATCTAGACTTGCCATTTACACACCATATTAAACACAAAATAATTCCTGTTTTTTTACGCATTCTTGATTCATCATCTCAAAATGCAACAACCCGTACATAATTCGAGTTCAACCAGCCAGTCACTGCAACTTCATTTAGTAATAAGCCTGCATTTAAGCCTAGCCAATGATAATCTTTACCTAACCAGTTTCTATAAATAAAATTGATAAATGGTTCTGACTGTAATGGCCAGCTAATTTTCACTCAGCTCAAGTTATTTGTTTACTGGATACAATATTTTTTTGCTTCTAACCTGCTCTTCTCTGATAACGTTATTAGCAACTAAAACGCTGGTAATAATGGAACCGTATGAACGCCCATTTAGTTTGAGCAAGCTGTATATTTTAGCCCTGTCAATACCCGGCACTTCGTGAACCTTTTGAATAACCCGTTTTAAATCATCTAGACGTTGATCTAAATATTCATATGCTTCAGGTCTTTTCATCGTCGAACGGTAATGATTAACCATTTCTAGGTATTCAGGTATTAACCAATTGTCAAAGTGATGCTTTATTGCATAATATTCCCACGTTGGCTCCCCATTGTCAGGAAGTAAGTAATCAAAAAGATGCTCAGCATAAAATTCACAAAGCATATAGAAACGCTTTTTGTATAATGGGAGGTTTTCTTTAGCTTTTTCACGGTTAGCTAATAAATAATCATCCCATCCGCTATACTTATCGTCATTGTTTACAACGTCTATTTTTTCTTTTAGTGACTTTATATTTTTAAAAAGCTCAGTATCAGCAGCCATTTTCAGGCTGTTTATTTTTTCTGGCTCAGAGAAAATATCAAAATCAAAGCAGCTTATACCTGCGTCACGATATAAGTTAGCTAGCGTATGGTCAAAAGGGCCATTATCACTGCCCAAGCCTTCTACATCAATCTGAATGGTTTGATTGGGTTTACCGTAAAAAACATCTAGTAGCTGACTCAGAAATAGTGCAATTATTTCTTCGATATCTTCAATTGCAAAACTCAGGTCAAAGATACAATACTCACCTCTTTCACACACCCCTAAGGTAAACTCTTTTGGTACTGAGATTTCAGCTTCACTCAAAAGCTGAATGATATCTTGATCAAGTGAGTACGAAAACCATATATGTCCTTCCTCTTGATTTGCACCGGGTGAAACCTGTATGGATGCTTCTAGACTTTCACCCTCTTTTCCTTCCTTGTGTATTTCAAATATATTGTTTTGTAGGTCATGTTTTACTAAGCTTTGTTTTATTTTATTATAATGGATATGTTCCATACTTTATCTTCCTTAATTTATTAAGCTGCAATAACAGAAATTTTACTGCCAGACCTGCCTGATGTGACATCAACTCTATGTCCCATTTGGGTTTTTAACTCAGTAACATGAGAAATAATACCAATCATGCGACCTGTTGACTGAAGGTCAATAAGAGTACGAATGGCTAAGTCGAGCGATTCAGGATCTAGGCTACCAAAACCCTCATCTATGAATAACGTATCAAGCTTTATTCCGCCAGAATATGACTGAACGACATCAGATAAACCTAGAGCTAATGATAAAGCCGCCATAAATGATTCACCACCAGAGAGTGTAGCTACTGGACGAGATTTGCCTGTATAGGCATCATCAACTTCCAATTCTAAGCCTGATGCTTTATTTCCTTTAGCACGCTCTTCATTTCTAATTAGTTGATATCGGCCTTTGCTCATAATAGAAAGTCGTTGAGAAGCTTGAATTAAAACATCATCTAATAAAACACTAAGAACAAAGCGTTGAAGGCTAACTTTATCTCCCGTTAACCCATTAGAAACTTCATATAACGTACCAACGGTTTTGTACTGCTTATCCAGATCTTCATTTTTCTTATGTGCTTCAATGAGCTTTTTCTGAACAGATATAAGCTGATTATTACGTTCTTCTAATTGACGCCATTTTTCATCTTTAGCTTTGAAATCGACTTCAGCTTGCGATAACGCACCTTCAACATTATCTAGATTAGGCTTGCTTTTGTCTTTCAATTCCTTAGTAAGTAACGACTTAGCTCCCGTTAAGGTATCAAATTTCGTTTTATACTGGTCAATATCATCATTTATTTGAGCTTGATTTTCATCGGTAAGTAAAGAGTTTTCAAAGTGATTCAGGTCTTCAAAAACACTTCCGCTTAATGCTTTTTTCCAAGCTAGTTGAGCAGCATCGTCCTGCTTTTCAATATCAGCTAATTGGCTGGCAATAGATTTATCGGTAGCCTCTGCTTTATCAAAGGCCGACTTTTGATCTTCTTTATTTTTCCTAGCTGAGGTAAGCCCGTCATTTAAAGACGTTATCTGCTGGGTTAATGACTTAATTTCTGTCTGAAGCTTTTCAATATCACGGAAATCTTCTGGTGTTTGGTTCTCTAGCTGAACAACATAAGAGTTCGCAATAATTAGCAGTTTATCGTCTGAAGATGCTTTTGATTCTAGCGCTTTAATCGTCTGTTCTATTTCCGATAATTTATCTTTATCTGAAATGATGCTATCGGTGATCACTTTTATATTATCTTTTATAGAAAGTAAGCTTTTAACCTTAGCTTCTTGCACCTCATGCGCTGACTTCACTTCTACTAGTGATTTGTTCGCAGACTCGCCGAGTTCATCTTTTAACGTAGTAATTAATCCTTGTTTTACTTTTTCATTAGAAAGCGCTTCGTCATATGCTGATTTTGCCGCTTCTCTAGCTTTATTTGATTTAGTTACAAGTTCTCTCGCTTTATCGACATCCTCTTTTGTAACAATAGAACTCATATCATCTGTACTTGCTAATTTAGGGTGTTCTTCACTACCACATACGGGGCAAGGTTCTCCATCAGATAATTCGTTTGCCAGAATAGCCGCTTGGTTGGCGTGCCACGAAAACTCAGTTTTTTTAGCCGCATTAGTTTTAGCGTCTAACTCTAGTTCTGACTTATCTAAAACTATTTTTTCTTCTGAGGTTAATAGATTTAACTTGGATAACTCATCGCTTAAAGCCTCTAATTTATTTCTTTTGCTAAGTACTTGGCTCAATTTATCTAATTGAATTTGTTCGTTAGCTAAAGGTTGAATTTCGACAGACAGCTTCTCCAGTTTTTTCTCTTTGCCAGAGATATCGTTTTTTATTATTTCTATATCTTTTTGTTTAGCTTCAAGTGCAGTCTTGCTTGCAGTTGCAGTTACTTTAGCTGATGAAAGTTTAGAAACAGCTTGCTGTAAATCGCTCGCAAGATTTAAATATTGGTCTAAATCTGTTTGCTTTTTCTGCAAAGTATCAACAGTTTTGTGTGCTTCTTCTGATTTTTCAAAAGAATGTATGGCGGCTTTGAGCTTTGCGCCGAACTCCAATAGGTCTTTATTGCTTTGTTCAAACTTACCCTTGATTTCAGTTAATGCTTTACTTGAGTTGATAACAGAATCAAATATTGGCTTTATTTTTTGGGCATTAGAGGCAAGTTGTAATTGTAGCTTTTTACTTTCGATTTGCTCACTAGATAACTTGTGCTGTTCTAACTCTTTGCTTTTGTTATCTAAGTCTTCAAACTTTTTCAGTAGTTGTTTGGCTTCTTCAACAGCTTTTTCGAAATCGGAAACGGCTTTGTTAGCAGTTGTTTTTTCTTTAAGTGCTAGTGCCAAGTCGGGTTTGATTAACTCGATAGTGGAGCTTACTTCTTCCTCAGTATTTACTTCTGCACCTTCGAGAATACCTTTAATTTTATTTCTGTGCTCTTCAACCGCTTTTCTTATTTCTGCTGCTTGAAGCTTTAAAGCATCTTCAATCTTTTTGTAAATAGAGGTTTGAAATAGCTGACTAAATATTTTTTCTCTGTCTTTTGAGTCAGCTAATAACAGCTCTCTAAACTTACCTTGAGGCAGTACCATAACTTGCCTAAACTGCTCAACATCTAGACCAATTAGCCCCTTAATTTCAGTATCTGCATCCTTAACACTAGAAGGTACCATCAAACGATTACTTTCTGTACCATCAAGCTCCCACAATGTTGCTTTTGAATTCTGAGATGTTGTGCCTTCGCCAACACTTTTTGCTCTTTCTTGCATTGGAATACGCGTTATTCGGTAACTTTTTTCACCTAAGCTAAAATCTAATGTGACTTCGGTTAATAATTTAATATCAGCAAAATCACAACGCATTTGTGAAGCTGAACGTTCAGCTCCAGTTGTTTGCCCATAAAGCGCAAAACAAATTGCATCTAAAATCGAGCTTTTACCTGCACCAGTTGGGCCATTAATCAAAAATAAAGGATTCGTTCCTAATTCATCAAATTTTATGTGCTCAGTTCCAGCAAATGGACCAAAGGCTTGAACAGTTAATTTAAGTGGTTTCATTTTTATTCCTTTATTTTGTTAGTCCATCAATTAATTCAGAAACCAATTGGTTTTGTTCCTCAGACATTTCTTGACCCGCAATTTGAGAATAGAAATCTTTAAACATATCTAACTCCCCTTGCTTCAATGAATCTTGCTTTAACCCGCTTGAGTTAGTTTCGAGCATACCTGGTTTTTCTAAATGCAATACATTGGGGTATACGGCTCTCAATTTACCCATGGGATCTAAAATGGCATGTTTATCAGTCAGTCTTACCAGTAGGTAATCATCGTTGTTAGGGTCTACTTTTCCTTGTTCTATAACCGTATCTAACTCATCCTCAATGATTCTCATATCTCTTAAAGGTTTTAACGGTAAATGGGTTTGTGAGACGAGCCCATTTTTATCTACTTCAACAAGGGTGACGCCTTTTTTCTGGTTTTGTTCTGAAAAGCTATATTTCATAATTGAACCAGAATATCGAATATGCTCCTCGCCTTTATATTGGGGGCTGTGAAGATGACCTAAAGCAACATAATCAAAATCAACACAAGGTTGATAACTGACTCTATCTGCACCACCTATTTGTAAAGGTCTTTCAGAGTCTGATTCAGCCGCACCATCAATGAAACAGTGGCTAATTAATACATTAACCTGCTGGTCAGACATTACATCTTTTATTTCATCAACCAAGTAGGTATGTGCAACATCAAAGCTTTTAACTTCAACGTCAAAAGTATCTCTAACCATTAATGGCTCACAGTAGGGGATACCATAAAAAGCAACTTCAACCCCCTTTACTTCAATAACAGCAGGCTCCAGTACATCATTCAAATTGCCAATAATATGCAAGCCGGACTCTTTCATTTGTTTAGCGCCGAACCTAACCCTCTCTGCGCTATCATGATTACCCGGTATCAAAATAATGGGAATGTTTAAATCCATACAAATTGACTTCAAAACATCATCTAGCAACTCAACAGCGTTAGCTGGAGGTAATGATCGGTCATAAATATCACCAGCAATCACTAAAGCATCAACATCTTCACTTTTTATATATTCAATCAACTGATTAAGTACGTGCTTCTGATCTTCAAGTAATGAAACATTGTGGAATTGACGGCCAATATGCCAATCTGAAGTATGTATAAATTTCATAATATCCTTATCTTAACTCTATTTTATTCGTTGTTGAGTTATATCGGTAATTTACAATCTGCCCATTCACAATAAGCTCAATCGCTGTATTTATTTGTTCAATTGGCACACTGAACCATTCTCTTGGCTTGCACATGTTGCCTTGTAAATCAGTTATCTCAACATCGATACAAACATCTTTAAATACAGTATGAATAAGGTTCTCAAACTTCTGCGTGTTCATGTTGTAGCATTCATATTCAGCTACAACATTAACAGGTGCCATTAAGTAAGTTGGTTCGTTTGCAGCATTCGCGATACGCTTGGCAACAGGTGTAGTTGCGTAGCCAATTTTGTATAAGTTAGAAATTGAATTAATTCGAGGATCTTCACTTTGGCTTGATAATATATAAATAAAACCTGCGGACTCATCCTCTTCACCAACATTTTTAATATCAGCAAAGTGTTCGCCTTTTGGTGAAACCATTTTGCCATCAGCATATAATGACTTAGCAATAGAGCGATAAAGCATGTTCGACTCTGTACCATTTTCAAAAATACACCGAGTTCTCCCATCCTTCCTGAAACGCTTTCCATCCACTGTTTTTGCTTCACTGGTGATATCTATATGTTCGAGGTACATCAGCACACCACTCAACACGTAATATTCACCAGCTTGAAGCTTTTCACCTTTATCATCAAACTCAATAATTTTACGTTGACCACTATTTAGCTCTTGCTGAACCACAGGGAAAAGGTCTTTATATTTATCAAAATCCTTACACGCCTTTCGCCTTGCCACGAAATCGCTTTCAGCACGCTTATCGGTTTTCACATGTTTTATATTAAAAATGCTATCGTCAGAATCACCTAGTAAGCCAAAATCATCATCAGCGAATATGTCTTCAACTGAATTAATTTCTTTTATCACTGGCTTTGGTTCAGGTTTCGTTTCTCCTTTATATTCTGCCGCTGGCTCAGCAACTTCGTGTGTTAATGGCAACAAATTAAATTCATCAAAATCAACCAACGCATGGCACTGGGTGTCATTACCCTTAATAGAATCTAAACGCTTAAAGAGCATTAACTCACTAATGTTTGCCATATTGTTTTCTGGCAAACGACCATTAGCTTTATAGAAGTCATTTATCTCTAGAAACTTCGCAACCAAGTGTTCATCTGCCGTTGGCGCTTTAGATTTAATTTTTACCGTTGTAAGCCCTAATTCATCATCATCATTAATGAAGCTTAACCAGTCGTCCATCTCCATCGACTTTAAATTTTGCCATTCTTCATTTTTCATTACGCTTGCATCCTTTTGCGTTTTTCTTGCTTGATGTAAATTAGGCACTCAGCCAAGCGCTTTTCGGTAAAGTCAGACGCGTTTAAGTCAGGCTCACGGCCTTGCTCATGAACAAACTGTTTAACTTTAGGCCATAGCAACTTCGCTTCTTCAAAGTCCATTTGAATACGCGTCGTTTCAATCGACTCTTGAATAAGCTTAAGCACATCGGTTGTTACTGATTTTGACAATATCTCAAATGCTTTTTGGAATGGGTTAATCTCATCAATTAAATCAATGCTCAGTTCATCAATATTGATAAATTTATCAGCTAAACGAACAAACTTCTTCCCGCCTTGTTCACTAACTTCAGCTGTACTCAACGCAGAATCAACGACTACATGCTGACGAACTTCTTCAACTTCTTTTTCAGTTAAATCAGGATATTTACGTTGAATTATTTTCGGAATAAGTATCTTGTTTACCGTTTCAGGATCTAGTTTTCCTGCTGATGCAGCGATAATTTTGTCATCTTGTAATATCGCAGCCTTTAAATCAGCCAAGTCTGATTCAATTATATCTTTACTGCGTTTAGTACTGGCTTCTTTAAAGCCAGTAAGATTTAGTGTACCCGGTGGTGTTGGCTCAAAATCATCATCTTTTTTAGCTTTAAACTTAAAATTAGGCGCTAATACTTGCTCCATAAGCAATGAACAAGTAATTGCTTTAAGCATGTTATTTACAGCAATGGTTACTTGATCATTTTCAGCATCAGGTTGTGCAATTAAGTTGGTAAATTGTGCGTGTGTTTTGTTTGAGCTATCGCGAGTGCAGCGACCAATTATTTGAATAATTTCAGTTAACGAGCTTCTATAACCCACGGTTAATGCATGCTCACAGTATTCCCAGTCAAAGCCTTCTTTCGCCATACCTAATGCAATGATCACATCCATATCATCTACATTTTTTATATTTCGTAGGTAGTTTTGAATTACGTCACGGTCATTTTCTTCAACTAAGTCGGCTACCTTTATTACTGTACCGTCAGGACGAGTAACAGGAATAACGCCAGTATCAGGGTCTCGTTTACCCGCTTCACCTAATACTTCTAAAATGGCATCTACTTCATCATATTTTTCTTTGGTTGATTCACCTGAATTAACATTAGGAATATGAATAATGGTCTTCTTGCCATAGTTTTCTTCTGAATTAAGTACTTCATGAATAACTTCGGTATATCTACCTTGATAAAAGTGATAACCAATACCGAGTGATTTAAGGTAGTTATAACCATTAAGTTGCTCGTAATAGTTGAACGATACTTTATCGAATTTTGCTTCAAGCTCAGGTGTCAGCACAGGAACGCTATCGCCACGGAAATATGAGCCTGTCATAGCAACTATATGAGCATTGCTGTTTTCCATAATCGAGCGTAAAACATCACCTAATACATTCTCACCATCAGCAGACACATGATGAAACTCATCAATAGCTATCAGGCAATCGTTAAAGGCCGTGTCTTCAATTTCTTGAAAGGCAAAACGTAACGTAGCGTGAGTACAAATTAGCACTTTATCGCTACCTGCCATAAAGCGTTTAAAGGCTTTAGTTTTGCTGGTTTCACCACCGGGCGTACAAAGGTTGTTGTCGTTATCCACTTCCCAATCACAAAAGAATCCATATTTGCTTAACTCTGTTGTATCAAATGAGCCGCCAATAGAACGCTCTGGCACTGCTACAATCGCTTTCTTAATACCTTGGTTGTGCAATTTGTCTAACGCCAAGAACATCAAAGCACGAGATTTACCTGATGCCGGAGGTGCTTTTAATAGTAAATATTGGCTGTTACGCCCCTCATATGCACGAGACTGCATCGCTCGCATACCCATGTCATTAGTATTTGAACTAGCACCACTTTGGGCATATTTGAATTCCATTAAGTTACGCATTTTGGCCTTCTGTCATTTTTTTATATAAAGCTAATAAGTTAACTATTCGAGATTCATCATTTGATAACTTATTTCCGGAATAGAGCTTTTCAATAAAACTATCTAAATTTTCATGCGCACTTTTCAATAATTCTGGCATTTTGTCTGGATCATAAAGCTCAGCAATTGTTTTATCTGGAAATGACTCCCTTGCAGAAAGAACATTAAGCGCAGCAGACTCTATTTCTTCTCTTTGTTTAGTTGTAACTTCTGGTAAAGGAAAAGTGTTATAACACAGTGAAGAAGAGTAATTTATATCAGTTTTGAAACGCCCACAAACAATAGATGCCCACGCCATATGCATCTTTGAAGATACAATAGCGAACTCAAATAATGTTGCATTAGGTATCGCTTGTGCTCTATCTAAGATTACAGACTCACCATCTAAAAAGCCTGCAAGTATATACTCTCGTCTTTCAGAACCAAGTCTTGGCACTATGATTGAATTGGATTCAGTATGTCTGATTTCTCCAAAAAGGTGGGGGGAAGACGCACTATCTTGGGTAGCTTTCTTTGTGCTTTTAAGTCTGAAGTTCCTAACCTTTTCTAACCTATCTTTAATCTCAGGAACTTCTGTTGCTTTACTTACTTCAGAATCCTTTATCCATAAACACCATCTTACATTTCCTTTAACGTATTCATCAGCACCAAATAACCTCTTAATATACTTTTCTGCCCAAGGATAAGAATTAGTTATCGTTAACTTTTCTTCATTAGTGAGAATTAAATGACCACCATCTACTAATTTACTACCAAATAGCATTGGCATAATGCTTGATATTTGTTTCCGTCTTTTTTCAACTATTAGGTTTTCATAGTCAATTAAGTATGGGTTGATGTTAACAACTTTTGTGTCAAAATCATTTGAAATTAAGCGCTTATGTGCTTTCGAAATATTCCTTAACCCTATTATTACGCATGTTACTGCTGCTTTATCTTTGGCATTATTCGCCCACTTAAAAGATTTACAAGCAAATCCTATTTCTACATTAAACGAAAAAACTCTCGGCCATAAAATAGGAACTTGTTCACCTTGTGTAATGGAGTTTGTTGTAACAAATGCAGCTCTAATTCGACTATATTGATTGATGAATACACTTGCTTTATACAACCAACAACAAACATAATCTAGATTTTTAACTCCTTTTTCATTATTAAAGCACTCTAAAAGTTCCTGCTTTTGCTCTTTTGTCTGCTGATTAGAACCTAAGTATGGTGGATTACCGATAATGAAAACTTCACAATCCTCTCGAAAACTGACAACTTGACTCCAATCAGTAGTGACAGCATTTCCTGCTATAATATGTCCACCATTTTGCAATGGTAAAGTAGGCTCACACTCCCCAAACTCAGCTTTAAATTCAACATTCATTTGGTGTTCAGCAAGCCATAACGACAAAATGGCAACTTCATGAGCAAAATCATCTAATTCGATACCGTAAAATTGAGAAAGCTTGATACGTGAAAAAGAAGAATCTAAACCAACATCACCAAAAAGATCATCTTGTTTTTCGTTTTGATCTAATTCTTGTAAACGCTTGATGATTTCCATTTCGAGCTTACGTAACTCTTTAAAGGCAATGATCAGAAAGTTGCCAGAGCCACAAGCTGGGTCAAATATTTTAATTTCGGCAATACGATCATGGAGTTTACGTAAACGACTGGGTTTTAACTTAGCATCAATATTGTCTTCAATATTTTCAAATTCAGCATAAAGCTCATCTAAAAATAGCGGTTCGATTACCTTCATGATGTTAGTGACCGAGGTATAGTGCATACCCATACCGCCACGTTGGTCAGGGTGAACAACAGCTTGGATCATCGAACCAAAAATATCAGGGTTAATATCAGACCAATCTAGCTCACTGCCACACTCAATGAGCATTTTGCGTGATTTAGTCGAAAACCTTGGGGAAGCTATGGTATTAGCAAATAAACCACCATTTACGTATTCAAAGCTTGCTAAGTACTCTGGTAAGTCACCACGGCTTTCTTTACTAGTATTTAAAACATCAAAAAGACGGTTTAAGTAATTATCAACATCAGCACCATCTACTTTGGTATGTGATTCTAGCGCAGCACTAAACTGGTTTTGTTTAAATATGCCTGTATCTTCGGCAAAGAAGCAAAATAACAGTCGGGTTAAGAATACATTTAAGTTATGAAGCGCAGCGGTGTCATTTTTACTTTCTTCATTAAAGTTATCGGCTTTGATTAAGTCGAACAGCTTAGCCATTTTTTCTGCCGCTTTAACATCAGCAGGGTTTTCACCTTGGTAAACCGCTTTTTCCATTCCCGCCCAAGGTAAGAAGAAATCAAAATGTTTGCCCAGTTCGGTAAATTCAATATCTAAGGTATCGTGGGTACGAGTATCTAAGGCAACAAACTGATTAAAGTCAGTAGCAATAACAAAGCGAATTTTATCACGAGCAACAGATGGCTCTTTCTTCATGTTATCAATATCTGACAACACACAATTACTCTGACTTTGCTTAAAGTAAATATGGCGTTTAGCTCTTACTTCACCTTGAAGCTTAGCTAAGTTACGTTCACCTGATTTAATACGGCCAATGGTCGTTTTACGATGACCGTAAGCTGCCATTAGTTGGTATATAAACTCATCCTTGTTAACTTGGTTAGCAACAATATCTGATGCTAACTTTTTAACGACTTCTTCTATTTGGGTAATATTCATTTAATAATCCATCATTTTTATAATTTGTATCCTGGTGCAATAGCGAGATTTTCTGCACCGTATAATGTTTGTATATTCTTCAAATAAAGTTGATATTCTGGGCCTGAAAGTGAACCACTTTCAGAACAGTCCACATTCCAACGTCTTAATAAATATCCAGCCATTGCTGCACGCACGTTAACTTCTAACACGCCTTTTTCCATAGCAAAATCGAGCTTTATAGCGGTTGGGTGCTTAACGTTATTTGGGTGCGGAATAATTTGTAATGGCACCATGCGCATCCATTGATGATCTTCTGACTTATCTTCTTCAGAGGATGGTGTCTGTGCGAGAATTGTAACTTTGGTAATGCGAGTTAAGACGAAGTCTCTAAATGACTTTGATTTGCGATCATAAGCTCTTAAATGCCAACGTAAGCCATTATCTACAATTGAATGAGGCACTAACTCTCTTGCACCCGAACCGCTACTTAAAGACGTGTATATAACGTTAATAGGCTTATGGTTGATAATCGCTTGAGAGAGCTTAGCAATAATATCAATATCAGGTACATTCAACGGGCTTGGTGATTCAATAGGGAATGAAGTATCGCCAATAGAGTCAAAGCCGTCACTAATGTTATTCGCTAATTTAATAAGCGTGCGGCGAGCATCATGTTTAAATATGGGTTTGAACTGCGTTGTGATGAAGTATTTTTTTTCTACATTGTCATACGCCATATTTTCAGGCGCATTGTCTTTGTAGAACTTTAAATCTCTAGTTGCTGCGGCAAGGCCTAATTCGAAATGACACACGATTTCACTGCGAGTTACCATCCCAGTAAAATAGAGCTTAAAGTCGATATAAGCTAAACGCTGCTTCTGTGCAAAACTAAATTCATCCATGCATTAAAGTCATATTATTGAAGTAATATACCATCAGTGTGTATCTTTTTGATTCATACTTCAAGTGGTTTAGAGTAATGCTATTTGGTTTTAATCTTCAGTGAATAACTCATCAATCGGAATTTCAAGGATTTGTGCAAAGCGCTTCACTTCTATATCGGTAACTCTTCTAACATTAGATTCTACTTTAGCTAATGTGCTTCGGGTTATTTCCCACTGCTGTACCTGACATTTAGCGACTAGAACCTCTTGTGTCCATGACTTATTCTCTCTAATTCGCTTTATATTCTTCCCGATAATATTCATAACATCATTTGCTCCGCATTCGGAGCTTGATTGTTACAAAAAAACGCACTAGAATTGCTCCGATATCGGAGCGGTTAAATTAAATCAGAGGTTTTCTTGAAAATAGACGTTCTTATGGCAAAAATTATTAAAGCGCCAAATTTTGACAACTTTACAACCAGTGAAGTCCGGTCGTCTTACATTACACTAAAGAATGATCCCTCATTAGACCCCGTCGTTGTTAGAAAAAAGTTATATGCTGAACTTTTAAAGCTTGTAAAAAAAGGCTGGTTAGTTAAGAAGAATACAAATAAAAAAGGTCGAACACGTTTTAGTAAAACTAAACAATTTGATGCTGATTACCTTGCCTCTTTACAGGCCATACAACCGGTGAAAGCAAATTTAGAAGAAAAAACGCAAATAAATTTAGTTACAAAGCTAAAGCACTATAAAGCGGATTTGCTATTGAGTATTGGTGAATCAGAAGCTTACAAAGAATTATATTCCGAACACCCCGAGATAATCGAGGAGATACAGCCACTTTTTAATACAGCGAAAGATAATAATACCAGAATACTAGGGAAGATAAGGGCCATTGAAGGCTTACTTGAGCATAATAAATCAGTAGATAAACTATGAAATTACGAAAGTGGCAAGCTGCATGTATCAACGTTGCGCTAACTAAATATATAAACGGCGCAACACACTTTTTAGTGTTGGCAACTCCGGGGGCTGGGAAAACGGTTATGGCTTCAGAGTTAGCAAATCAATTACTGAGCAATAACCATGTTGATTTAGTTATATGTTTTTCTCCTTCGTCCTTGGTGGCTCGGGACTTTGGCGAAAGTTTACAAGAAATTACACAGATGCAATTCGATGGGAAGATGGGAGCTAAAGGCAAGTCTCTAACATATCAAAGCTTACAATATCTTGATGACACATTTTGGCAGTTATTTGACAGATTTAGAGTGTTTGTTATTTTCGATGAAATTCACCACTGTGCAGGTTCTAATCTTGATAATGCGAATGCTTGGGGAGAGCAGATAATATTAAATATTCAGAATAAGGCAATGTATTCCCTAGCGTTAACTGGAACTCCTTGGCGTTCAGACGAAGCACCTATTGTTCTTTCTAACTATCTTCATCCTACTAATAAAATATCATGCGACTACGTATATGGGCTTGCTGATGCACTAAAAGATAATGTTTGTAGGATACCGCAGATTGTCGCTGTGGATAACAGCAATATCTCTGTAGTGAATGACGAGGAAACTAAAACATTTAGTAGTTTTAAGGACTTGCTAACTCAATCAACTATTTCTTATCAGCATATAATCGAGAATGAAAAAGTCATTAAGTATGTAGTTTCGTCAGCTCATAAAAAATTAAAAAATATAAGATCTTTTAATCCCGATGCCGCGGGGTTGATCGTTTCTTCATCTGTCGGCCACGCTAAAAAAATAGCAGCGTTAATGAAAGCTTGGTTTAATGAAAACTCTACAGTGGTGACCTACAGAGAAAGTGACTCTACGAGTATTATTCAACAATTCAGACATTCCACAAGTAAGTGGATTATTTCAGTTGGTATGATTAGCGAAGGTACAAATATCCCTCGATTACAGGTTTGCTGCCACCTAACGAATATAAAAACAGAAATGCACTTTAGGCAAATTTTAGGGCGGATATTGAGAGTAACGGACTCTAAAAATCAAGACGCTATTATGTATATGCCCGCTGAACCTAAACTGTTGGAATATGCCTATCGCGTTAGACAGGACGTCCCTTTTGAAGCCGACATAGTTAAATTTGATACTATGAAACCTAAAGCTAATGGGAGGGCTAATAATGATACAATGATAGCTATTTCATCCGATGATGTTAATTTAAACCCTTTAACAACTGACCTTAAACTAAGTAAACCAAATTCTGTAAATGTCGACTTTGAGGCGCTGAATGAAGTACCTAACAAACACTTTTTGACAACCTCTTATGAGCAGATAGTAGATGTTTTTGGCCGATTTAAGCAAGAAACTATAGCATTGGGTCTAAGCGAGTTAAGGTAATCTTTAGAAGGCCCACTAACACCGTATTTTATATACGCCTTAAATCGACTTTTTTACCTTCAGATAGTCTGCTAAACATTACCCAACTGGAAAATTTAGCTTCCTAGTTTGTGCCATCTGTGGACATTGGTAACTTTTTGCTAAGAGATGAACTAAAAGCTCAGCGAGTGAGCTATTCTTGTTTCTCACTTTTTATATTTTTATTATTCAGCACAACTTACACCATCGATACTGATAGCCTTCCGGCCCCATTCAGACTTTTATCTTGTAATTAAGAACCGCCAGGCCGGTATTTGACAGTTAAGCAATTATATTTTTAGTATAAACATAAGCGCTGTCTAAGCAGTTAGCTTAAAAACTATTCGATTAGTTATCATAACTAAAATCAATACTGCAATATGTATACTTTATCTTGAATAAGAGACCAATAAATAAAACAATGTAGAACAAACAGTAAATTCAAAAATAATAATCGTTGGCAGACCTCAACTCTCTAAAAATTTCCAAAAAATATTTCAAAAATGCTAATACATTACTACTTTCTCTCAATTTGTTGCTGATAATATACTCTCTAGTAGAGCATCAACATTATTGAGCATTTCTTTTTTTGTCATTTTAGAGTTTTGTATATCAAGTTTTATACTTTGTAATTCACGATAAGTAGCTTCAAGTTTTGAGCGCATTGCCAGAACTTTATCTGCGGTTTTCCATGCATCAAGTTCAGCGAAGGCTATATCAATATAGGGTTGTAGACTATGAGGGTTCTGGTGACCGGATAAAGATGACACCTTTGTAAGTATTGTACTTATAACATCTATTGGTAAAGTTCCTTTTTTGAAATCTTTTATTCTAGTGGCCACTTGAATTGTTATGAATCTATGTCGGAACATATGAGCAGAAGTTTTTTCAGAGATATTGGCTGCTAATTTTAGTTTCGACATCATTTTTGTGATGTTAGTCTCGGATAGTTTCGACCCATCCACCAAGTTGATGAATAAATGCTCTGGGTTACATTTGATCTTCCCATCTTTTATTAGTTTTTTGACATGTTTTTTTCGATACGTATTTATATAAATATACACTGATTCAATCCATTCTTTCGCAATTGGAACTTCTCTTGGTTCTGTTGCATCACTTTTAGCTGAATGTAAGCGTAAAATTTCGGTTTCAAGTGCTATTTCAATATCTGCAACCTTAAGTTGACTAACCTCAAGACGGCGACCACCTGATGCCTCAAGTTGTAGTGGTCAACTAATTTTGGCCACAGTTTTAGAATCTTGATAT
>CESF01137477.1_pt1 | contig 17186 bp, 21 predicted proteins | sample 356331 | NCBI WGS metagenome assembly CESF01 (sample SAMEA2621779, study PRJEB7988) | marine metagenome | biome: marine biome (ENVO:00000447); feature: surface water layer (ENVO:00002042); material: "saline water (ENVO:00002010), including plankton (ENVO:xxxxxxxx)" | depth 5 m
GGCTTTTTTGCGTTTGGAGCTGTCAGCTTTCAGCCGTCAGACGTCAGTTGAAATGTGGGGTTGTATAGTACAGAGACTCCCTCAGCAACAAAACCCTGTAGGAGGCACATCAGTGCCGAATCTAGACCTTAACAAACACATTCATGGCTAAAGTCATTGCTACAAGTACACTTTTCCTAGAGCCTAGAGCCTAGAGCCTCTGGCAGAGGGAGACTCAGCACCAAACACCTCCACAAAGCGGCTGAACGCTGACGGCTGAAATCTGATAGCTCTGTGTTGGGTTTCGCTGCGATCTACCCAATGTACCAACCAAATTTACCCTTTGTTGCAATTTTAATCTTGGTTTAGTACCTGAGCTATGTAAAACTATTTGCGTTTTTAAACCACAATCAGGTGACATGAATGTCTCAAATAAAAGCTTGGAAACTTATTAGCCTGTTTTGTTTGGTAAGCTTGCTTATGGGCTGTGAGTCGAAAGAAGAGCAGCTGAAACAAACAATACAACAATCCATAGAAAAAGCTGAGGTTGAATTAAATCAGCTTGGTACAGCGCTTGATAATGGCTCTTTGCGTAATGCGACGATACTTAAACAATACGGACAGGTGCTTGCTGAGCAGCAGCCGCAACTTTCTGAGATCGCACGAGTAATTAGTCTTGATGCGACCCGTGACGGGGCTATTTATACAGGTCTTACACAACGCTTAGCAGATGTTAAGTCTACTTATCTAATACCACCTTATGAAGATACCCTTCATCAACTTGATCTCATTCGTGATGCTGCCAAGCCATCTTTATTTCAAGATGCGCTTACTGATCCTATCAATATGCTTGCAGACATGTCGCAAGGGTCACTAGCAAGGGTTGGCGCTATTAGTGAAGCAGCTGAAGGTGAAAGCGTTGGTAACCAATTGGTCGGTAACCCTAACTATGGGCAGTGGCAAACTAATAGCAACGGTACAAGCTTTTGGGTTTGGTATGGGATGTATCGTATGTTGGGCGATGTATTCGACCGAGTTGAATATGGTCGCTGGAGCAGAAACAGAAAGTACAGCTATTACAATGACTATGGCCGTTATCGTTATTCGAGCCCAAAACAGATTAAAGCACAACAAACGGTAGAGACGCGTACTCGTCAGTCTTATCAACGCCAGGGTAAACAATTCACTAGTCCGTATGCCACTAAACGCAGTGGTGCATCTGGATTAAGCCGAAGCAGCTATACACCACCACGCACCCGTAGTAGCTATGCTTCTAGCAGTAGTTACAGTAAAAGCTCTGGGTCATTACGAAACAGCTCGAGCAGAACATCACGTGGCATTAGCCGCGGTAAGTAGTGAAAAGAATAACCACCGGAGTTACAACATATGTATGAATTTAATGGAATAACAACTTGGTCGTTGCAAGCTTTAGCAATCGACTTTGCAATCATTATCGCTTTATTTGTCAGCCTAAAATTTATCAAAGGCTGGGTATCTAATTTACATGCTAATGATGAAATAACTGAGCGCGACAATTTTGCTTTTGGTATTAGTTTTGCGGCCGGACTTGTGGCACTTGCCATTGTTCTTAGTGGTGTAAGCAGCGGCGCATTTGCACCTACCCTACAACAAGAAGCATTACAAATGCTAGGTTATGGTGTGATGGCAATTGTGCTTATTAAGCTTGGTCATTTCTTCCAAGACAAGGTAGCGCTTCGTAAAGTGAGTCTGCATGACGAAATCGTAAAAGGCAACGCAACTGCTGCATTGATTGATTTTGGTCATGTAGTGAGTGTAGCTATTGTTATTCGCTCAGCTTTATTTTGGGTGGCGACCGAAGGCTGGCATGGTATTCCAATCGTGATCGCGGCCTTTGCAATTGGCAGCATTGCGATGCTATTGATCAGCCAATATCGAGTGCAGTTATTCAAGCGTACTAATCGCAGTGGTGACTGCTTGCAACAAGCGGTTATCGACGGCAACTTAGCCGTGGGTATTCGTTACGCTGGCTTTTTAGTGGGTAGTGCATTGGCATTAACTGCTGCATCAGGTATCGCTCCTTATGCGGCTGACAACATTGCTGCTAGTTTAGGTTACTGGGCATTAAGTGCAGCGGTAAGTTTAGTTGCCTTCATTTTATTACACTTAGTGACTATCAAAATCATCTTATCAGGCTGTGATATTTCAGATGAAGTAAACCGCCAGAAAAACGTAGGCGTAGCTGCTATCTCTGCAGCGGTTTCATTTGCGATAGGTTCGACTATGGCAACCTTGTTAGGTGCCTAATTAAGTGTCTACTACAACAAGCGCCCCAAGTAGGGCCAATCTACTTGGGCATGACTTCCTATTAATAACTGTTATGGCCGTACTCGCTGGGTGCGGCCTTATTTATGAATATCTGCTATCTCATTATGCAGGTCGGGTTCTAGGCTCGGTCGAGAGCGCCATTTATGCCATGATTGGTACCATGATTGTCGCTATGGGTATCGGTGCTTTTTTAGCGCGTTGGTTTAAAGATGCATTTACTGCTTTTGCTTGGCTTGAGAGTATTATTGCTTTGGTCGGCATGGGCTGTATTTTAGCGATTGCTAGCGTTATCGCTGTGAGTTATTCATTGCCGCATATCTTCTCTGAAATTTTTAACCTGCCTGCGGATACTGTCCTTAACGGCTATGTATTTGAAAAGCTACAGGAGTGGTCACGTTTCTTACCCTATGTGTTTGGCCTATTACTCGGGCTATTAATTGGTATGGAGATCCCTTTGATCGCGCGTATTCGCCAGCAGGTTTATGGTCGCTTTTTAGAAAATAATGCGGGTACTATTTACGGGGCTGATTATATTGGCGCCGGTGTCGGTGCTGCGATTTGGGTAAGCATTATGCTTGCAATGCCAATTATGCAAGCGGCAGCTTGGACGGCGTTGTTTAATATTATTGCTGGTCTGGTGTTTTTATGGCGCTATCATCAACATGTTCGCTTCGCTAAGTTATTGTTGGTTTGCCATGTACTGTTGTTGATGTTTTTTGCACTTGTGCTCGTGCTTGGCACCAGCTGGATGAAAAACCTCAGCAATGTTTTATACAAAGATAAAGTCATATACTCGCAAGCAACCAAGTATCAGCACTTAGTGTTAACCGAGCGTTTAAGTCGCAATCAGCCGAATGCAATTACTGATCTTTACCTCAATGGCCGTCTACAGTTCTCAAGTGTGGATGAGCAAATTTATCATTCAATGCTTGTGTATCCTGCTATGTTGGCTTCAAATCGTCATGACCGCGTGTTGATCATCGGGGGTGGTGACGGGCTTGCATTGCGCGATGTTTTGAAGTGGCCAGTAAAGCATGTCACCTTGGTTGATTTAGATGGTCAGTTGTTAAACTTATTTGGCAATGAGGTCGGTGAATATGACGCGCCAGAGGAAATAAGAACACGGTTAACAGCGCTAAATAAGCATTCTATGAGTGATCCTCGCGCTGATATTCGCATTGCAGATGCCTTTTTAGAAGTTGAAGCTATGTTGGCAAAAGGCATGCGCTTTGACACTATTTTGATTGACCTACCAGACCCTAACCATCCTGACCTTAATAAGATGTACAGTGACTATTTTTATAATCATGTGCGTCAGTTGTTGGCGCCTGATGGGGCTGTGGCTGTGCAATCAACATCGCCTTATCATGCGAAAAAAGCGTTTTTAAGTATTGCTAAAACAATGAAAGCAGCTGGCTTTGGTTATGTTGAGCAATACCAACAAAATATTCCTTCGTTTGGTCAATGGGGTTGGACAATCGCGACCACGGCTGGCAAATCAGCAAGTCAGCGAATTCGTGAAACTAACGAATTACCAGTGCCATCTCGTTGGGTAAGTAAAGAATATTTATTGGCTTCTTTTGTGTTCCCGAATCATTTTTTTGAACAAGTAAACACGATAGAAGTCAATAGATTAGGTTCTGGAACCTTATATGATTATTACCGCCAAGCGTGGCAAGTTGAAACCGAATTGTACAAAAATTGATATTTTATAGTTGACATAATATGTCGGCTATGCAAATCTTAACTCAGACATAATATGTCAAAACGTAAAAAGGTGAGACATGGAATTAAATGAACTATCAATCAAACTGGCTTCTTTTGAAACAGAAGGTGTGAGCTTTGAGTCTTTCTTGATTGCCAACGAAGGTGAACAAGATGTGTTACAAGTTATCGTCGATGGGAATGATGAGTTACCTATCTTTGTTACTCAAACAGAAGAGCAATTACTGTGTATTAGCTACCTGTTTGCTGAAAACGAAGTACAAGCAGATATGCGTAATGAGTTAAACGAAACGTTACTACGTTTAAATGTGCCAATTCCATTAAGCGCATTTGCAAAAATTGATGATAAATACGCTATTTTTGGCGCGCTATCGGTTAATTCATCGTTTGATGATATTACCCATGAATTGGTAACACTGGCGGACAATGCGATTGATGCACTTGAAGCCGTGACCATTTATTTAAACGATTAATTAGCAATTTCTGGAGTTAAGATTATGAGTATTTTAAAGAAACTATTTACAGCTGTACGTGGTGGCGCTCGTGAAGCAGGACAAGCAGTTGTTGATGCAAACGGTATCCGTATCTTTGAACAAGAAATTGCTGATGCACAAAATGCCTTACAACGCGCTAAGAAAAGCCTTACCGAAGTAATGGCAAAAGAGATGCAAACTAAGCGTAAAATTAGCGCACTAGATGCATCAATTGCAGAACATGAAGCGTATGCAGGTCAAGCACTTGAAAAAGGTAACGAAGCGTTAGCATTAGAAATCGCAGAAAAAATCGGTGATTTCGAAGCTGAAAAAGCAGAGCACGAAGAAGTGTTAGCTGGCTTTAGTAACCACATTGTGCAACTAAAGCAGCAAGTTAAAGAAGCTGAAAAGTCGATTAAAGAAAACCAACGTCAATTAACTATGGTTAAAACGACTGAAAGTGTGCAGCAAGCAACAATGGCTGTTAACAGCACGCTAAATACTAATAGTTCATCAATGACATCAGCACGCGAGTCTCTAGAGCGTATTAAACAACGCCAGCAAGACCGTCAAGACCAGTTAGGTGCGGCTAAGCAATTAGAAGCTGATACTAACGGCGATGATTTAAAAGCGAAAATGGCTGAAGCGGGTATCGGCGATACCAACCCAAAAAGCGCAGATATTTTGGCGCGTATTAAAGCAAAACAAAATAGCTAATCAGTTAACGGAAAGACAAAAGGTAACCCACGCACTGGGTTACCTTTTTTGCTTCAACAAGGAGTCAGCCAATGTTTAACTTTTTTAAACCTAAAAAAGCCCCAGAGCGTCAGCTTACTGATCCAAGCCAATTACTCGTTGGTGATATGCTAACTGTGATTGATTCGTTCGCTTATCCAAGCTGGTTAAAAGGACAGACACTGCGTGTTATTGATGTGCAAACGTATCAGTATCAACGTAGTGCAGAGTATGAGCTGGTACTCGAGAGTGAATCTGGCCAAGTGGTGTTTTTGCAAATTGAATCAGATGACGGTGAACAATGGGCAAACTTTGCGATCAAAATTCAGCGTGATGATGTTGATGAGATTTTTACCCTTGATGAGTTCGCTCGTATTTTTGATGAAGATGAGCTAACGGCAATTAATGTGCAGAATAGCCCTGAACGCTTTAGCCACTTTTTAGCATCAAGCTATAAACAAACAGAAGCCCCTTATGTGTGTTATTTCCATAATAAGGATTACCGTAATCAGCCTTTACCTCGTTACGAAGACGAAGGCGGTGAACCGTGTGAAATGATTTGTTTAAGCTCTGATGATGAATCACATAGTTTAAATATTGAGATCTGGGAAGGCGGTGAAACAGAAGTATCACTCACGTTAACTAGACCAATTAGCGATATTGTTGATTTATTTCCTGGGGATGCCAAGTGAGTGATGCAAAAGCCAAGTGGCAGCGTCAGGAGCAGGCCGTAAGAGCCACGCAAATGGCGTTTGATTTAAGCAGTGAAGTGCAAAAATCAATAAAAAAACAAGCAATTGACCAAGAGCTTACCCCATCAGATATGATCCGTAAGATTTTGGAGCTCGACGTTAAATCGAAAAAAACCAGGCAGCGTTTATCGTTTAACTTAAATGATGAAGAGATTGCCTTATTGGCTGAGCGTTTTGGTGTTGCAGCCGATGATAAGCGTGCTGTAAAGCAGCGGGTTGCTGAATTACTCATTGAACATAGTAAAAAAAGCTAAGGTTTTGCCTTTACTTCTTTAAGCCCTTACACTGAGACTAGATGTTTGAAAGAAGTGGCATGACTGTGGATATTATTTTACTTGCGTATTTAGTTATTTTTGCATTATTTGGCACTGCAGCAAGTTACTTTGTTCGCTACATTTATGCTTACTGGGTGCATAATACAATGCATGTAAAATACATTTATAAGGCCGGGATTTGTATCATCAGCGTGGTGATAGTATCCGGCCTTATTGCATTACTTACTTAATCTCGATGGCTTGGCATTGCTGTGAGATACACAGCGATTGTACCGGTAAGACAGGTGAACAGTCGTTAACGGTTAATGCTTGACCAGATGACCTCTCAACAGCTGTAATTTGCTCAGCAAGTTGCTCTGCTTTTTCTTGTGCCGTGTTCAATGTTGAATAGACCACATAGCGGCTTGGGCCACCACATGCTCTTTCACCGACTTCTAACACCTTACATTGAAAACTAGCTGTACAACTATTATTACTAACGATATCGTTCAGCTGATCATTTAAATCACTCAAATCAACGCGCACAGAACTACCCGACGTTGTTGTTTCACAACCCGTTAAAGCAATACTTGCTAACATAGTTGTAGTGATGAAAAGTTTCTTTAAAGTCGATGAACGAACCATTATTGCTTATTCCTTAGTATACACTTGCCGCTGAGCCTTCGATTTTAACACAAGTATTAGCAGAACACTGCGCACCTGGTGCGGTTAGATGCTGACAAATACTCATCATGTCGTTCGCTGCGTTAAATTGTTTTTCAAGGGCAGTGATATCTTTTGCAAGTTTTTCAACTTCAGCCGTGTCAGCTGTTTTGGTTGAATAAACAATGAAGCTACTTGGGCCGCCACAGGCACGGCTACCAACAGGTAATACTTTACATTGGCTGCTGTTATCACAGCTTGGATCATCGATTAATTGTTTAAGCTGCTCATGGGCTGAGCTGATAGTGGCTTTATCTGGAGCTGCTTTAGTCACTTCTTCAGTATTTTCTATTTTTACGGCTTTTGGTGCCTCGACAAGTTTATCGCTTGTTGCCGTTGATTCGGCTTGCCCATCCGTTGCAGCGTCAGAGCACGCAGTTAATAACACAGGAAATAAAATTGCCAATAGAGGATAGCGCATAACATACCTAAAAATCGTTGAATAAGTACTCACTATCATACACATTGCTCAAAGTGGAGCAATAAAAACGTTAGTTTTCAGAAAGTAGCTCTGTTATCACAGAGCTACAGGAGTATTAAAGGATTACAAACCGCCTTGGGTTAGTTTGGCTGGGTTGAGTAACTCACTCAATTCTTCACGTGAGATATCAGTATGTTCTGCAGCAACATCAATAATTGGACGGCCTTCTTGATAAGCTAATTTGGCAATTTTAGCTGCTTTGCTATAGCCGATCACCGGATTAAGTGCCGTAACCAGAATTGGGTTTTTGGCGAGTGCTTTATCAACATTGCTCTGGTTTACTTTAAAGCTGGTAATCGCTTTATCTGCAAGTGCCTCACTGCTATTAGCCAGCAGTTCGATACTTTGCAGAATGTTTAAGGCAATCACAGGTAGCATCACATTAAGTTCAAAATTACCAGCTTGACCAGCCACAGTAATAGTGGCGTCATTGCCAATAACTTGTGCGCTGACCATAGCTGCAGCTTCAGGGATTACTGGGTTTACTTTACCTGGCATAATTGATGAGCCTGGCTGTAAGGCTTGAAGCTCGATTTCACCAAGGCCTGCAAGGGGGCCTGAGTTCATCCAGCGCAGGTCATTGGCTATTTTCATCTGTGCTACGGCTAATACCTTAAGCTGACCCGAAAGCGCTACAATAGCATCTTGTGAACCTATGTTATAAAAGAAGTTTTTGCTCGGGCTAAAGCGAATACCTAAATTCTCACTTAAGTGCTGACAAAACTGACCGGCAAACGCTGGATCGGCATTGATACCAGTACCAACGGCTGTACCACCTTGTGCAAGTTCACAAACCCGCTCTAGTGCTTGGCGAATACCTGTCATGGCGTGATCGACTTGTAACTGCCATGCAGCTAATGTTTGCGCAAAACTTACTGGCATGGCATCCATTAAATGAGTGCGACCAGTTTTAACAATATGGCCGACTTCGGCTTGCTTGTTTTGCAAGCTTTGACTGAGTTTATCTAGTTTAGGAAATAGTTCATAAATGATGTTAATAGCGCTACTTACAGCAATTGCTGTGGGGATCACATCATTTGAGCTTTGTCCCATATTCACGTCATCATTGGGGTGAATAGTTTCGTTTGCCAGTTGGCTTGCCAGTGTCGCTATTACCTCATTGGCATTCATATTAGAGCTAGTGCCAGAGCCGGTTTGAAATACATCAACAGGAAACTCTGAAAAGTGTTTACCATCGATGATTTCTTGGCATGCTTGCTCAATTGCTTTCGCTTTGCCTTGGTTCAAGTGACCTAATGCGGCGTTACTTTGTGCGGCGGCTTGCTTAATATAGGCGAGGGCTGTGATAAATTGCTTAGGCATGGCTAAGCCACTAATTTTAAAATTGTTGATAGCACGTTGCGTTTGAGCTTGATACAAAGCGTCTGCTGGGACTTGTAGTTCGCCCATGCTATCTGATTCGGTTCTAAATTGGCTCATAAACACTCCTAAATCGGGTTAAATTCTTGGCTGAGAAGACATGCTTCTCGCTCCAAACTGAAATACTTTTCAATACAGTTATGAGTTTTGTAATAACGTTTTAGCGCAAGTTGCGGTTTATAAAGCTGAGCCAAACATTGTTTACGAATTGCATTATGTACTAATGAATCACACATCTTTTCAAGCAATTCATGAAAGGTGCGTCTTAGATACAGCTCTTGCAAAATAAAGTTGTGATGCTTTTCGTAATAGCGTGCAATGTTTAAACCCGCTTCAACATAGTTAGCAACAAGTGCAGGGGCATGTAGCCCTGGTCTTTGGCAAACACATTTCATTTGCCGCTGATATTGCAGCATAGCATTGTGAGAGTGCATAGAAAAACCGATTAGCTGTAATGATAATTGTTATCATTACAGCTAATCGGTTTTAGTGCAAGTCTTATCTAGTGAAGCTAAGACTGGATAGATTAACTGTGAGTGATTAATTGTAGCCGAGAATAAAAATCTGGTCTGTTTCATGTTTTTTCGGCGCCTGTACATTTTCTTTATTACATTGAGAAAGTAGTTCGATCACAGTTGCTCTAGCATCACAACTTGTTAAGGCGGCTTTTTCGCTTTCAGCGCGTTCGCTGGCAGCAAGTGCTGCATCTACAGCAGTGTAGGGTGAGATATACATAATATTACTCCTATTGATTAATTCACTTAAGAAATTGCATAAGCTGTACCAATATTAATTAATAATCGTAACCTGCTGAAAATAGTGGCTTTATATTTTTAAATAATAAATACATCGCGACTTTGCTATTTATTTTTGCTTTACTGTTGTGCACGAATTACCAAACATGGTGCATTAATTTATATGGATAAACCCTTCTCTCAAGCCTGTGAAAACAACAAATTACCTATTTTAAACGTATTAGAAGAGTTCTTTTCTGATGTGACGAATGTATTAGAGGTAGGCTCTGGTACGGGACAACATAGTGTGCATTTTGCAACGCATTTAGCACATTTGCAGTGGCATTGTAGTGATCGCGAGGTTAATCACCCTGGGATTTTAGAGTGGCATCAAGAAGCTGAACTATCTAACTTGCATGCGCCATTAACACTCGACCTCAATGATCCTTGGCCTGTTGAAACAGTGAATGCTATTTTTACTGCGAATACGATGCACATTATTAGCTGGCCGCTTGTGGAGAGCTTTTTCCAAGGTGTAGCAAAGCATTTAGCGGCTAAAGGTAAATTGTGTATTTATGGGCCATTTAAGTATCAAGGTAAGTATACCAGCGCCAGCAATGCTGAATTTGATGCTTTTTTAAAACAGCAAGATGAAAATAGTGCCATTCGTGATTTTGAAGCGATTTGCCAACTCGCTGAGCAAGCTGGCTTAACCTTTGTTGAAGATGTGCAAATGCCTGCAAACAACCAATTATTGCTGTTTAAAAGGCAGTAAGCTTTCGCATTGGGCTTTATAGAGCGCCATATGTTGGCGTTCTCTAATTATAAAATCACTGATGGCAGCTGCAAAATCACCGTGCTGAATATGATGCAGTGAATAGGTATATACAGGTTTAAAACCTCGACTTATTTTATGCTCACCTTGCGCGCCAGAGTGGAACTGTTTTAGTTTGTTGGCAATGCAGTATTCAATGCCTTGGTAATAGCAAAGCTCAAAGTGCAAACTATCGAGCTCATAGTTCGTTCCCCAGTAACGACCATATAAACAGTTCTGATCTTTAAAGCTGAGTGTGGCGGCAATCACCTCTCCTTGATATTTAGCGAACATTAGCACCAGTTTGTCGGCCATGCTTTGCTGTAATAACTCGAAAAAAGCGGTATTCAAATAACCATTGTGGCCTGAGCGCTTCAAATAGGTTTGGCGGTAAAAATGACTAAATTGCTGCATGTGCTGTTTGCTGATGTCAGCACCTTCGATCCATTCTACGGCTATCTGCTGTTCAGTTATTTTAGCGCGCTCTTTTTTGAGCGATTTACGCTTTCTTGCGGTGAGTGAGGCTAAAAAATCCTCGAAGCATTTATAGCCTTCATTAAACCACTGAAACTGCACGCCATGACGTTGCATTACGGTGTCGCTAGTTAATGCAGTCGCTTGCTGCTGGTGGCAAAAATTTATATGCCAACCTGACCAGTCTAACTGCGCTGCTGTTGCCGTGAGTATGTGCTGAATGTAAGCATAGACTTCAGTAGGATCAGCATAGTTAATACTAACTCTTTGCCCAGCAATAGGCGTGAATGGCACGCCGCAAAGCCATTTAGGGTAATACTCTAAGCCATGCTGTTGGTAGGCTTCAGCCCAAGCCCAGTCAAATACATATTCACCATAAGAATGATGTTTTAGATACCCGGGTAGTAAGGCTATGACCTGTTCTTGCTGGTAAATTGCTAAGTGCATGGGTTGCCAGCCCGACTCTTCACTCACACAGCCACTTTGTTCTAGAGCCGCTAAAAAAGCGTGATCAGTAAAGGGTGTATCATCAAAAAATGACTGCCAAAGAGCAGCATCAATCTCGCTTATTTGATTAAACCAGCGGTGGCTAAACTCACTCATTGTGCTGCCGATTCAATATCTTTAATGAAACTGCTGATATGCATAGCGAGCTTATCGAAATAAGGGTTAAACGTGAGTCGTGCAAAGGGTTTGTGTGCTTGTAAATTTTCGGCTGTGCGCTCACCCATCACGATCTCTTCTTGGTATTTGCAGGCTGTATAAAGCTTATCGTCATCTAAATAGCTGCCGCAATTTCGGTACAAAGCTTTACGGCCATAGTAAGGGTTGCTGGGTTTATTAACGATACCAATATGTGACATCCCTTTGATTTTTTTACAATCATCTGTATCGCAGTCATCACGGATTATGCGGTAATCAGCAGGAAAGCTGGCTGGGATGTTATTGTCGTCACCATAGTATACAAGGCGATCAAGTTGATTATTTTTGCGCGTTTTTGGGTCGTGCAGTTTAGCTAGTAATTTAAAGGTTGCTTGGTTATCTATCGTGGTGTCAACATCACTAAAGGTGCTAAATATTGCTACATTAGGCTGTTGACGATAACGAAGCTCATCAAGGCTGATACGGCTCATTGCTTCGTGGCTAGCTGAGGCGGCACTAAATGGAAACGACTCATACTTGGCAAAATCAAGATCCGCGTCTTTATCAATCCAATTCACAAATGGAATTGCATCGACCCATTTAGCCAGCCAACCGTTTTTATTGTGTGGCTCGCTTGCCGGTGAAAACAACATAGCAGCTGTAATTTTATTATCGACAGGGCCTTGAGTTAAGTAATCAATAACCAGTGCAGCACCGGTTGAATAACCCCCTAAAATCACCTGATCAAAGTCTTTTAATGTGCGTTCAATGGCATACACACTGGCCTTTTGCCAATCATCGGCATTTATGTCTCTGAGTGCTGCGGGAGCGGTACCATGCCCTGGTAGTAAAATTGTGCGTACCGTATACCCTTGTTGATAATACACTTGTGCAAGGTCGTGATAGGTAAAGGGTGAGTCGGTTAAACCATGGATTAAGAGTACGGCTTTACGGCTATCGGCCTGTTTTAGTTCGAATGGGCTTATTAAATCGGCAACAGTCGCGTTTGCTGGTCGAGCGCCTTGTGCAACAAGCTGCTGATAGGTGTCGGTATAAACAGGGCATGGCAAACTAGCACGCGGATTTTCGCTGCTAATTTGCAGGTACGCAGCGGTTAAATAGTCACTAAATGCTTGCTCGATATTATAGCTAAAGGTGCTATGGGTGCGTGGTAATGGCTCTCTAAACAGCCCTTCGCGTTTACTTTTCATCATTAGTGCTTGGTCTTCAAGCTGAGTAAGGCAGGTTTGTTGCTGTGCCATTAATGGGCTGCTAAATAGCCCACTGATGGCCCAAGAGATAGCAACTAAGTTGATGAATTTCATATTTTAAGCATCCTTTTAAAGCCTGTTTTTAGCTTATCGAGTTATCTTTGATTTGCAAGCAAGCTGCGTCAAGCTAGCGGTAAATGACGCTTAGTGAAAGCTTGTTTTAAGACCACCGTCGACTCGATGTTAGCAATACAATCAATACTACCTAGCTTATGTTTCACAAAGCTTTCATAACTTTCTAAATCAGCGGCAATAATCTTTAGAAGATAATCATAACTACCTGAGATAACAGAACACTCAAGTACATGATCAAGTTTCTCAACTTGTTGTTCAAATTGCTCAGCAGCGGCAACTGAGTTTTGGTTTAGGCGTACAAAGGCATACACAGACACATTTAAATCAACCGCTTTAGGATTGATGGCAGCATGGTAGCCACTGATCACATTCGCTGATTCGAGTTTTTTAATGCGGCGCAGGCAAGGAGTATCTGACAGGCTGACAGAATGGGCTAGCTCCGAGACAGAAGTTCTTGCATTATCTTGTAAAGCATTAAGTAATTGTTGGTCTTTTTTATCTAATTTCATTTTTATTTGAGTGATTTTCACTAATCTAGATGGATTCTAGTCTATATTTTGGCGATTAGCACTCATTGAACTCTGTTAACATTATCGCAATATAATTATTTTGGAGTGAGCCTGTGACTGAGAACACAAAGGCATTTGATAGCTGGCTTCGCACCCGTTTTGTTGAGATCAATAGCGCGCTAGAAAAACTATATTGGCAACAAGACGATAAAGCGAATGTAGAAGGTGTAGGTGAAGACCTTAAACGTCAATTAGAGCAAGAAGGTAATGAGCATATTCGTGCCTTACTTGCAGAAGGTAATACCGATGAAGGCTTTGACAACGCCTTCGATTTATTAGGTAATGTTGGTTTGTATATGGCGGCATGCCGTCGTCATGAGATTACAGAGCCTTCTCGTGAAACAACTTCCCCCCTGGTAGAAGCCTCAGCACTGGCAATGCATATTGGTGCATCTATTGGTGTAACTCCTCGTTTCGCAACTGCGCATTTAACCACGCACAATAAAGCTGTTGATGGCTTGTATAAGCGCTTTACTGACCTTGAAGATGAGAAAATCTTTGTTGATTACAATACCAAGGGTATTTTAGCGTATAAGCGTGCGGCGGATGCTTTATTAAAAATTCAACCATTGGGCATATCGCACCCTATAGCAGCAGATTTACTCGCAGTGGCAAAGCAAGCACTGCTAGATGTTATTGAGTCGAACAATGCGTTATACAACAAGCTTGATACAGACCGCTTTTTCTATTGTGTACGCCCGTATTACAAGCCGTATCGAGTAGGTAAAGAGGTATATCGTGGCGCGAATGCTGGTGATTTTGCGGGCATTAATGTTATCGATTTACTGCTTGGTCTTTGTTTTGCTAATGAACCTAGCTACTCGCAAATGCTGGTGGATAAATTCTTGTATATGATGCCTGAAGATCAGCAAATTTTGCGTGAAAGCATGCGTATGACAAGTATTATGGATGATTTTTTAGCTGCAGAAGCTGAGCGCGATAGCGAATGGCTACAAACTAATTTAAAGCTGTTTATTCAAGTGTGCAAACTGCATGGTGATACTGCGATTGGGCATCATAATCAATTGGTTAGTAAATACATTGCACAACCTTCACAGAAAATGCAGCAACAGCATATGGATAAAGTCACTGCCAGTGGGCCTCCTTTACACATGTTACTTAACTCACTAGAGCAGTTACGAGATCGTCGTGCGGCAGCAAAACGTGATGATATTCGCACCCGTTTTGATGATTTATCTAAATTAAAACAGTGGATTAAGCAATGAACAAAAACGATTTTGTAATTCCACAAGGCGGCTATTTGCTTAACCACTCTGTTGGGCGACCTTTAAAATCAGCTGAGCAGCACTTTCATCAGCAGTTTTTTGCAGCTTGGCAAAATGAAAATAAAGAACCATGGCAACAGTGGCTGCAAGGTGTTGAGGCATTTACAAGCAGTCTCGCTAAGTTATTTAACTCGCAAAAGGAGTTGTTTTGCCCGCAAGTTAATTTATCGAGTGGCTTAACCAAGCTTTTGATGTCACACCCGCGACTTCAGCAAGAAAACTGCAAAGTGTTGATGGCAGAAAGTGATTTTCCAAGTATGGGCTTTGCAATGCAAAAAGCTTTACCTGAAAGTGCAGAAATCGTGTTTATTAGAAAACATGAAGATTTAACCGATGCTCACGTTTGGCAGTCATATTTAGCGAATAATGAAATTGATTTAGTCTTCATTAGCCATGTTTATTCAAACACAGGCCAGCAAGCACCTATCCGTGAAATTATAAATATAGCAAAGCAACACAACACATTGACTTTGCTTGATGTTGCACAGTCTGCGGGGATTCTAGAGGTTGACTTAACTAAGCTTGATGCCGATTTTATGCTGGGCTCAAGCGTGAAATGGTTATGTGGTGGACCTGGTGCTGCTTATTTATGGGTTAACAGCAACCAACTTTCATTTTGTCGGCCACAAGATGTTGGCTGGTTTTCTCATCAAAACCCATTTGAATTTGATATTAAGCACTTTGCTTATCATCAAACCGCGTTGCGCTTTTGGGGGGGAACACCTTCAGTTGCACCTTATATTTTGGCTTCGCATAGTATTAATTACTTTGCAGAGCTGGGTATTGCGAGAGTACGAGCGCATAACTTAGCAATGCTCGCACAGTTTCATGAGCAATTAGCTGATTATATGCGCTCACCAAAGCAAGCTGATAAATGCTCTGGAACTGCCATTATGCATTTTGGTGAGCAACAAGCGGCTGTTAAAGCAGCGCTTGAGGCTGCGAATATTGCTGTTGATGAGCGTCACTTAGGTTTAAGAGTCTCTGCTCATATTTATAATGATCAGCAGGATATAAACACTTTTATTACGACTGTGAAAAGCGTTTTAGATTAAGTGCTTGCCGGGCTTTTGCTTTTACTGAACGCCAATGGGTCATTGGTTTTTCGGGGACCAGCGCCAAAATTTGCTCAAAGTCGATGTCATCAATACTGACTTCATTACTGTGGGCAAACATAATTCGTTTTGGTTGCAGCGCTTTTAGCATCAGCAAAGAGTTCAAATACAGCTTAGGATAAAAAACAGGAAAGGGCGGCACTAGCTGTCCTTTTACTTTTACTAGTAAATCAGCAATGTAAATTCGCTCACTGGGGATATGGTATAGACTAATATCTCGGTCGGTATGACCTGGGCTATGTAGCGCCTGCCAATCCTCAAAGCCGGGTAGGGTTTCATCTGTTGTAAGGTAGTAATCAGCATCGAGGTGACGACTATACCAAAGGTTATGACGCTTTTTATTTAATCTTCCAGCGACCCACCAAGCCAAAGCGATATCGGTTAAGTGCATTAAGAAACCATCAATGCCTCGATACCATTGTCCAGGGGCATTTGATGTGGCAATTTTGGCGCCGCTTAACTTTCTTAATGCATGCGCCCCACCTGCATGATCTGGATGCATATGGGTTACTACAATCAGTTTTAAGTTTGTGATAGGGCGCTTTAGTTGCTCGGTGATATAGTCAAACACGGTATTAACATCCGCGCGACAACAACCATCAAGTAGCATCAATTTATCTGAATATTCAATCAAATAGATATTTTGAATATAGCCTTCGAGCGTGTGAATTTGCAAAACAATTGATTCCTAAACTTAGTCAGCAAACTTGTTATATCATGTCTGACCAGTTTTAGTAAGTTAAGCTAATTGGACTGTGTGCTCTGTTCTTTGAGTAATTTTTTGTGTTCTTCTAGTTGTGCTACTTGCTTTTCGAGGATAGCTATTTGGCTTTTATAGTAGGTGTTAATACGTTTGCTTTGTTTACTTATAGCGTCATCAATAGACTTTGCACCTAACCTGTTCGCAGCATCTTGGGTCATATTATTAAGTCTGTTAATACGCTCATTTTGCTGTTTTTGCAGCTCTTTGATTTCTAACTGAAGGCGGTCTATCTCGCGATCCGCTTTTTGAATTTTTAAGTAATCCTCGACACTTAAGTCGGTTGGTTTTTGTTGTTTCTGTTCTTGCTCTGTGGCTGGAGTGAGATTACTTACTGGTGATGGTGTAATTTTTACGATTTCTGCATCCTTACCACAAGGCTTCTCTGTAAAGGTGGCAACCCCGTCAATCATGCACTTATAAATAGTGGCTTGGCTGTAGGTGCTGGCAAATAGAGCAAGAGTAAACAGAGCAAAACGAAACATAGCATCACTTTGTGTAGCAAATAGATACTTAGCATGCATGAAATATAATGAGGTGTGCAAGTTTTTTGGGCATAAAAAAACCGCTTAAAAGCGGTTTTTAACAATAAAATGGTGGAGAAGGAGGGATTCGAACCCTCGATAGAGCTACAAAC
>CESF01033079.1_pt1 | contig 17142 bp, 14 predicted proteins | sample 356331 | NCBI WGS metagenome assembly CESF01 (sample SAMEA2621779, study PRJEB7988) | marine metagenome | biome: marine biome (ENVO:00000447); feature: surface water layer (ENVO:00002042); material: "saline water (ENVO:00002010), including plankton (ENVO:xxxxxxxx)" | depth 5 m
AATAACAATCAGATTGCATATAAAGAGACCTCAGAAGAGTGGAAAAAATTAGATCAAATCGGCTGGAGGGTACACAAAGACTCAAATGGATCTTTTAATCATAAAATTAAAGGTAATTACGACTTTAACTCTTTTGCAAAAGGATATGCAGTAGATAAAGTTTCTGATGTTTTGAAAGCTAATAACATTTCAAATTTTATGATAGAGATAGGCGGAGAATTAAGATTTGAGGGACATAACAATTCTCAATCCTGGACTTTTGCTATTGAGGATCCGTCTTTGATAAAAACCATACATAAAAAGTTCTATTCTTTAAGTAATTTATCAATTGCATCTTCAGGTAATTATAGAAATCCAGGGCACATATTAAATCCATTAACATCTAAGCCTTCACAAACAAATATATTAAGCGTCACAGTAATTGATAAAAACTCAACAACACTAGCCGATGCATGGGCTACTGCACTTTATGCTTCACCTAAAAATGAATGGTTGAATCTAGCTAAACAGAATAACTTAAATGCTTATTTTATATATGAAGAAGATGAAGAAATTAAAAATATCAGTACTTCTAGCTGGTATGAATTGGTAGAATAAGGATTATGGCTACAGTAATATTTGCATTAATCCTTGTCGCTCTGTCTATTGCGGGCATGGCAATAGGCCTAATTCTTAATAAAAAGCCTTTGCAGCCCAGCTGCGGAGGAATTTACCTAGATAAAGGCGATACTTGCAATGTTTGCGGCAAAGTAAAAGACTAAAACTGATTCATGGTGTTATCTGCACCACCGGCTTTTAAAGCATTATCACCTGAAAAGTACTCTTTGTGAGTATCACCTACTGTCGAACCAGCTAGATCCTGATGCTTAACAGAGGACATTTCCCTTCTAATTTCTGCTCTTTGGATTTCTTTTACATAAGCTAGCATACCCTTATCTCCAAAATAACCTTCAGAAAGAACCGCTGTACCTAAAGCAGTCTCATGATAAGTAGGAAGGGTAATTAGATGATGAAAAATACCAGCTTCTTGAGCAGCATCTTTTTGGAAATTCTGAATTAAAACATCAGCTTCTAAAGCTAGCTCGCTTTCATCAAATTTTATATCCATAAGGCCTCTTGGAGTATTAGCTGGATCAGGATAGTCTTTGACATCCTTACCTGCTTTAACCCATTCAGCATAAACTTGCTCTCTAAAAGAGAGTGTCCAATTGAAAGAAGGAGAATTATTATAAACAAGCTTTGCATCTGGAACAGTTTCTCTAATCTTATTAACCATTTCTGCTATTTGAGCTACGTTAGGCTTTTCTGTTTCTATCCAAAGTAAATCTGCTCCATTTTGTAAGCTTGTTACACAATCTAATACAACTCTATCAAAGCCAGTATCTTTCTTAAATTGATAAAGCCCATTTGCTAATCTAACGGGTTTAACTAAAACACCATTTTGATGAATTGTTATATCATTCTCATTCAATTGGTTTAGATCTTTAATCTCTTGAGTTTCAAGGAATGAATTATATTGGTCCGCTAAATCTCCAGCTTCTTTAGAAACAGGGACTTTTTGAGTCAGGCCAGCGCCGAGGGAGTCAGTTCTTGCAACAATAATTCCATTTTCTACGCCTAACTCTAAAAAGGCATATCTAACAGCATTAATCTTTGAAAGAAAATCTTCATGCGGAACGGTAACTTTTCCATCTTGATGACCACATTGTTTTTCGTCTGAAACTTGATTCTCTATTTGAATGCAACAAGCTCCGGATTGAATCATCTTCTTTGCCAATAAATAAGTAGCTTCTTCGTTTCCAAAACCAGCATCTATATCAGCAATAATTGGAACAACATGAGTTTCAAAGTTATCAATCTTAGAAATTATATCTTGTGTATCAGAATCACTTTTATAAGCTTCGTCAAGTTCATTAAATAAATGTTGTAGTTGAACAGAATCGGCTCTTTTTAAAAAAGTATAAATTTCTTTTATTAAGTTAGGAACGGTAGTTTTTTCATGCATGCTTTGATCAGGTAGGGGACCAAACTCAGATCTTAAGGCCGCAACCATCCATCCGCTTAAGTAAACATAAGATTTAGAAGTAGTTTTCTGAGATTTTTTAATTTCCATCATCATTTGTTGAGCTGTAAAACCATGCCAGCAACCTAAAGATTGAGTATATTTAGAAGAATCTCCATCATAGTCTTTCATGTCTGCATGCATAATATCAGCCGTGTATCTTGCAATATCTAAACCAGAGTGAAATCTATTTTGGAGTCTCATTCTTGCCGCGCTTTCGGCATTTATATGTTTTAAAAGATTAGGCTCTTTCTCTCTGAGACTAGTGTAATGATCAAGCATTTCTTTGTAATTCAACATGGAGTTTCCCCTAAATTATTTATTGTAAGATTTAAATTTCTTTCGCTAATTTGTCAGCTAAGCCAATATATTTTAATGGAGTTAATTGAGAAAGTTTAGCTTTATCTTCTTCATTAATATCCAAGTTAGCTATGATAGCTAAATAGATTTTTTTATCAAACGGTTTTCCTCTTGATATCTTTTTAATTAGATTATAACTATCAGAAATTTTATTTTTTCTCATTATAGTTTGTAAGGGCTCAGCTAAAACCTCCCAACTATTTTCCAAATCTTTTTTAATTTGCTCTTTGTTGGGTTCTATTTTTGAGAGACCTTTTAATAAAGATTTATATGCAAGATAAGAATAAGCAAAACCTGAACCCATGTTTCTTAAGGTTGTAGAATCAGATAGATCTCTTTGCAATCTTGAAACTTGCAATTTTTCTCTTATTGCAGGAAGAAGACCATTTGACAGGGTTAAGTTTCCTTCAGCATTTTCAAAATCTATAGGATTTACCTTGTGAGGCATAGTAGAGGAACCCACTTCTCCAGCTACAACTAACTGCTTTAAATAACCTTTTGAAATATACAGCCAGCAGTCTTTTGATAAATCCAAAAGAACATTATTTAAATTTTCTATCGTAGAAATGATTGTAACCATTTCATCTTTCAGCTCTATTTGAGTTGAATATTTTGACCAACTTAAACCTAAGGACTTAACGAATTTTTCTGATATCAATTGCCAATTAATTTTTTCACTCGCAATAAAATGGGCATTGTAATTTCCGACTGCTCCATTAAATTTTCCACTTGGCTTAATAGGTGAAAGTATATTTAAATGAAATTTAATTCTTTCATGAAAATTTGCAATTTCCTTACCTAATGTAGTCGGCGAAGCTGACTGTCCGTGAGTGAAAGACATCATGGATAATTTTGCCCATTTTTTTGATTTAGACTTCAAATCTTTCAATAGAAACGAATTGATTTCCTTGAATTCATTTTCTAAATATCCCTTAAGCATTAAATTGTAAGATAAATTATTAATATCTTCCGATGTACAAAATAAATGAACAAATTCTTTATAACTAGAAAGCTTTAACTCATCTAATTTTTTTCCTATAAAAAGTTCTACGGCTTTAACGTCATGGTTGGTTTTGGCTTCTATTTTTTTAATCTTTTCCGCATCTTGCAAAGAAAAATCCTCAACTAATTTATTCAAAGCGTTTTCCTTATTTTTTTGAAGAGGGGGAACAAATTTTATGCCTTTAGATTTAGACATAAAAATTAACCATTTGATTTCAACTAAGACTCTACTTTTGATAAGAGCAAATTCACTAAAATGATTTTCTAATTCACTTAATTTAGTTGCATATCTCCCATCTAGAGGAGATATTGATTTAAGCGTATTTTTCAGCATGAGTAGCAAAATAATTATACATTATTCTCTAAGTATAAATTGAAGTCTTTAATCAATTTCTCCTCCACCCAAACAAGTATCCCCTTCGTAAAATACAATAGATTGACCCGGGGTAATTGCTCTTTGCGGTTCTTCAAAAGAAACTACCCATCCATTTGAAGTCTCTTCAAGAGAGCAAAGTTGATCTTTCTGACGATACCTGATTTTGCAATTAAGATTATTTAAATTAGGAAGTTTGCTAATCAGCCAGTTTATTTTTTTTACTTTCAGTTCAGAATTAAGCAATAAAGGATGGTTGTTATCTTGAACTACAGTTAAAGAGTTATTTAAATTATCTTTAGCTGCAACATACCAAGGCTGTTCAGACGAACCTTTAACTCCGCCAATTCCTAAACCTTGTCTTTGTCCTAGAGTATAAAAATGAACACCATTATGTTTGCCAATTAGATTGCTGTTTTCATCAAAAATATCTCCCTTTTTTTGTGGCAAGTAATTAGAAAGAAAATCTGGAAAGGGTCTTTCACCAATGAAACAAATTCCCGTACTATCTTTTTTATCAAATGTTACTAACTTTTTATCTTTAGCTATTTTTCTTACTTCACTTTTTTCAATATTTCCTATGGGAAAAATACATTTTTTTAAAACTTCCTTTTTAATATCATTTAAAAAATAAGTTTGGTCTTTTGACTGATCTTTAGATTTTTTTAACAAATATTCATCGTTTTTTTGTTCTAATTGGCAGTAGTGACCTGTTGCAATGTTGTCAAAATTATTTGTCATCGCGTAGTCGTAAAAAGCCTCGAATTTTATAAATTTGTTACAAAAAATATCGGGATTTGGAGTTTTGCCTTCTTTTAGGCTAGCAAGAAAGTACTCAAACACTTTTTCTTTGTATTCCTTAGAAAAGTTTAATTGAATAAGCTCAATATTTAATTTGTCACAAACTCTGGCTGCATCAAGGAAATCTTCTTTAACACTGCAATAAGGAGTACCATCATCATCTTCCCAATTTTTCATAAAAGCACCAGTTACCTCGTACCCTTTTTCTTTTAATATCGCAGCCGATACAGAAGAGTCTACTCCGCCTGAAACGCCTACTAGTACTTTATTTGCCATAACTTTGATCCTTAAAAAATGCTATAATAGTAGAAAAAACCCAATTTCTAAATCGTTAATATGGAATTTAAAAAAATAAATGTTCCCAAAGAAGGGGAAAAAATAACACACGATTATAAAGGAAACTTAATTGTTCCTGACAAACCTATTGTCCCGTTCATAGAAGGCGATGGAATTGGAACAGACATAACTCCGGTTATGTTGAAAGTTATTAATCATGCAGTCCAAAAAGCATATGGGGACAAAAAGAAAATTATCTGGATGGAAGTATATTGCGGAGAAAAGTCTTTAGATGTTTATGGAGAAGATGAATGGTTGCCCCAAGAAACAATTGATGCTTTAAGAGAATTCTCTGTAGGTATAAAAGGCCCTTTAACTACTCCGATAGGAGGAGGCATAAGGTCTTTGAATGTAGCATTAAGGCAAAAATTAGATCTTTTTTTATGTCAACGCCCAATACGATACTTTGAAGGTGTACCAACACCGGTAATAAAACCTGAACTTACAAATATGACCGTCTTTAGAGAAAACTCAGAAGATATATACACCGGTATAGAATTTCAAGCAGGTAGTGAAGAGGCTCAAAAAGTTATTAAATTCTTAGTCGAAGAAATGAAAGTTGAAAATATTCGTTTCGAAGAAAACTGCGGTATAGGAGTTAAAAATATTTCTAAGGAAGGTTCTGAAAGATTAGTTAGAAAAGCCATTGAGTATGCAATAGAACATGATAGATCATCAGTAACTTTGGTTCACAAAGGAAATATCATGAAGTTTACCGAAGGATCTTTTAAAGAATGGGGCTATAGCCTAGCTGAAAGGGAATTTGAGGCTTCTAGTTTAGATGGCGGAGAATGGATGGAAATCAGAAATCCAAAAACTAATAGACCAATAATCATCAAAGACGTGATAACGGATAATTTTTTACAACAAATCTTAATTAGGCCCGTTGATTACGATGTTATAGCAACAATGAATTTAAATGGAGATTTCATTTCAGATGCTTTGGCTGCAAAAGTTGGAGGCCTTGGATTGGCGCCTGGAGCGAATATTGGAGATTCCGTCGCCTTATTTGAGGCAACCCATGGAACTGCACCAAAATATGCAGGTAAAGATAAAGTTAACCCATCATCTCTATTATTATCTGCACACATGATGCTAGAACACTTGGGCTGGCAAGAAGCTGCTGATTACGTTCTTAAAGGCATAAGCTGGTCTATTCAATCTAAGCTAGTAACTTATGATTTAGATAGATTGATGGATGGTGCAACTTTATTAAAATGTTCAGAGTTCGGTGACTCAATAATCTCTGGAATGGAAATAATTGATAAAACAGATTCTAATGAGGAGCCACAAATAAAATTAGTTAAAGACGATTAATATTAAAAAAATGCCAAAAGATTATTTGAAAAATAATAATGCTAATGAATTTGATGAAAACACATCAGTTCTAGTCAAACCCTCAGACCCAATTTTAAAAAAGCCTTCTCTTTATCATGTGGTTTTACTAAACGATGATTATACCCCCATGGAATTTGTCATTTATGTTTTACAATCTTTCTTTGGTCTCGATAAAGAAAAAGCCACACAAATAATGTTATCCGTTCATACTAAGGGCAAAGGAATTTGTGGAATATTTACAAGAGAAGTAGCCGAGACTAAATCAATGCATATAAACAATTTTGCCCAACAAAACGAACACCCCTTAATTAGTGAAATTGAACCAGCAGAGGAAGACTAGATGTTAGAAAAAAATCTTGAGGCTTGTTTAAATAATTCTTTCAAATACGCTCATTCAAAAAAACATGAATTTGTCACTACAGAACATTTATTGCTTTCTATACTGGACAACGACGAATCTATTAAAGTTTTAAGCTCATGCAATATTAATATTGAAGTTCTTAGATCAGAGTTAACAAAATTTATTGAAGAGAACACACCACTTACTCAAGATGAGGCTAAAGAGATTCAACCGACTTTGAGCTATCAAAGAGTTATACAGAGAGCTGTGTTTCACGTTCAATCAACAGGAGCTGGAGAAGTTACAGGGGCAAACGTACTTGTAGCTCTTTTTAGTGAAAAAGAATGTCACAGCGTTTATTTGCTAAAAAAACAAGGCATGAACAGATTGGATGCTGTCGCTTTCTTAAGCCATGGTGAAAAGACATTAGAAGACGAAAGTTTCTCTGACTTTTCTGCTGAAGAAGAAGAAACTGAAAACAAGACAGATTCAAATATTTCTAAATTTGCTTTGAATTTAAATGAAGAGGCTCTCCAAGGTCGTATTGATCCTGTTATTGGTAGAGAGAATGAGCTTATTAGGATTACACAAATTCTTGCTAGAAGATCAAAAAATAACCCTATTTTGGTTGGTGAATCTGGAGTTGGAAAGACAGCTCTTATTGAAGGGCTAGCCAAAAACATTATAGATAAAAAAGTTCCAGAAACTCTTTCAAATGCTCAAATATTCTCCCTAGATATGGGCTCTTTATTGGCAGGCACTAAATATAGAGGAGATTTTGAAAAAAGATTAAAAGTTATTTTAAAAGACCTTTCGAAAATAGATAACGCGATTTTATTTATTGATGAAATTCATACCATTATTGGTGCTGGAGCCACATCTGGTGGAGTTATGGATGCGTCAAACTTACTCAAACCAATTCTTGGAAAAAGTCCTATTAAATTTATTGGCTCTACAACCTTCAAAGAATATAGGACTGTTTTTGAAAAGGATCGTGCATTAGCAAGAAGGTTTCAAAAGGTTGATTTAGATGAACCTAGTATTGCAGAAACAATAAAAATTTTAGAAGGTTTAAAGTCTAGATTCGAAGAACACCATGAATTGAAATATTCGCAAGCTGCATTGAAAGCTGCGGCAGAGCTTTCGGCAAAACATATTAATGATAAGTATCTGCCTGATAAAGCAATTGATGTCATTGATGAGGCTGGAGCTAGAATAAGACTATCCTCTGATAAAAAAAGAAAAACCGTTGGAGAACAAGATATTCAAAAAGTTATTTCGCAGATAGCTAAAATTCCTGAAAAGAGCATCTCTGTAAAAGATAGAGTTTCTCTTGGAAAGCTTGAAGAAGATTTAAAGCGAGTTATTTTTGGACAAGACTTGGCTATCAATAAATTAGCTAGTTCTATAATGATGTCACGTGCAGGTCTTGGAAATGACGAAAAACCTATGGGATCTTTCCTATTCTCTGGACCAACAGGAGTTGGAAAAACAGAAGTATCTAGACAACTTGCTCAATTATTAGGTGTTGAACTAGTTAGATTTGATATGTCTGAATACATGGAGAGACACACTGTTTCTCGATTGATAGGAGCACCTCCAGGTTACGTTGGCTATGATGAAGGCGGTCTTCTTACTGAAGCTATTACGAAAAATCCGCACTCTGTTATCTTATTAGATGAAATAGAAAAAGCGCATCCCGAAGTCTTTAACGTTCTACTTCAGGTTATGGATCACGGAACCCTGACTGATAATAACGGAAGAAAAGCAAGTTTTAGAAACTGTGTTTTAGTTATGACTACAAATTCAGGAGCACAAGAAATGGCAAGAGAATCTATGGGTTTTCAAAAGCAAGATAACGCAAGCGACGGATCTGAAGTAATTAAAAAAACCTTCACTCCTGAATTCCGAAACAGGCTTGATGCCATAGTTCAATTTGATTCATTAAGTGAGGAAGTTATACATACGGTATTGGATAAATTCTTAACTGAATTGCAAGCACAATTAGATGAAAAGAAAGTCACTCTGGAAGTAAATGATAAGGCGAGAGCTTGGCTTGTCAAAAACGGCTATGATGAAAAAATGGGCGCTAGGCCAATGCAACGGTTGATTCAGGACAAAATTAAGAAAAACTTAGCTGAATCCATATTGTTTGGAGATCTTTCTAAAAAAGGTGGAACCGTTCTTGTTTCTGAAGACAAAGACGATTTAGTTATTTCGTTTGAACTTGAATCCTCAGAAGAGGAAGCAAAAGCTGATAAGTAATATTATTTTGACCTAAAAGTTATTCTTCCTTTTGATAAATCGTAAGGAGTCATTTCGACTTTAACTTTGTCTCCAGTAAGAATTCTTATGTAATTTTTTCTCATCTTTCCAGATATATGAGCAGTAATTACATGATCGTTTTCTAATTTAACTTTGAAAGTAGTATTAGGCATCGTATCTATTACTTCGCCTTCCATTTCTATTAAATCTTCTTTTGCCATATGTTAATGTTATAAAAAAACTTATTATGCCAGATCATGAAAGAAGATAAAGAATTTAACTTTTGGGGACTTATCATTTTATTGGTCTCAGTCACAGTTTTTTTAGCAGTTATCAGCTATGTGATTGATTCTATTTACTAATGATTTTGAGTCTTATACGCCATGCTAAATCTTCTTGGGCAGATTTTTCTTTAGGTGATTTCGATAGACCTTTAAATGAAAGAGGCATGAGAGATGCACCAAAAATGGCAAAGTGGTTTACTGATGATATTCAAGAGAAACCTATTCTTTTCAGTAGTCCAGCCAATAGAGCTTTATCGACTGCAAAATATTTTGAAAAAGAATTAACTCCAATTAAGCTAAATATAGTTGATGATTTGTATCATGCAAATTTAAAAGATTATGAAAGTTTAATTTTAGAAAACAATCACGAGAAGCATATTGTTATTTTCGGACATAATCCTACAATTTCCCAGGTCGCTGAAGGGATCTTGAAAACCAAATATGTTTATCTAAAAACTTGTTCAATCTGTCAGATAAATTTAGTAGAGCCTGATACTTTGTCTGGAGAGCTCAATTTTATTAAAAGCCCAAAAGAGCTAACCTAAGTATCAAAACTATTGAGAAAGCATTACAAAATGACAAAATAAATTGTTTTTTAAACAAGAAAAAAATATTTCTAGTAAAATTAGAAGATGAGCAAAGATCATATTTTATTGGTAGAAGACGAACCTGATTTGCTTCAGACCCTTTCATTTAATTTTGAAAGCGAAGGTTATAAAGTTTCAAAAGCATTAAATGGCGAAGAGGCAATGAAGTTGCTAGAGAAAAATGATTCGATAGCTCTAATTATTCTTGATCTAATGCTGCCCGATATAAGCGGTTTAGATATTTGTCGACATATTAGAAATACAGACGACCTAAAGAACATCTTGGTTATTATGGTCACTGCTAAAGGAGAGGAAGTAGATAGAGTAGTAGGTTTCGAAGTAGGGGCAGACGATTACGTTGTTAAGCCTTACAGTGTCAGAGAGTTATTGCTTCGAGTTGGCGGCATGCTTAAAAGATCTTCGAAAGAAAAAGGCGAAGGTGATAAAGAAGTGCTTGCATTTGAAGATCTAAAAATAGATACCAATAAACACAAAGTTTATTTATCTGATAAGAAAATATCTTTAACTTCAAAAGAGTTCAAACTTCTTAAATATCTCTTATCAAAAGCTGACAAAGTTCAAACAAGAGATAATCTTCTTGAAAAAGTTTGGGGTTATAACAATGATGTCACAACAAGAACTGTCGATACCCATATCAAGAGACTGAGATCAAAAATTGGAAAATATGGAGATAAAATAGAAACAATAAGAGGAGAAGGGTATATTTTCAATAAGTCAGACTAAATGAAATTTTCAGTAAAAATAAAACTTTTCTTATGGGTATTATCAATCGTATCTTTCGTTACTTTGGTTGGGTATATTATTTATAGAGGTAATATTTTCCTAAATGGAAATGTAATTTTAGGGTTTTATTTATTGCTTCTTACCACTGTTGTTGCAACCTATTTTATTTATCAATATTTTAAAAGATTAGTAAATTCAGCCGCTCAGCTTATTGCCAAAAATCATATGGATGATCCTTCAGTTGCCTCTGAAGAAATTTTTGACGAGCTCTTAAAAGAATCTAGTCAAGTAGAAGATGAGTTAGTCTATTACACTCAACAAACAGAACAATTTAGCTCTGTGTTATCAAAAATGGGACAAGGAGTAATTCTGGTTGATAAAAATTATCAAGTTTTGTATCTGAATAAAACTATTAATACAGAATTTTTCCCGGATTTAAATATTGGCGATAAGCTTTTCGAAAATATAAGTTACCCTCAATTTAAAAAATTCGTCGAAAAGGCCTGGAATAAAAAAGACTTAGTTAGAGAAATTTCAGGTCCCATATCTATAAAGACTGTTTATTTGGTGAGTGCTAAAAAAGATGACATAAGAGATGAAATGTTGATTGTTTTTAGTGATATATCAAAATCAAAGAATTTTGAAAAAATGAGGGAAGATTTTATCGGCAACGTCTCTCATGAATTAAGAACTCCCATTAGTGTCATTAAAGCCAATGCAGAAACTTTAATAGAAAATAAACTAATTAAAGATGATGAAAATGCTAAGTTATTTACGGAAGCAATATTTTCTCAATCAGAACGTATGACAGTGATAGTCAATGATTTGCTAAAAATCTCAAGTATGGAAGCGGGGGAGTATCCGATCTCAATTGAGTCTATAAATTCATTTTCGATTACTAAAAATTTAATCGAAGAATTCAAACCTAACTTAGATAAGAAAAAATTAACTGTGCAAAACAATTTGAACGAAAATACTAAAGTAATGGCTGACGAAGCTGCTCTAAAACTTATCCTGACAAACTTTTTAAGCAATGCCATCAAACATTCACCTAAAAAAGCTCTTATAAATCTAGCAGAATCTTCATCTTCAAAGGGCTTTATTAGGCTTTCTGTTTCAGATGAAGGCAAAGGTGTACCAAAAAAATATAAAGAAAGAGTTTTTGAAAGGTTTTATAGAATAGATAAAGGCCGTTCATCGGAAACTGGTGGAACAGGTTTGGGTCTTTCAATTAGTAAAAATTTAGCATTGATGATGGGCTATTCTGTTGGAGTTGAAGCGAATGAGCCTAAGGGCGCTACTTTTTTTATTGATATAAAAGTCGATGAGGAAAAATCAATTCAAGCTGCTTGAATACTTTTGTTTTCCTTTAGTTCTTTTTCCATTACCGCGTCAACAATATTCCAGGAACTATCGAATAAGAAGGAGTTAGGAAAAAATTCAATGATTTCTATAAAAATAGCTATGGCATATTCGAGAATATCGGCTCTGTCTTCTGGCAGAGAGTAAGAAGATACTTTTTCTTCAAAACTTTTGTTTGAAAGTTCTTTTTTTAATACTTTTAATTCCTGTAAAGATGATTTTCTGTCTTGTTTATTAATAATTTCATTGATGAGCCTCGCGTTTCCACCAACCCCGACTATATTTCTTATATTTTCAGATGGAATTTTTGTTAGCCACTCTTTTAAATTATTCCAATGCTTGGGCGAGTCTTTTCCTTCTAAAATTCGCACTGCACCAAGCGGAAAAGACTTTGCGAGATGTTTACCATTTCCATGATGGAATAATTCGGTACTGCCACCACCAATATCCACGACTAAGGTTTCATCTTTTTTAAAATCTTTGTAATTAAAAAAATTTAACAATTGGGCTTCTTCGTTTCCGGATAAGATTTTTATTTCTATATCAGTTTTTTTTCTTATTTTTTTACAAATTTTATGTCCATTTGAAACTGTTCTCATTGCAGAGGTAGCCACCCCAGTAATTATTTTTATATCTTTTTTATCAGCCTTATCTTTGAGTTTCATTATGCTTTTTAATAATTTTTGTTCCGTTTCGGAAGAAATTTTTTTAAATTTGAATGCGTCGGTTCCAAGTCTCACTGAAATTCTTTTAAAGGTATCCAATTCAGCAAAATTTTTACTTTTTTGTTTTGATATACGATATTGACGATATTTAATTGCGTTTGAACCAATATCAATACAAGCTAAGCGTTGAGTTTTATTCTTCATCTGCCATAACTTTTAATACCTTGTATTGCTGATAACTTAAGTTATTAAAAGGGACTTTATTTATCTTTAGAGAGTAATCATTAATATTCTCTGTCCAAACTTTTGGCTTTGGCAAGTCTTTATCAGGATAATCAAAGCTTCCTAGGATGTAGCGTAATGCATGAAGCACCGCTATCTTTTTATCGTTTGCATTTAAAACTATCCAAGGTGCTTCAGAATAGGAAGTATTCTTAAACATTTGCTCTTTATAAAGGGTAAAAATATCCCATTTATCTAAACCTTTTAAATCGTTTTCACTTATTTTCCAATATACCAAGGGACTATTCTTGCGTTTTTCTATTCTCATTTTTTGAGTTCCTTTTTCTATGGATAAATAAAACTTAAGTATTTCAGTACCATTTTCTTTGAGTTTTTGCTCCCAGGGCACAACTTTTTTCATAAAAGATTTGTATTGTCCCTTTGTACAATAACCCATGGTTGATTCAACTAAAGCTCTGGTATACCAAGACCGATCAAAAAAAACTAATTCACCTACATCTGGCAATTGTTTCTCATATCTTTGAAACCAGTTTTTTGATTCTCTTGCAGTAGGAATCCCTAATTTAACTAAGCGACAGTGTTTTGGTATCAGATATCTAGATAAAACAGAAATACTTCCAGTCTTACCAGCTGTGTCTCTTCCTTCAAACACAACAGCAATCTTTTTTTTCTCTTGTATGATCCAATTCTGGAGTTTGACAAGTTCAATTAAAAGCTTTCTTTTTTCTTTTTCATAAAGCTTAGAATCAATTCTCCTGTAGTTTGGTATATCAAATTCAATCATGATTTATTTGGCGAAGATGTATTCTAGCTAAGTTTTCTTAGAAGAATAACTTTTTCACTAAATTGTCACATATTTTTTGCTTATCTTCCCTATTTCGCAATCAAATCTCAATAAAGAGCAAATAAAATAAATTAAAATATCAATAAATTATATTTTCAGGAGAAATATGAAAAAATTAAATTTTTTGTTACTAACGATTTTAGTTTCTTTGTTTTCTACCAATTCTCTTGCCACGCCTAAGGTTTATGGAAAAATAAATATTGCAGCTGATGATGGAGATGGAACTGACGATTATGTTAATAATGCTTCTAGATTGGGAATAAAAGGCACTGAGGATCTTGATGGGTTGATTGGGATTTATCAAATTGAATACGAAATTGATCCTACCGATGGCTATGCGCAAGATGAGGTAAAAAATTCCAATGGATATGTTACTAAATCTGCCATGATTGCAAAACAAAGAAATACCTTTGTTGGTCTTAAGGGTGATTGGGGAACAGTTAAGCTGGGATTTCACGATACTTATTTGAAACTTGCTCAAGGCAAAGTGGATTTATTCAATGACCTAAGAGGTGATATTAAAACTACTTTCAGTGGAGAAGATAGAACATCAGATTTTCTAGGTTACGAATCTCCAGTCTTTGGAGGCGGCTTTCAATTTAAATATAATTTAAGTGATGGTGGATCTGCGACTAATGGCGGTACAGGAAATAGGGATGCTAAGGCTTATGCTATTTCTTACAAAAGTAAAAAAATCTATGCCGCTTACGCTTTTGAAGACAACAGTACAAAGTCAAGTGGAGAGGATCACATAAGAATTGTGATACAAGTTCCTATTGGACCAGTTAAAATTGGATTTATTGATCAAGAATCTGAAATAGGAACCTCAAAAGATGATTCAACTATGTTTAACATTGCTTGGAAAGCAACTGACAAATTAACTGTTAAATTCCAAACTATGGATAAGGAAGATGAAAATGGTATTACTCAAGATGACGTAACTTCATTTGGTGTAGATTATAAACTCGCAAAAAAAGTTAAATTATTCTTTTATGATACTGAGCATGAGGATGGCGTAATCTCTATTTCAAATCAGCCTAAGGACTACACTGGAATAGGAATAGAAGTAAACTTTTAATTATTTAAATTTAAAAGTTTTTTAAAAAAACTGGTTTTTTTTTGAAAATTAGTCTATTGTGTCTTTTGTGTGACAAAAAAGTGTCACATAAGTTACTAATAAATATGAATACTAAAACAGTTCTTAAAGACCAAGGATTAATGCCTGCAAACTCTCAAGCACAAGAGATGATGATAGTTGGTTTTATTTCTTTATGGGTAGTTTTGGCAGCAGTTCTTTATTTTTCGTAAATATCTCTATTAAAAACACCTCATCTCATAATTCATCCTAAATTAGCAAGGGAACGAATTACTTACTATTTCACCTAAATTTCACTTAAATATCTAAATTTAGTCACACTACGGCAATAGTTTCTCAACAATCTTGTAGTTTAATTATTATTAAATTTAGAGAGTTTAAATATGGAAACTTTATTTTTGGATCCTTTCAATATACTTTTGCTTGCAGGATTTATTGGGTTTTTTATGGCTTTTGGCATTGGTGCTAACGATGTTGCAAACTCCATGGGGACTTCTGTAGGAAGCAAAGCTATAACTATTAAACAGGCAATTATAATTGCGGCTATTTTTGAATTTTTAGGAGCCTTTTTAGCAGGTGGAGAAGTAACTTCTACAATTAGAAAGGGCATCGTAGATCCAAATCTCTATGCAAATGATGTAAATATATTTGTGATCGGAATGATATCTGCTCTTTTAGCGGGAGGCACTTGGTTGTTTATCGCAAGTTTAAGAGGCTGGCCTGTTTCTACTACTCACTCAATAGTGGGAGCTATTATTGGTTTTGTACTAATTTCTAAGGGAGTAGATGCTGTATCTTGGAGCAAGGTTGGTAATATAGCAATGAGTTGGGTAACTTCCCCTTTATTTTCTGGAACTTTAGCCTTTGGACTTTATATTTCTGCAAAAAAATTAATCTTAGACAGAGCCAATCCTGGAAAAGCAGCTATCACTTTTATTCCATTATATAGTTTTCTAGTAGCAGTCGTTATTTCACTCGTCACAGCAAGGAAAGGTCTTAAACATGTAGGAATAGAATTTTCAGAAAATGAAATTTATTTATTTACTTTAATTTTTAGCATTATTGTTGCAACTGGAACAGCATTTTTTTTAAGAAGGAATAAAGATCAAATAATGAGAGAAGGCGGCATTGAATTTGCATTTGGATTGCTTATGATAGTTTCTGCTAGCGCCATGGCTTTTGCCCATGGTTCAAATGATGTTGCAAATGCAATTGGACCTTTGGCAGCAGTTGTAAGTGTTGTGGATACTGGCGAAATAGGATCTAAATCTTCAATCAGCCCATGGGTGTTACTTGTTGGAGGTATTGGGATAGTTTTTGGTTTAGCAACTCTAGGTTCCAGGGTCATCTCAACAGTTGGAAAAAAAATTACAGCTCTAACTCCTAGTCTTGGCTTCTCCGCGGAAATGGCCACAGCGTCTACTGTTGTTGCTGCAACTTATCTTGGGTTTCCTATTTCAACTACACATACACTAGTTGGTGGAGTTATAGGTGTTGGTCTAGCTAAAGGCGCAGAACACTTAGATTATGCTTCCATAAAGAGAATAATTGCTTCATGGTTAGTAACTATTCCAGCTGGAGCAGCTTTTACAATTTTATTCTATATTTTATTAAGAATAATTTTTAGTGTGTAAAGTTTTTTATTTAAAGAATAAATAACAACCAAATTCTAGATAAAATAACATTTAGCTTTAAGCACTGTTTTTTTCAGGGTATCTTCAATTATTTAAAGCTATAATGTGTAGGGTAATTTTCAGAAACACTGGTGTCCTAATTTTGATCGAATGAAGTACTTCATTTATTTAACTGTTTCAGTTTTTTTAATTGCCTCTTTTGTAATCGTTCTAAACTTACCTCTTAGATCTTTAGAACCACTGTTGTCAAAATATTTTCCCGAAATATCGTATAGCAATATAGAGGGCTCTGTCTGGTCAGGAAAAATAACTGACTTAACTTTTGCTAATGAATATTTAGGTGATTTGAATACTGAAACAGATTTAAGAAACTTAGAGTTTTATCTTAATGACAATGAAGTTTCAGTTGAGGGAAAATTAAACATTATTGGAACTTTAGCGGATAGTAGAATAAATCTTAAAGAAATTAATTTTGAAATAGGATCTAAAAAGTTTTTAAAAAAAATACCCTCTATTTCTGCTTTTTCAGGAAACAACATTAATATAACTTTTGATGCAGATGGGTGTTATGAAGCCTCAGGAAATTTGCTTGCAGATCTGGACCGTAAAGGACTTCTGAATCAAGCAGTGACTAACGAAATGGAAGTAATCCTAGGTTGTAAAGATAAAAAGCTAATTGGTGATTTCTACAGTATTCCTAACCAGGATGTATTAAAAGGAAATTTTAGTGTTGATAATGAATTGAACTATGTTTTAGTTGCAAATTCAGCAATGGTCTTGTCAAAAATTTCAAAATTGATAAGAAA
>CESF01015348.1_pt1 | contig 17092 bp, 16 predicted proteins | sample 356331 | NCBI WGS metagenome assembly CESF01 (sample SAMEA2621779, study PRJEB7988) | marine metagenome | biome: marine biome (ENVO:00000447); feature: surface water layer (ENVO:00002042); material: "saline water (ENVO:00002010), including plankton (ENVO:xxxxxxxx)" | depth 5 m
AAAAAAAAAATAAATATAACAGTTGCTGGCGGTCTTGGTCGCATGGGACAGTTACTTATAAAGCATACAAATAAAGATAAAAATCTCAAACTACATTCAGTAACCGAATATAAAGAATTTCAAAAAGGTAAAATCAAGTACCAGGTAAATAATGACAAAGCCTTTAAAAACACAAATATTATAATTGATTTTACTAGACCTCATTGTACGCTTGAAATTTTGAAATTTGCAGTGAAATATAAAAAAAAAGTTATTATTGGAACAACAGGTTTTAGAAAAAAACATTGGGACGCTATAAAAAAAGCTTCAAAAAAAATATCTATACTTCAATCAGGTAATATGAGTCTTGGTATTAATTTAATGCAATTTGTATCTAGGATATTATCTCGAGGATTTATGAATGATTATCAAATGGAAATATGTGATGCACACCACATCAAAAAAATAGATTACCCCTCTGGCACTGCTCTTATGCTTGGTCACGCTATTGCTGATGGAAAATCTAAAACATTAAAAAAAATTCAAGGAAAAATTTATCTTAATAAAAAAGGCAAAGGTAGTCAGAACAAATTAAACTTTTATATTGTAAGAAAAGGAAAAATACCTGGAACACATTCAGTAACCTTTGAAAACAAGCAAGAAAAATTAAAAATTGAACATACTGCACACTCTAGAGATTTATTTGCTGAAGGTGCTATCGGTGCTGCAAAGTGGCTAGCAAAAAAAAGGCCCGGTCTTTATAATATGCACCATGTTTTAGGTATTAAATAATATCTGTGAAAGTTGAGGAAAAGAATAAAAAAGCAAAAATAATTTTAAAAGAACTAAATAAACTTTATCCTAAAACCCCATCGCCACTAACTCATACGAATAATTTTACACTTTTAATCTCAGTGTTACTTTCGGCTCAATGCACAGATTTGAATGTAAATAATGTTACAGATGATATTTACCCGAAATATAATAAGCCTGAACATTTTATAAAGTTAGGTCAGAAGAAAATTGAAAGACTAATTAAACGTATTGGTTTATTTAGGATGAAATCAAAAAGCGTCTATAAATTATCAAAAATTCTAGTTGAAAAATATGAAGGTAAAGTTCCTAGAACTTTTGAAGAACTTGAAGCGTTACCAGGTGTTGGGCACAAAACTGCTAGTGTAGTCATGTCACAAGGTTTTGGTTTTCCAGCTTTCCCAGTTGATACACATATTCATAGATTGGCGCAAAGGTGGGGTCTAACAAATGGTAAAAATGTTGTTCAAACAGAAAAAGATTTAAAAAAGATTTTTCCAAAGAAACATTGGAATAAACTGCATTTACAAATTATATTTTATGGACGTGAATATTGTAAAGCAAGGGATTGCTTTGGATTAAAATGTAAAATATGTAGGATCTGTAATCCAAATAGAAAAAGGGCAATTGTAACAAAGAAAGCTTAGACGATGAAAGTAATAGGAATAGGTAACGCGATTGTAGACGTACTATGCAAAGTAGATGATAAATTTATTGAAGATCACAAGCTTACTAAAGGTACTATGAAGCTGGTTGATGAAAGTGAATTTAAAAATCTTTTATCTAACCTTAAAATTGAAGATACGGTATCTGGCGGTTCTGTTGCAAATTCAATTGTTGGAATGTCGCAATTAGGTGATGATGTATCATTCATTGGAAAAGTAAATAACGATGAACTTGGACAAAAATATATTGAAGGTTTAAAAAAAGAAAATGTAAAGTATTTCTACAAAATAAAAAAGGAAGCAATCCCAACTGGAACTTGTTTGATTTTAATCACCCCAGATTCTGAGAGAACAATGTGTACCTTTTTGGGTATTGCGGGAAAGATTGGTGAAGAAGATATTGATGACGAGGCGATTAAAAGTGCTGAGATTACTTTTTTAGAAGGTTATTTATGGGATGAAGGTAACCCTAAAAAGGCTTTTGAGAAGGCTATGTCTTTAGCAAGCATGTCTGCTATGTCTCTGTCTGATCCATTTTGTGTTGACCGACATAAAAAAAGTTTTTTAGATTTAGTAAAAAACAAACTTGATATTGTTTTTGCTAATGAAAAGGAAGCTATGTCTTTAATTGATGCAAATGATTTTAATGAAGTGATCACTTTTGCCAAAAATTTAAACAAGTTAATTGTTGTTACGAGATCAGACAAGGGAAGTATTGCGATTTATGGACCTGAAGTCGTAGAATCTCAAGCAAAATCAAATCTCAAAATTATTGATTTAACAGGCGCTGGTGATTTATTTGCTGCAGGCTTTTTACATGGACTAGTAAATAAAAAAAATTATAATGAAAGTTTAGATCTCGGAACAGCAATGGCATCTAAAATTATACAAAAAATTGGAGCTCGCTTAGACTAAGCTATGAATAAAATTTTAACCTTACTCACAATTTTGTTGCTATCAACAAATGCTTTATCAGAGATTGAAATAAAAAATTTCAAAAAGAAAAATATTGAAGTTATTAAATTTCAAGTACCAGACAGAAAATTTCCAGGCAAAAATGATGTCGTAGCACAAATTCATTTTCCAAAGAAAAAATCCACAAAAGTACCATTAATAATTCACCAGCACGGTAGTTCTCGTGATGGAATGAAATTTAAAAAATGGGGAGGTAAAACTGATGAATGGGGAAAACGTTTAATAAAGGCAGGGTTAGACCGTGGATATGCTGTTGCTGTTGTTGACGCATTTTATAAGAGAAAGCTACAGCCACAGAATAAAAGTAAGTTTCCTAATGCAGTTTTTGTCTCGATAAATTTGGCAAGAATTTATTCACAAGATAAAAGAATAGAAAAATCTCAAATATTTTTTACCGGCTTTAGTTACGGTGCTTCACAAGTTTTAAAATTTCAAGATGCTAGAATTCAATCCCAAAATCCCTTTAAAGCTGGTGTAGCTGGAGAGCCTGGTTGCAATATTGTATCTAACCCAGCTAAAACAAATTTTGCAACCATGATAATAAAAGGTGAAGAAAGTCACTATTATCCAATAGCATGCGAAAATTATTATAAAATGATTAAAGAAGTTGGTAATAAAATTGAGTATATATCAATACCTAAGGTAAATCATTTTTTTAGTTTAAACGGAAAAATTTCTAAGGGTGTAGCAGTGAATGGGTGCTCTAAAAATATTCTTATTCGATATGCAGACGGATCTTTTAAATTTCAGGATGGCACTCAATCGGATAGACGTGGAAGATTTAAATGTTTTACAAAAGAGGCTGCTGGAGGAGAAAAAAATAGAGCAAAGCTTGATCATGCTATAGCTTTATCTTTAAATTTTTTTGATAAGTACAGATAAGCAAATTGGTTATTAACTTTTCTTAATGAATAATATGGGTGAAAATAAAGCTACTATAAAAGACCAAAATAATAAGTGATTTGATAAAATCATAGGGAACAGTGATTTTTCAAATATAAACCCAACTAATATACTTTTTGAAAAATCTAAACTTGGGAAAAGCAATAAACCAAAAAAAATTCCAAAAATAATAGATTTGAATACATTTTCAGAGTTAATTTTCCTATTATAAAACCCGTAAAAAATTGGTATCGCAGCCGCGCAACATAGTAAATCAGCTAATAAAAATAAATATAAAACACTTAAGCCTTTTGAAGATATATAAAATGCTGATCCAGCTAAAATCATTCCTCCTATAATATAGAAATTATTTACATTTCTTTTTTGTATAAATTTATTGGTGTGTATTATAAAAAGACTTGAGACACTTGCAATTAATGTATCAAGGCTACTTAATACTAATGTTAAAGATAAAATTAATACTATTAAATTTAGAAATAAAAATTCCTTATTAATTAACAATGAAAATATAATAGTACTTGGATCGTTAATCTTTCCATTCAAAGAAGCATAAATTCCCACAAAGCCTAAAAGTAAAATTGTAATAAGTACAATATAAAAAGAGCAAATAAATCCTTTCTTTAAAACATCAATATTTTTTGATGCATATACTCTTTGCCATATTCCTTGATCAAATAAATTTGTTGCAAATACAGCAATGAAAAATGTTAATCCGGCAGTAAAACCACCAAGACCAATACTCAACTTAGATGGTTCTTTAAAAATAACATCTGGGACAAGAAAATTAATTTGCTGATTTAATGTAATAAAAATAATTACTAAAAAAAGTATAATAATCCAAAATTGAAATTTATCTGTTATGATGGATATTTTAAGACCTCCTTTGAGTGAATAAATTAATGTCGAAACGATAGTTAATGCTGCTACTAACCATAGAGGTATACCTAAAATTAAATTAACGACCTTTGCAATAGCGGTAACTTCAGCACAAAAGTAAACATATAAATATAGAATGGTTAAAGTGATTATCAGTTTTAAAACTTTCTGATCATATCTTTTTTCAATTACCTCCGTTAAGCTATTTGCACTTGGCAAAATTTTTCTAATTTTTATACCGATTTTTGTAAAATATAATAATGCAAAACTTTGACCTGCCGCGTATCCTATCACTGCACCCACGCCTCCCCATGTTGAAGCTTCTGCGGGTCCAATTAAAATCCAAATACCAAAACAAGATGCCGTTAAACTAGAAGTTATACCGTAAACATTGATATTTCTATCACTTACTAAAAATGCAGAACGAGAAATTTTACCTCTAGAAATATAATAACCGAAGGACATAAATCCTAAGCAAACAACAAAAAGTGAAATTATTAAAATAGTATTCATATGTTTTCTTCCTCCGCCAGCATTACCTGGATCAGGTTTAAAGGGTACATCTCAGGCTTAGCCGCCCCTGAAAACTGCAAAATAAATATATTTTTTTTGCATAAAAGTCCAGTAGATTTAATTAATACTAACTTATTTTTGTTTGCGCTTAAAACTACCTTTTCCTTTTTTTGGCTTGATAACTCTTTTTTTATATTTTGGAGATCTTAAATCCTGTGCGAAAGGATTTCGTTTTTTCATAAGGTATTTGATTTTATAAATGAATTTGCAGCTAAAAAAATCTCTTTTTTTCTGTCAGGCTTCATTTTTTCTAAGATTCTTACCATCATGGAAAGTCTAGGATTTTTTAGAAAAAATTTTTTATTTTTATCGATAAATCTCCAATATAAACCGTCCATAATAATGCACCATGGCCCTTTTTTAAAATCCATCATTTTCAAGAAATATGCAGAACCACATATGTATGGTTTAGTTGCAAAAATCCCACCATCACTAAACAAACCCATTCCATAAACATTTGGCGACATAACCCAATCAGAAGAGTCCATAAACATTTCCATAAACCAACTATAAACCTGTTTTGGTGATATTTCACATAAGTTCATAATATTGGAAAGGATCATTAATCTTTCTATATGGTGTGACCAAGCATAATTTTTAGCATTTTTGATTGCGTGATCTAAAGGGTCCAGGCCAGTAGTGCCATCGTACCAATTTTTTTTCATTTTATTTTTATGATTAAAAAAATTAGATTTTTGCATTTGATCGTCATAATTCTGATAAATACCGCGCATAAATTCTCTCCATCCAATTAATTGTCTTACATAACCCTCGTAAGAATTAATCGTAACTTTCTTCTCATATTTTTTCAATTGATCTAAAATTTCGAGTGGGGTTAGAAGGCCATTATTAATAAATGGACTTAACGCACTGTGAAATAAAATATTATCTCTCTGGTCTACAGCATCTTCATAATCGCCAAATAATTTTAATTTATCTTTTAAAAAATTATCTAATACACTCTGAGCATCTTTTCTGGTTGTTCCGATCCAAAAATTTTTGGCATCACCAGGATGCTTGGCAAATTCTTTATCGACAACTTTTTTTAAAAAACTCGTATGTTTAGTCTCTTTAAAAATAGGTTGTCTTGGTAACTTAATATTTTTTGGAAGTTTTTTTCTATTTTCGTTATCAAAACTCCACTTACCTCCCTTTGGCGATTTGTCTTTATTTAATAAAATGTCATGTTTAACCCTTTGTTCTTTGTAAAAGTTCGCCATAAATGGTTTTTTACTTTTAGAAAGATACTTTTTAAAATCTTCACGACTACTTAAAAACATAGGTGTTTTGATGATTTCAAAATCTAATTTTTCTTTTTTAAGAAATGTAACTATTTTTTTTTCAAAAAATTTGTCCTCTATCTCAAAAAATCTAATTTTTGAAATTTTTTTAGATTTGATTACTTCAGCAAGCTTTTCTAAATAGCTTTTTTTAAAATCCTTTTCATCTATTTTCTTATAAATAACTTTAAAATTATTCTGTTTTAATTCATCATTAAAGGATCTCATTGATGATAAAAAAAAAATGATCTTTTGTTTATGGTGTTTCACAAAAGAACATAGCTCATAATCTTCAGCTAAAAAAAACGACGATGACTTATAAGGCTTTAAGTATTTTGAATTAAAAAGCTGATTACCTAAAACGATAAATAATTCATTCATGATATGATAAAATACTTGCCATTCATAACAGTAATAAATTTTTTATCATTGAGCTTATTTTGAATCTTTTGGCGTAGCCGATATAAATGTGTTTCATAAGTATGTGAATCTATTTCCTCTCCATGTGACCAGATATCTTTCATGATCTCTTGTTTGCTCGCTCCTTCTTTTTTCCCATATAAATATAAAATAATATCAAGTTCCCTCTCAGTTAACTTTACTGATTTTTTACCATACGTGATGGCTCTTTCGTTTTTATCAAGATTATATTTTCCTATCTCGAATTTTGACTGAAATAAAAATTTAAATTTTAAAATTGATAACTTAATAATCTTTTCTAAATCTTGGTAATTTACAGGTAGCTCAAGAAAAATGCTTAAAACATTGTCCTTTTTAATATTTTTAAAATTTTCGCTATTACTCGAAAAAAAAATTTTAGGATACTTAACTTTTTTCAATTCTTTCAAATCTAGCTTTTCCAAATCATCAATAAAAAACAGGAAAACGTAAATATCTATTAATGGAGATTTGAGTATTTCCTTTACTTCTTTAAAACTTTTTAGATTTTGCAAATTATACTCACTTTTTTGCTCTTTCATACATTCAAAAAAAATAGGTGACCCCACGGTAATGATTGAGTAATTTTGCATATTAGTAAAATATAAATTTATATGATTATAGTAAATAAAAACGGTACGCTTATTCACAATAAAAAACGTTATAAATGCGCACTAGGCAAAAATGGTATAGCCAAAAGAAAAAAGGAAGGTGATAAAAAAACACCTGCTGGCCTATTTTCATTAGGAAAAGTCTACTATCGAAAAGATAAAATTAGAAACTTAAAGACTAATCTTAAAAAGATAGTAATTAAGAAAAAAATGGCTTGGTGCGATGACCCTAATAATAAATTTTATAATAAATTAACTTTTACAAATGATAAATCAAAAGAAAAACTTTATAGAAAAGATAATTTATACAATATCATAGTAGTAATTAACTATAATATTAAACCTATAATAAAAAATAAGGGTAGTGCAATTTTTATTCACTTAGCAAGAAAAAATTACAGTGGAACAATGGGTTGTATAGGACTAAAAAAAAAAGATTTATTAGACATTCTTAAAACAGTTAAAAAACGAACAAAAATTAAAATTATTGCTTAACTTCTTAAGCCAAAAATTTTACTTCCTACCCTAACATATGTCGCCCCAGCTAATCCTGCTTGCAAATAATCATGGCTCATTCCCATGCTTAGTTCACTTAAATTAAGTTGCTTTGCTAACTCACGTAAAATTTCAAAATGTTTTTTGGAATCTTCATCTACGGGAGGAATGCACATTAAACCTATGATATTTAATTTATCTTTAGCATAATGATAAAGTTGTTCAGTTTGTTTAATATTTATACCAGATTTCTGTTCTTCATTGCCTGTGTTAACTTGCAAAAAATAGTCTCGTTTTAAATTTAAATTCTGTTCTGCAACAGCAAGAGCATCAACTAATCTCTCGCGATCTACCGAATGAATACAGCTAAATAATTTAACAGCATCTTTCGCTTTATTGGTTTGTAGGCCTCCTATTAAATGAATATTTAAATTTTCATTTGTAGTTAATAATTCCTGCCATTTTTTTTGAGCTTCCTGCACTCTATTTTCCCCAAATATATAATGGCCGTGATCTATTAAGGGACGAATATGCGATAGCTCGAATGTTTTGCTTACAGCAATAACTTTAGAATCAACATTATTGTCTATTAATTCTTTTTTTATATTTTCTAAATTTTGTACTATACTCATAAATTATGTTTAAAATTTTTTTTTATATTAACGAATTAAACGATATTCAAAAAGAAAATCTTAATCAATTAAGAAACATTAATATTATATACAGAAATTATGAAAGAAGAAATTATTATCAGAATGTAATAAAACTTAAAAAATATTGCAAAAAGATGAATTTTAAACTTTATGTTTCAAATGATAAACAGTTAGCAACTCAAATTAACTCTTATGGATTGTATATTCCGAGTTTTAATAGTCGAGTTTGTTTCTCCCAAACAAACCTAAATGTGATCGGATCAGCCCACAATGAAATAGAAATTAGAGAAAAAATAAAGCAGGGTTGTGAAGAAATATTTATTTCACCGATATTTACTACGAAATCGCACAATGATATGCCAGGTAAAGGCTTAGCTTTTTATCGTCCCCTACTGCAAAAGTTCTCTAAACAAATAAAAATTCATGCTCTTGGAGGTGTCGACCAAAAAAATCTTGGTAAGATAATTTCTTCTGGAGGCAAGGGATTTTCTTCAAAAGGAATGATTGAACAAAAAATGAATAAAACTCTCATTTCTTATCTTAATTTAATTGCTAGAAATCTCTAAATAAGTAAATTTACTGCATGGATTTCGAAAAGTTTAATCCCTCTTTAGTTGACAAAAAGTGGCAAAAATATTGGGCAGAAAATAAAATATTTAAATGCTCTAAAGTAGAAAAAAAACCAAAATACTACTGCCTAGAAATGTTCCCTTATCCTTCGGGCAATATTCATATGGGGCATGTGAGAAATTATACATTAGGCGATGTAGTTGCAAATTATAAACGGCTGAAAGGCTTCAATGTTCTTCATCCAATGGGGTGGGATTCATTTGGTATGCCTGCAGAAAATGCTGCTATACAAAAAAAATTGCATCCTAAAGATTGGACGCTTAATAATATTAAAACTATGAAAAATCAGCTAAAATTGCTGGGATTTTCTATAGATTGGGACCGTGAAATATCTACGTGCGATGATAACTACTACACTCATCAACAAAAGTTTTTTTTAGACCTTTTGAAAAAAGGTTTAGTTTATAAAAAAGAAAGTTTAGTAAACTGGGACCCAGTTGACAACACTGTGTTAGCTAATGAACAAGTAATAGACGGTAAAGGATGGAGATCTGGCGCTCCGGTTACTCAAAAAAAATTATCTCAGTGGTTTTTTAAAATTACAGCATTCGCTGATGAGTTAGACTCATCGCTAAACACGCTAGATGAGTGGCCAGAAAAAGTTAAAATTATGCAAAAAAACTGGATTGGAAAATCCACTGGGTGCGAATTAAATTTTGAAATTAAAGACAACAAAAAAAAAATTACTGTATTTACTACAAGACCAGATACTATTTTTGGTGCTTCTTTCATAGCATTAGCTATCGATCATCCATTATCAATAGAATACGAAAATGACACTATGTTCGCAGAGTTTAAAGAAAAATGTTATAAAACCGGAAATACCGATGAGGCGATTGCCAAAACAGATAAATTGGGTTTTAAATTAAAATATGAAGCAATACACCCCTTTATAAAAGGTAAAACACTTCCAATTTTCTTTGCTAACTTTGTTCTCATGGAATATGGGACAGGGGCAATATTTGGCTGTCCAGCGCACGATCAGAGAGATTTAGATTTTGCAAATAAATATAAGCTAGAAGTTACGCCTGTGATTTTACCAAAAGACGAAGATCCTAAAAAATTTAAGATTACTAATGAGGCCTTTACTGGTGATGGAAAGATAATTAATTCTCATTTTCTTGATAACTTGAGTGTCGAAAAAGGTAAATCTCGAATTATTCAAGAGATTGAAAAAGTCAAATTAGGAAAATCTAAAACAACATTTAGGTTGAGAGACTGGGGAATTTCTAGGCAAAGATATTGGGGTTGCCCAATACCTGTGATGTATAATCAGAAAGGAGAGGTCATTCCTGTTTCTGAAGAAAATCTTCCAGTAAAACTTCCTGATGACATTAATTTCACTAAGCCTGGGAATCCTTTGAATCATCATTCAAATTGGAAAAATATTAAATGCATGAAAACTGGAGAAGAATTAATAAGAGAAACCGACACCCTTGATACCTTTGTAGATTCATCTTGGTATTTTTTAAGATTTTGCTCTAGCGATAATAATAAAGAAGGTTTTTCATTAGAAGATGCCAAATATTGGATGCCGGTTGATCAATATATTGGAGGTGTCGAGCATGCAATTCTTCACCTGCTTTATTCAAGATTTTTTTCTAGAGCGATAACTAAAAACACTGAATTTGAAATTAAAGAACCTTTTAAAGGGTTATTTACTCAAGGCATGGTATGTCACAAAACATTCAAAAATCAAAATGATGAATGGGTTTTTCCTGATGACGTTATTGAAGAAAATGGAAAATTTTTTGAAAAAAAAACAAAACAAATCATTAAAGTTGGTCCTTCAGAATCAATGTCTAAATCCAAAAAAAACGTCATAGACCCAAAAACTGTCATAGATCTTTATGGGGCAGATGCAGTAAGGTGGTTTGTGCTGTCAGATAGTCCGCCGGAAAGAGATATACAATGGAGCGATGAGGGAATTTCAGGGTCATATAAATTTATCCAAAAAGTTTGGACAATTTCTGAAATGATCCGAAATATTGACAACGATAATAAAATAAATTTAGAAGACATAAAACAAGCAAAAAAAATAACAAATAAACTCATTAAAGAAATCACATACAATGTTGAGAATTTTCACTTTAATGTAGCTGTTGCTAAGTTTTATGAATTTTTAAATTTTCTATCCAAAATGCTTCACGATAAAAAAGCTGAAATGAAATTGTTTAAAGAAATCTTCTCAGATTTTCTAATCTTAATTTATCCATTTACCCCCCATATAGCATCCGAATGTTGGGAAAAAATTCATGGTAAAGAAGAAATTCATTTAGCCAAGTGGCCTACGTTTGATGAAAAGATGATCAAAGAAGAAAAGGTAAATATTGTTATTCAGATAAATGGTAAAAAAAAGACGCTGTTAAATACTGAGTCAGATCAGGATCAAGAAGAAATTATTCAAAAATGTTTAGAAATAGAGAGTGTAAAAAAACTCTTAGCTGGTAAACATATTGTAAAAAAAATATACGTAAAAAACAAATTAGTTAATATTGTAGTAAAATGAAAAAAATTAATCATGTAATATTTTTTATAGTTATATTATTAATACCCGCTTGTGGATTTACGCCTATGCTGAAAAATGTAGATCTTGCAGATATTAAAATCAGTAAAATTGAATATTCTGGACCAAATGAATTGGCCTATTTTTTACGTAGTAACCTAAATATTCCAATCACAAAAATAGCTAAAAACTCGTATCTTGTAAAAATAAATTTACAAGAAGGTGCAACGTCAGTTACAAAAGATACCGCTGGTATTACTACAAGAGAAGAAATTACTGTCACTATAACTACGAAGATTTTTGATGAAAATAAAATCCTAATAGGAAAAGAAAGTTTGAGTGGAAGTAAAAGAGTTAGTGTAACAAACAATATATCGACAGATGCAGAAACTAAAAGAATTGAAAAAGAAAATATCATTACAAATCTAGTACAAGAACTCACATTTGCAATAAGAGCAAAAATTATTTCAAACAAAAAATGATAATTAAAAGTTTTTCTATAGATTATGAAAAACTGTTCAATAATTATAAAGTTATATTAATATATGGTGAAAATTATTATTTGAAAAATGAAATTGTTGAAAAACTTAATAATATTTATAAAAAAAATAATTATAAAAACACATTCATAAAACAAGATGAGCTGTTAAATAAAATCGATATATTAGATAATTATTTAAACCAAGATAGTTTATTTGGTGAAAAAGAAATACTTATAATAAAAGATACATCAGACAAGTTACTGAACTACATAGATTTAGAAAATTTAGATAATAAACTAATAATAATCTCTGAAAGTTTACAGAAAAATAGCAAATTAAGAAGTATCGCGGAAAAGCATAAATTAATTTCATGCATTCCCTGTTATGATGATGATGAAAAAACTCTACAAAGCTTACTTCGGCACGGTATTAATTCTCTTGGATTAAAAGTTTCTAACGAAACAATAGACCAGCTATTTAGTATAAACAAATTAAACAGAAGCGATATAAACAGCGGACTTACGAAATTACAATTAATTTCAAAAGACAACATTTTAGACAATGAAATATTATCATCTTTATTTAATACAACATCATCCTTTGACGCTTTTCAGATTTCAGATATTCTTCTGTCTTGTAATAAAAAAGAATTAAAAAAAATATTATCCAGCTTTTATCATTTTTCATTTAATTTTAACGAAGTTTTGGGACCCTTAAAATATAAAATAAAAAGATTAATAAGTATTTATGAATTTGATAAAGAAGAAAAAAGTATCTCATCTTTATTAACAAAATATAAACCGCCAATTTTTTGGAAGGAAAAAAGCTCAGTTCAAACTCAAATGTCAATGTGGAATGTAGACCAACTAAATACCTTGCTAGATAAAATCAACCACATTGAAATCTTATGTAAAGAAAACTATGAGGTTTCAGAAACAATCTTTAATAAGTTTTTACTAGATATAATTACGAAGAAAGTCCTAATTAATACTTACTCTTCACATTAGCTATAAATTTATTTAACTGATCAAGATCTTTATACTCAAAAGTTATTTTTCCAGTATTGTTTTTTTTGTAATTTATATTGACTTTCATTCCAGTTTTCAATTCCAAGGAATTTTGTAAATCTTTAACATTTGGATCTATGCTTTTTTCTTTATCGCTTTGATAGGATTTTGGATTCTTCTTTGATAATAGCTCGGATTGTCTTACAGACAAATTCTTGTTAATTATTACTTTTGCCAATTCTATATTCTTATCGACGTCTATTAATGATCTTGCATGACCTGCTGTAAGTAATCCGTTGGTAACCATGTTTTGTATTTCATTAGGTAGTTTTTTTAATCTCAACATATTAGCTATATATGCTCTGCTTTTACCGATCATTTCAGCAATTTTGTCCTGAGTATATCCAAATGTATTGATCAAAGTCTGATAACCTTCGGCCTCTTCTAGAGCATTTAGACCTTCTCGCTGAACGTTCTCTAAAACCGCGAATTCAGCGGCTAATTCATCATTGGCATCCAAAATAACTGTTGGAACCTCATGCATATTGGCCAGCTGTGCTGCCCGCCAACGTCTTTCACCGGCTATAATTTCAAATTTATTATCTGATATTTTTCTAACAGCAATTGGTTGTATAATACCCCTGTTTTTAATGGATACAGCAAGTTCCTCCAATTGTTTTTTTTCGAAATTTTTTCTAGGCTGAAATTTATTTGGAACCAACTGGTGAATAGGAGTTTTATCAGATTTAAAATTTTTAAGATCAACTATATTTTCGTCATCATTATTGTCACCTAATAAAGCTGATAGTCCCTTACCTAAGCCTTTTGATTTTACCATTATGCAGCTACACTATCCTTATACTGTTCCAAAACTTCTTTAGCTAAATTTTGATAAGCAAGAGTTCCCGTGCAGTTTTTATCGTATTTAATTACAGGTAATCCGTGGGATGGTGCTTCTGAAATTCTAACATTTCTCGGTATAACAGATTTATAAACCTTATTATTAAAATATCTCCTCGCTTCACTTTCAACTTGCGAACAAAGTTTATTTCTTTTGTCATACATGGTTAAAATCACACCTTGTATATCTAAAGCTTTATTTAAATTTTGCTTAACTCTTTCTATAGTTTTTATTAACTGAGAAACCCCTTCCAGAGCAAAAAATTCTGTTTGTAGTGGTATAATGACAGTATCTGATGCAACTAGGGCCATAATAGTGAGCAAACTTAAAGATGGCGGGCAATCTATAAGTATCTGATTATATTCATTTTTTTCGTTTATTCTGGCTATAATCTCTTTTAAAAAGAATGCTCTTTTGTTATTTTCAGCAACTTCAGTTTCAAGACCAGATAAATCAACATTTGCAGTAATAATATCCAAATTGTCTATGTTTGAATTTATTATAAAAGCGGATGGATCTAATTCTGGGTTTAACAAAAATTCATAAATTGTTTTTAATCTTGTTTCAGGTTCTATACCCAAACCAGTTGAAGCATTACCCTGCGGGTCTAGATCTATTAGTAAAATTTTTTGTCCTTGATTTGCTAATGCACAACCTAAATTAATTGTCGATGTTGTTTTACCAACACCACCCTTTTGATTAATTATCGAAATTATTTTTGTCATTTATAATTTACTTACACTTTTTATTACAAAAACTTTCGAACCAGGATTTGTTGTACTTTCGTGCATATCACATTTTATTTCAAAATATGTTTTTGCTTCATTAAATTCATCTAGGAATTTTTCACCCTTCAGCATTATAATTTTGTTAAAACTAAGTTGAGCATTAGTAATAATTTTAAAAAAAGAATTCATTGGCTTAAAAGCTCTGGTGACAAGAGTGGTAAATTTTTTGTTTTCCATCGAACTAACATCACAGTTATGTATTTTCACATTTAGATCAAGAAAACTATTTACTTTTTCTAAGAACTTCCCCTTTTTTGGGCTTTTTTCAACCAAATGTGTTGAAAACTCTAAATTATGATCATTTTTTATAATATCAAGTATAATTCCTGGAAGCCCAGCACCACTACCGATATCCAATATTTTTTTGTCAGTGTTATCTAAGTATTTAATTATTTGTGCACAGTCTTCGTAGTGTCTCTTTACTGCAATTTCTTCACTTTTTTTTGAAATAAGCGACAATTTCTGGTTATTTTCGATTAAAAATTCATGATATTTGTTGATTTTTTGGAATGTTTCACGTGAAACACTATTTTCAAAATAACTGGATCGAATCATTTAAGCTGTATGCTTAAAATTATACCTTTTAGAATAAGTTAAAAGAAGATTTATAGCTGATGGAGTAATACCCTCTATTCTTGATGCCTGACCGAAGGTTTTAGGCCTAATGAGCTCTAGTTTTTGCCTAATCTCGTTCGATAAACCGCTTATTTTAGAATAGTCTATATTTTCAGGTATTTTGAGATTTTCATCCTTTTTAAAAACTTCGATATCATCTTCCTGCTTGGCATAATAACCAGAATAGTGATTATCTATCTCTACTTGCTCAATGACATCGCTGTCAAAATCATCTAAATCGAATATTGATTTTAATTTTTCAAAATTAACGTCTTTGTACTTCAATAACTCCAAACCGTTTCGTTTAACTCCATCCTTTGAGATTTTAATTCCATGTTTCGATGCTTGATTAGGGGTCATAGATCTGGAAGACAAATGCACTTTAAGATTATTAATATTTTTAAGTTTAATTTCAAAATCTCTCAGTCTTGATTCACTTAATATTTCCAAATCCTTCGCAAGAGATGATAATCTTAAATCAGCATTATCTGCCCTTAGGGTTAATCTATACTCTGCTCGAGAAGTGAACATACGATAAGGTTCAGCAACACCTTTTGTGATAAGATCATCAATCATTACTCCGATATAGGCCTGTGATCTATCTAAGGTAAATACCTCTTTATTTTGACTTTGAAGTGCTGCATTGATACCTGCTATTAAACCTTGCGCTGCTGCTTCTTCATAACCAGTAGTTCCATTTATCTGGCCGGCTAAAAACAAAGATTTGATTTTTTTTAATTCTAAAGTAGCATTTAGTTCCCTTGGATCAACATAATCATACTCAATTGCATAACCAGGTCTAATCATCTCAACATCAGATAAGCCATTGATTTTAAACAATATTTCTTGTTGTGCATCGGCTGGTAATGATGTTGAAATGCCATTTGGATAAATAGTATGATCATCGAGTCCTTCTGGCTCTAAGAAAATTTGGTGTCTAGATTTGTCTTTAAATTTTACAATTTTATCTTCAATAGATGGACAATATCTAGGTCCAACACTTTTAATATTACCACTATACATTGCAGAACGATTTAAATTTTTTTCTATAATTTTATGAACCTCATCATTTGTATAAGTCATAAAACATGAGACCTGTTTCGCATTGATTTTTTTTGTGTCGACAGAAAAAAAATAAGGACTGTCATCAGCTTTTTGTTCTTCCAAATTTTCAAAATTTATAGTTCTTCCATCAAGTCGAGGAGGTGTGCCAGTTTTTAATCTAGCAATGTTTAAATTAAATTTTTTTAACTGTTCACTTAACCCTTTGGTTGGATCTTCACCATGTCTTCCACCTGGTTTCATTTCACTTCCAATATGAATAACGCCATTTAAGAAAGTTCCTGTAGTTAAAACAATTTTTTTCGCTCTAAGCTCTTTTCCAGAGTTTAAGACAACGCCAATTATTTCATTCTCATTAAAAATGAATTTAACTACTGGATCATAAAAAATGCTTAGATTACAATGACTTATTAGACACTTTTTCATATATTTCTTATAAAGTTTGCGGTCTGACTGTGTTCTTGGACCTCTAACTGCTGGACCTCTACTTCTGTTTAATAATCTAAATTGAATTCCCGATGCATCTGCAACTTTTGGCATGACACCATCAAAAGCGTCAATTTCTCTAACAAGATGACCTTTGCCTAAACCACCTATGGCTGGGTTGCAAGACATTTCACCAATTGAATTTTCATTTGTTGTAACTAGAGCTGTATTAACTTTCATTCGTGCCGAAGCTGCAGCAGCTTCACATCCAGCGTGACCAGCGCCTATAACGACAACATCAAAACTTTCCATTACTTGAATTTATAGCTGAGGGATAATTTTACAAGAGAGATTTAGCTATTTTCCGATACAAAAATCTTTAAATATTCTACCTAATATTTCTTCTACTCCAAC
>CESF01021874.1_pt1 | contig 17037 bp, 16 predicted proteins | sample 356331 | NCBI WGS metagenome assembly CESF01 (sample SAMEA2621779, study PRJEB7988) | marine metagenome | biome: marine biome (ENVO:00000447); feature: surface water layer (ENVO:00002042); material: "saline water (ENVO:00002010), including plankton (ENVO:xxxxxxxx)" | depth 5 m
GATCATATCTGGGAAAACACGAGCCACAGCAGAGTCAAAAGTAAACTGTCCACTTAGTTGCTCACCCGCACTATTGGCATAAATATCGTCGGTTGAACTTAAAGAAGCGCTATCGCTCAGACTAGAGGGTTTATCAGTCATGCTAATCAGTATCGTAAGAAATGGAAAATCTAGAAATTAAGCCGAGCATTCTAACGTAAAGCACTTAGCTCTGGCTATTTGTTCGCATCGATAGCGCACCTATAGACAGGCGCTAATCTGCGTTAACGTGGCTCAAGGATTCATCAGCGGACCAAATACGATAATTCACTTCTGCATCTTCCGGGGCATAAACAACAACCGGCAAGCGTGAATTATAACGTACAAGATAAGGTTCACCCATTAATGAAATAAAGCGCTCTACTCTTTCAGCTGTAGGATCAACAGCCATTAAAGTAGCGATCATTGGACCAAACTCTGGTAATACGTAACGAGTAAACCCCCAGCCAGGAATATTGGTTGGTTCTATTTTACCAGCAAAGAAATAATGATTCTGACGATCAATAATAACTTTTTTACCGATAACAATTTCTACTTTGAAATCAGCTTCATTGTCTTTTTTCTCCAACCGAATAACGTAACGTTTTTGCCCTTCTTCTGCTTGCGGAAAGGCTTTCATGTTGTCAGCCCACAACGATGACATTGGAGATAAGCAATAGATGGAAATGATTAACAGCAGATGTTTCATAATACTCAAACCTTATCCTGCGGAATTTCTTTTTTAATACGAACACCCAAATCTACAAATTGATTCGCTGTAGACACTAAGTTTCCACGACCTTGTGCCAAGGAACTATAAGCTTCGTCATAGGTTTTCTGGGCAGTATCTAGCTGGTTGCCTAACTTATCCATTTTCTCAACCACGATACGTAAACGGTCATACACTTTACTCGCCTGCTCTGCCAATTCATCCGCGCTTTTACCGCGACGCTCTATCGCCCATAAACTTTCTACTGTACGTAAACTCGCAAGCAGAGTTGTCGGAGTGACGACCACAATTCTCTGATCAAAAGCATCCATGAAAAGTGATTCATCGAATTGAAAAGCAACCATAAACGCCGGTTCTATGGGCATAAACATAAAGACAAAATCAGGAGAGTGCAGTTTGGGTAATTGCTGATACGCTTTAGTCGACAAGGTTTTTATATGATTACGAATTGCATCGGTATGCTGCTTTAAAAATTGTGCTTTGCTGGCATCGTCTTCAGCATTTACAAAATCGCTATAAGCATTCAGAGAAACCTTAGCGTCGACAATTATGTGCTTGCCTTCTGGTAAATTAATAATAACATCAGGGCGGTAATTTTGGCCGTCATCCGCTTTATGATTTTGCTCTCGCACATACTCTTCCCCCAGGCGTAATCCTGAACGTTCGAGTACGGTTTCAAGCACCAACTCCCCCCAATTACCCTGAGTTTTTTTATCGCCACGTAAAGCTTTCGTTAACGCGCTAGCTTCATCGGTAATGCTTTGATTAAGTCTGTGAAGTTCAGTGATTTGAGTTTTTAATACTGCTCGATCTTTTGCATCATGTAGGTGAACATCTTCGACTTTTTTGCGCAGGCCTTCTAACTGATCTTTAAAAGGGTCTAGGATCGTTTCTAAGCCTTGCTTATTTTGCTTTTGTTTTTCTTCAAAGATTTTATTCGAGAGGTTTTCAAATGTTTGCTTTTGCTGGCGCTGCTGTTGATTAAACAGCTGCTGATCTTGCTGGCGTAATGCTTGGTTGTGCTGCTGTTGCGACTGCATCTTTTGCTTCAGTAATGCATTTTCTAGCTGTAACTGCTGATTAGCATCATCAGCAATTTTTTTTCCTTGTTCTAGACCTAATTCTAAGCCCAAACGTCTGCCCATTAATAGACTGCCAATACAGCAGCCTACTAACAATAATAAAAGGAATAACAAAACAGGCCACGAATCCAACAGTATCGATTCCATTCATTATTCCTTTCTTAGTATCAATAATAATGTATCGATACTATTTAAATACTAATCTTGTGAACCAAGTGACGTTAGCTGCTCAGTCTGATGCTCAGAAATTAGCGGCTTTAATACAGAGCCTAAATCACCCTGCATTACTTCATCCAACTTATACAAGGTTAGATTGATTCTGTGGTCGGTAACTCGACCCTGTGGATAGTTATAAGTACGAATTCGCTCTGAGCGATCGCCACTACCCACTAAACTTTTACGTTCAGCCGCTTGTTCTGCTTGTTGCTTCTGTAAAACAGCATCATTAATTCGGCTCGCAAGAACCGTCATCGCTTTAGCACGGTTTTTATGCTGAGAACGCTCATCCTGACACTCAACTACAAAGCCTGTCGGAATATGCGTTAAACGAATCGCAGAATCGGTTTTGTTAACGTGCTGACCACCAGAACCAGAAGCCCTAAACGTATCAACACGTAAATCTGCTTTCTTAATTTCGATATCGCCTTCGCCTTCAACTTCTGGCATAACAGCAACTGTACACGCAGAGGTATGAACACGGCCTTGAGATTCCGTTTCTGGTACACGCTGTACACGATGAGCACCAGACTCAAATTTCAGCTGAGAATAAACATCAGTTCCTGAAATTCGTGCAATGATCTCTTTATAACCACCATGATCACCGTCATTAGTACTCAAGATTTCTACGCGAAAACCTTGGGTTTCAGCGTAGCGAGAATACATGCGGTATAAATCACCCGAGAAGATAGCAGCTTCATCACCACCCGTACCTGCTCTAATTTCAAGAATAACGTTACGGCTATCGTTTGGATCTTTTGGCAATAGAAGAATTTGCAATTCATCTTCTAAACGTTCAAGCGTTGCTTTCGCCGACTTGAATTCTTCCTGACCCATTTCGCGCATATCAGGATCTTCATCTTTCAATAGCATCTCTGCTTCAGACAAATCATCCTGTGCTTGAGTAAATGCTTCGTAAGCCTGAACAACAGGCTCTAGTTCTGCATACTCTTTTGATAATGCGCGATACTTATCCTGATCAGAGATAATTTCATTATCCCCAAGCAAGTGACCAATTTCTTCGTATCGTTCACATAGGTGTTGTAACTTATGTACTAATGATTGTTTCATGTTGCTTTATTCTTCTCTTTTTTCTCAGTCTCATTAGTATTAGTTTCTTCACTACTTGAGAGTTGAAATAATTCTTGTACCCAATCCATTACTTCAAGCTGCCCTTCGGCTCCGGCTTGTCGCATCTGTTTTGTAGGAGTGTGCAATATTTTATTGGTATAGGTGTGAGCGAACTGCTGTAATACTTTCGCTGGATCATCACCATTAGCTAACTGCTTACGAGCCTTGGTCAAACATTCGTCGCGCAGTGACTCAACATGCCCACGCAATGATGTTACGGTTGAAACTACGTCTAAAGAACGTAATTCTCGCATAAAACGCTCTACACCCGAAACAATCAATTGCTCAGCTTGTTTCGCAGCGTCTTGGCGCGACTTTACATTTTCTTCAATAATATCTTTTAAATCATCAACGGTATAAAGGAAAACGTCATTCAAATCGCCAACTTCTTCCTCTATATCTCTAGGGACTGCGATATCCACCATAAATATCGGAGAGTGACGACGTTTTTTCAATGCCCTTTCTACAGTACCTTTACCGAGTATCGGCAGCGGGCTTGCAGTTGACGAGATAACAATGTCAGCTCGAGGTAATTCTTGCGCAATATCTTCTAGCAAAACGGCTTCAGCGTGAAATTGCTCTGCCAGCTTTTGCGCTCGCGCTAAGGTGCGATTGGCAACGATAATTTGTTGTATACCCGCATCTTTTAAATGCTTCGCCACAAGATCAATCGTCTCTCCCGCGCCAATCAATAATGCCGTGCTTTTACTAAAATCAGAGAATATATGCTTAGCCATACTAACAGCAGCAAAAGCAACAGACACTGGGTTCTGCCCAATAGCCGTATTGGTTCTAACGTCTTTTGCGACGGAAAAGGTTTGGCGAAATAAACGGCCAAGATTACTACCTGTTGTACCTGCTTGCTGAGAAACAGCAAAAGCAGATTTAAACTGACCTAATATCTGAGGCTCACCCAACACTAAAGAATCCAAGCCACTGGCAACTCGCATCATATGCTGTACGGCATCATTATCATGATGAGTATACGAAGAATCGATAAGTACTTGCTCATCGATCCCATGATGTTGGCTTAGCCAAGACAGTATCGCGCTTCCTGCTACTTTACCTGCGTCTTCACAATCATCACTATGAGAGCAGTATACTTCGGTTCGATTACACGTCGATAAGATAGATACTTCCGTCACAAGCGATAACGTCTGCAGCACCTGCTGAAGAACATCCTGCATAGTTGCTGGATCAAACGAAACTTTCTCACGCACTGCTACTGGAGCTGTTTTGTGATTAATGCCGAGCGCTAGGATTCCCATTTGAGACTAAATCTGACCTTATAATGTGTTCAATCGCAATAATGCGATGAGTGTAAAGCGGTAGTATAACGATAAATAATGATGAAATCTTTTCCACATTGCATTGTCTACCATTATTTAGCCCATAATAAAGACATAAGCCTGACTTTTAGTTAATTTTCAGCGTATGCTATTTATAGAGTAGATGGATAAAGGTAGATATGTTTTTACGGATTATTAGTTTATTAATTGCCAGCAGTACAATAACTGCCTGCTCGCTCCTGCCTACAAACCAAGCAAGCAATAATCTAGATGTTATAGAAGACAGCAAAAGTTTGATGGTTAATGGCAATAACTCCAATATAGCACCTTCAAATACATCCATTACGCCCGATCGCCCCTTCCCTGCCCCAACGCTTTACTCTTTATTAGTTGCAGAAATCGCAGGTCAGCGACAACAATTTGATATTTCACTTGTCAATTATTTAGATCAGGCAGAAAAAACCCAAGATCCAAACATTGCCGAGCGCGCAACTCACATTGCTCAGTATATGGGCGCAACCAAATATACGTTACACGCAGCAAAAATTTGGGCGAATAGCGATCCTGAAAACCCTCAAGCACACCAGGCTTTAGCCCAAGCATTCATGATAGAGGGTGATTTTTCTAACGCGCTTAAGCACATGGAAGCGGTATTTAATCTTGTTGGGGACAGTCAGTTTGATTATTTAGCCCTTAACGCCCAAGAATTAAGCGCTAATGAAAAATATAGTTTATTGCAACAATTCGAAGCTTTAATCCAAAAACACTCAGAATATTCACAACTATGGATGGCAAAAGGCACTTTATTACTACAATTAGAAAATTACTCAGACGCACTGATTAGCTTTGAACAAGCCCTTTCTTTGCGCCCTCACTATACAGCGGCATCCATCAGTAAAGCACGAGCACTTCATAAATTAGAGAAAACTGAAGAAGCATTAGCATGGCTTGATGAATTGCACGATCAGCAGCCTAAGCACAAAGGGATTGGAGTCTTACGGGCGCGCATCTTAATCGACCTTGCTCGCTACAGCGAGGCACGTGCTGCTTTTCAACATTTAAATCAACAGTTTCCAGACGATCAATCTATCAAGTTATCCCTAGGGTTACTCAATATAGAACTGCAGGAATACGATGAAGCTATTGCAACATTGACTCCCCTCACCCTATCTCGCCCAATTGCCAATGAAGCGTATTTTTACCTAGCGCGTATTGCAGAAATACAAGAAGACTACCCGAGAGCTCTATTAAGCTTGAATCAAGTACAACAAGGGCGCCAGTTTTTACCTGCTCAATTACAAACCCTGCGCATCCTGATGCAAGAAGAAGGCATTAATGCAGCAAGAGACTATTTAAGCCGAACTCGAAGCCAGCACCCTAATTTCAATACGAAGTTAGTGCAATTAGAAATCGAGCTACTGATTCAAGAAGATGATATTCCAGAAGCCTATAACGTGGCCAACTTAGCGCTTAATGAAGAGCCTGATAATACAGATTTTCTTTATAGTCGTGGGTTGCTCGCAGAAAAGCTTGATAATATCGAGCAACTAGAAACAGATTTGCGAAGAATCATACAGCTGAACCCTAATGATGCAGAAGCAATGAATGCGTTAGGCTATACACTAGCGGATAAAACAAATCGTTTAGCTGAAGCACAAGCCTTGGTCGAGCAAGCCAACAAACTAGCGCCGAACACTCCTGCGATCATTGATAGCTTAGGCTGGATTCATTACCGATTAGGAAACCTAGATAAAGCATTAGTATTGCTGCAAAGCGCTTATAGTGAATTTCCAGATCATGAAGTAGCAGCCCATCTTGGTGAAGTACTCTGGCAATTAGATCGAAATGATGAAGCCCAAGATATTTGGCAACAAGGCTTAGAAGCCAACCCTGAAAGCTCTATCATTAAAGAAACTCAAAAACGACTTAATACAGACGCACCATAACAATGAAATTTTTATTTACGACACTCATGCTAATCATTGGCATGAGCTTACAAGGTTGCAGTATTTTTAGCTTGCAGCAAAACAGCTCAGAACTAACAAACCAACTAAACCAAATAGAATCTTGGCAGGTTCGTGGCAAGCTATCCGTAATCAGCCAGCAGGAATCTGCAACAGGTTACTTAACTTGGATTCAAGAAGAAGATAACTACGATTTATTTTTATCAGGGCCTTTTGGTCAAGGTGCTAGCCACTTAATTGGTAATGATCAATACGCCAGCCTTTCTATTGGTGGTAAAAAACCCGTATTGGCTGAATCTGCTGAGCAACTGATGTATCAACAATTGGGCTGGCAATTTCCGGTATTGGATATTCGCTATTGGGTTAAGGGTCAGGCAAGCCCACACTCTGAAGCCGATTTTAAGAAAGATGACATGGGGTTAATGGAAAGTCTAAAACAGCATGGCTGGCAGGTTAATTTCTCACGCTATCAGCGTCAAGGCGATACATGGTTACCTGGGCGAATAAAAATCAGCGGCCATCAATTAAAATTTACCTTCGTAATTAAAGAATGGACCTTCAGTGGATAAGCAAAGCCAACCCTCTTCATCTTGGTTAACCGTACCAGCACCAGCCAAACTCAACTTAATGCTTCATATTACCGGCCAGCGCGAAGATGGCTACCATGAACTGCAAACTATTTTCCAGTTTGTGGATTATGGTGATGAACTTAGTTATCAGCTGCGTGATGATAATGAAATAACACTCTCCCCAGAGATTGAAGGCGTCAATTTCGAAGATAATTTAATTATTAAAGCCGCTCGAGCCCTGCAAAATCATCATTACGCTTCAAACAAAACATGCGGTGCGAATATTCAATTAAAAAAAGTCCTTCCCATGGGTGGTGGCTTGGGCGGCGGCAGCTCCAATGCTGCAACAACCCTGTTAGCACTGAATAAATTATGGAATCTTAACTTATCACTGGATGAGCTTGCGGCTATCGGGCTCAACTTAGGTGCTGATGTACCTGTATTTATAAAAGGCCAAGCATGCTGGGCAGAAGGCGTTGGCGAAAAGATCGTCCCACTACCTGATTTAGTCGAAAATTGGTTCGTCATCGCTTGCCCAAACGCACATTCAGATACAAAAGAAATTTTTTCGCACAAAGAGTTGACAAGGGATAGTCAGATCATTAATATGCGCCACGCACTTGAGGGACAAGCAGCAAACGAAGGTCGTAATGACTGTCAGTTAGTTGCCTCGAAACTCAACCCTGAAATTGGTAAGACATTGAATTTGCTAAACAAATTCGGTTCTGCTAAGATGACTGGGACTGGAGCTTGTGTTTTCTTAAGCGTAGCTTCAGAGAATAAAGCAACGAAAGTTGTGAGTAAGCTTCCAGCTGAATTAAATGCATTTATTGCGAAAGGTACTAACCTTTCTTCTGCACATAAGGTATTATTCGGCTCCGTTTGAAAAAACGGGTTTTAAAAAGTTGGGATGTCGCCAAGCGGTAAGGCAACGGGTTTTGATCCCGTCATGCGCAGGTTCAAATCCTGCCATCCCAGCCAACTTCTTTTTTATCCATTATTGAAAAAATCTAAAGGTGACCCATAGTGTCCAAACTGATGGTATTTACCGGCAACGCCAATCCTAAGTTAGCCAAGCTAGTCGTTGAACGTTTAGATATTCCACTGGGCGAAATGTCCGTTGGTAAATTCAGTGATGGTGAGATCACAGTTGAAATTAATGAAAATGTTCGTGGTAAAGACGTTTTTATTATTCAACCAACCTGTACACCAACCAACGATAACTTGATGGAACTTCTGCTAATGGCAGATGGTTTACGTCGTGCTTCTGCAACTCGAATTACAGCTGTTGTTCCATATTTCGGTTATGCACGCCAAGATCGTCGTCCTCGTAGTGCTCGTGTGCCAATTAGTGCCCGCGCAGTTGCTGACATGATGGTAGGTTCAGGTATCGACCGCGTATTAACGGTTGATTTACACGCCGACCAAATCCAGGGCTTCTTCAGTGTCCCTGTTGATAACGTATACGGCTCTCCAATTTTATTAGATGACATCGCTCGTCAGAAATACGAAGACTTAATCGTTGTTTCTCCAGACGTTGGTGGTGTTGTTCGCGCACGCGCTATCGCTAAACAGTTAAATGTTGATCTAGCGATTATTGATAAGCGTCGCCCAGAAGCCAACGTTGCCGAAATCATGAACATTATCGGTGATGTTGAAGGTCGTACTTGTGTCTTAGTAGATGACATGGTCGATACTGCGGGCACTTTATGCCACGCTGCAACTGCATTAAAAGAACGTGGTGCTAAAGCCGTTGTTGCTTACTGTACTCACCCTGTTCTATCCGGCCCAGCCATTGATCGTTTAAAAGCTTCTGCTCTAGATGAGTTAGTTGTAACTGATACGATTCCACTGTCTACGGCTGCTCAAAAATCTGGTCGAGTTCGTCAACTGACTATCGCAGGCTTATTAGCTGAATCTATTCGTCGTGTTAACAACGAAGAATCGATCAGTGCTATGTTTCGATAAGAAACTAGCTAAAACAGTTTCACGTTAGGGGTTTGGTCGCAAAACCTCTAGCAAACAAGAGAACCTCAGATGCTTTTTTGCATTTGGGGTTTTCTGCACTTAGTCGCTTCATACTTGATAGCGACTTTTTAAATATAGAAAGGTAGACATTATGTCCGATTTATCATTGAACGCAGAACTTCGCGAAGTAGTAGGGAAAGGTGCGAGCCGCCGCCTACGTCGTTTAGAAGGTCTAGTTCCAGCAATTATCTATGGCGGAAAAACTGGCGGCAACGCTCGTAAGCCAACCAACATCACGTTGAAAGAAAATGAGTTGAAGAAAGCTTTAGAAAACGAAGCTTACTACAGCAGCATCATCACTTTGAACCTTGGTGAAAAAACTGAGCAAGTTGTATTGAAAGATATGCAGCGTCACCCTGCTCGTGAGCACGTTATGCATGCTGATTTCTTACGCGTAAGTAAGTCTACAATCATCAAGCAGCAGCTTCCTATTCACTTCATCAATGAAGATATTTGCCCTGCTGTTAAAACTGGCGGCGCTAAGATCAATCACCAGATGACTAGTATCGATATTATCTGTGCAGCTGGCGATCTTCCTGAGTTCATCGAAATCGATCTTGCTACAACAGAAGCGGGTGAAGTAATTCACTTGTCAGACATTAAATTCCCTAAAGGCGTTCAGTCTTTAGCATTGTCTCACGGCGCTGATCACGATACAGCTGTTGTATCTTTGTTTACTCCTAAGGGCGTAGCTGAAGATGAAGAAGAAGCTAGCGAAGAAGCTGGTGAGTAATCGTTCTCTCTGATACTAAGCCATTAAGGCAGTAGTCCAAGAGAAAACAGTAAAAAGGGCTCATTTATGAGCCCTTTTTTGTATCAACAAGATTAGATAGACAAAAAAAGATGAGCAAAATTAAACTCATAGTCGGCTTAGGCAATCCAGGTTCTGAATACGAAGCGACTCGCCATAATGCTGGTGCTTGGTTTATCTCAGAAGTTGCCCGTGCGTACAATATTTCATTAAAAGCGGACAAGAAGTTTTTTGGCCTAAGCGGTCAAGGCCGTATCGATGGCCAAGATGTATGGTTGCTATTTCCAACGACTTTTATGAATAAAAGTGGTCAGGCAGTACAAGCTTTAGCAAATTTTTATAAAATTAATGCCGATGAGATTTTGGTTGCCCATGATGAGTTAGACTTACCATGCGGTGTGGCTAAATTGAAACAAGGTGGTGGTCACGGTGGTCAAAATGGCTTACGTGATATCATTGCTTGTTTAGGCAATAATAAAGACTTTCATCGTCTACGAATTGGCATTGGCCACCCGGGTGATAAGAGTCGAGTGACTGGGCACGTATTAGGTCGCCCCAGCGCAACAGAAAAGAAACAGTTAGACGAAACAATTGATGAAGCTTGTCGCGTTCTCCCTGATGCCATTAAAGGCGACTTGGGCAAAGCAATGAACAGACTTCACTCTTTTAAAGCACAATAATTTTTTAATATAGGACATCACGATGGGTTTTAAATGTGGAATCGTTGGCTTACCCAACGTTGGTAAATCGACTCTTTTTAACGCTCTGACGAAAGCCGGCATCGGCGCAGAGAACTTCCCTTTCTGCACAATCGAACCAAACTCCGGTATGGTTCCTATGCCAGATGCTCGTCTTGATGCCTTAGCTGAAATTGTTAAGCCAGAGAAAGTATTAGCAACAACGATGGAATTCGTTGATATTGCTGGCTTGGTAGAAGGCGCCTCTAAAGGTGAAGGCCTTGGTAATCAATTCTTAGCCAACATCCGTGAAACTGATGCAATCGCTCACGTTGTTCGCTGCTTTGAAGATGAAAACGTTATCCACGTTGCCAATAAAATTTCACCAGCTGACGATGTTGATATCATCAATACTGAACTGGTATTGGCTGACCTTGAATCGTGTGAAAAGCAACTGCAGCGTGTTACTCGTGTTGCTAAAGGCGGCGCTAAAGATGCGGTTCAACAAAAAGGGTTATTAGAAACCTTAGTCGCACACTTAAGCGATGGCCTACCTGCACGCACACTCGTGAAAGAAGATGGCGACTACGCGCTTTATGATCAATTCCACTTGATCACTTTAAAGCCTGTTATGTACATTGCGAACGTCAGTGAAGATGGTTTTGAAAACAACCCACATCTTGATGTCGTTAACGAAATTGCCGCGGCTGACAATGCAGTAGTAGTTGTTGTATGTAACCAGATTGAAGCTGAAATTTCTGAACTAGACGATGAAGAAAAAGCTGAATTCTTAGAAGATATGGGCATGGAAGAAGCAGGCCTAGATCGAGTAATTCGTGCAGGTTACGAGCTACTAGGTTTACAAACATATTTCACTGCAGGCGTTAAAGAAGTTCGTGCTTGGACTGTACCAGTAGGCGCAACGGCTCCTAATGGCGCTGGTGTTATTCACACCGATTTCGAAAAAGGCTTTATTCGTGCAGAAGTTATTGCCTATGAAGACTTCATTGAATATAAAGGTGAAGCTGGTGCTAAAGATGCCGGTAAGTGGCGCTTAGAAGGTAAAGAGTATTTGATTAAAGACGGCGACGTAATGCATTTCCGTTTTAACGTTTAATCTTTTTTCTTGATTGAAAAGCCGCCGAGATTGTTTTTAAATTAAACAACAATCTCGGCAAATCCCTATAAACTACTCTTTTCTTCTCGAGGCTCTAAAGCGCTCTAACTCAGCATCTTCCATGGCCTTCCTCTCTTCTTCTTGTTTTTCTGAATCTGTTTTTTCCAAAGAGAGCCCTTCAAATACCGAATCCGCTTTCCCCTTATGACCGCCTGAAGAAGTATCCTCACCCATATTACTACCCTCCGCTAACTTAATACGTAAACGTAAGTTGTTGGCAGAATCCGAATTTTTTAATGCCTCTTCTAAGGATATTTTTCCACTTTGATACAGCTTAAATAAAGCGGCATCAAACGTTTGCATACCTAAAGTCTCAGACTTCGCCATGATCTCTTTAATCGAGTCGATATCACCTTTATAAATTAAATCCTGAATCGTTTTAGTGCCTAATAACACCTCTACCGCTGCCACACGTTTATTATCCACCGTCGGTACTAAGCGCTGAGAAACAATCGCTTGTACGTTTAAACCAAGATCTTGAAGTACTTGCGCATGACGTTCTGATGGGAAAAAGTTAATGATACGATCTAATGCCTGGTTGGCATTATTCGCATGCAGTGTCGATATCGCTAAATGGCCGGTTTCTGCAAATGCCAAGGCATGCTCCATCGTTTCAGCATCGCGAATTTCACCGATTAAAATAACATCCGGCGCTTGGCGCAGAGTATTTTTCAGTGCCGCTTGAAAAGACTTGGTATCAACACCCACCTCTCGCTGATTGATGATGGATTTTTTGTGGCTATGTACAAACTCAACAGGATCCTCAATGGTAATAATGTGGCCAGCCGAAGTCGCATTACGATGATCGATCAGTGACGCCAATGAAGTCGATTTACCAGAACCCGTGCCACCAACAAACAATATTAACCCTCGCTTAGAGGTAATCACCTGTTTCAAAACTTGGGGTAAACCTAAATCGTCAAAGCGCGGAATATCGGTCACGATATTACGAGCAACCACCGAAACTTCATTGCGCTGACGGAACATATTCAAACGAAAACGGCCAATCCCAGGCAAACTAATGGCCATATTCAGCTCTAACTCACTCTCAAATTCTTTTTCTTGATCCGCATCCATCACCTCTTTAATCATCTCGGCGATTTGGCCCGGTTTGAGCGGTTCTTTGCTCAGTGGTTTGAGAGTTCCCTGAAATTTACCACTGGGTGGCGCACCGGTACTGAGATAAAGGTCTGAGCCATCGTGTTTGGCAAGTACTTCGAGGTATTTTTTAATCTGCATAAACAAGGCCCGCGTCTTTTAACCGTAAATGCCTAGGCGGCAAAGTATAGAAAAAGCTTAGCAGGCTCTGCTTATGTCGGGGCAGATTGAGGGGGTGGTTTTGTTGAAAAATGCAGCCTAGTACGCACTTATTTATGCAGGGTTATCAATATCAATAAAATTCACATCCAGCTCAAACTTTTTAGCGAGATGTTGCCCTAAAGCACGAGCGCCATAACGTTCGGTCGCATGATGCCCAGCAGCGAAGAAATGAGTACCTGTTTCAACCGCAAGATGTTGATTCTGTTCAGAAACCTCTCCCGTTAAGTACACATCAACTCCGGCATCAATGGCATATTGCATATAACCCTGAGCGCCACCAGTGCACCACGCGATGGTTTCAATAACATCGCTACTGTCTGGTCCTAAATGCAAGGGTTCGCGCTTTAAGCACTCACCTAGCCAAGCTGAAAAGGCATCCGCAGACATTGGCCGAGGTAAACGACCGATTAAACCCGGCACAGAAGGATCATTAGGATCAAGAGTCGTTTCAACCGTCAAATCCAATACCTTGGCTAACTGAACATTATTGCCAAGCTCACTGTGATTATCGAGAGGCAAATGATAAGCAATTAAGTTAATATTATTGGCCAATAACGCCTGTATGCGCTTTTTCTTAATGCCGGTAATGCACTCATTTTCACCGCGCCAAAAATAACCGTGGTGAACTAAAATAGCATCCGCTTTTTGCTCAATAGCGGCATCAATCAAATCTTGGCTAGCCGTTACCCCCGTGATGATTTTGCTAATGGTGCCAGTGCCTTCTACTTGCAATCCATTCGGACAATAATCTTTAAACTTTGCAGGCTGTAATAACGCAGTAAGATACTGCATTAAATCTTCTCGTTTTATACTCATAATCAATCCTAACTCTGCATTACAGCCTTAAATAAAGTAAACTCATTTTATGGCACGATGAATCTGACAGCAATAAAGTCAGAAATAATACATTCAATATCCACACAACTAATAACAGCGTGATCAATAACAATGTACAACGATACTAAGCGACAATCACACGATTGGCTAACCCTGTATTTAATTCCTACCTTACTTGGGTTAATTATTGCGCTATTGGTTATATTAATTAAGCCTCAATGGTTTCCCTCCATTACTGCGCATCATCAAAATACAGCTTCACAAAACGAAGCGATTAGCCCCACAGCGGCTACACCACAAACGCCACCAGCATTGAGCAGTCCAGTAAGCTACTCAACCGCCGTAGAGCGTGCTGCTCCAGCGGTTGTAAACATTTTCACCCAGCGCATTATTCAAGAAAAAAGACATCCATTGTTAGATGCTCCATTTTTGAAACGATTTTTCAGCAACCAAGATGAACCATCAGAAAGAATGCAATCAAGCTTAGGATCTGGCGTAATCATGAACGATGCGGGGTATATTTTGACCAATCATCACGTCATCGCGAAAGCCGATGAAATTCGTGTTGCACTCAACGACGGCAGAGAAGTCGAAGCAAAACTGATTGGCAGTGATGCCGAAGTGGATCTTGCGGTACTGAAAATCAACCTGCCAAATTTATCTTATATTCAAATTGCAGAATCGGGCCCTGTCAATATTGGAGATGTCGTACTCGCCATCGGCAACCCTTTTGGCGTAGGACAAACCGTAACCATGGGCATCGTCAGCGCTTTAGGGCGCAACCAACTGGGGTTAAATACCTACGAAGACTATATTCAAACCGATGCCGCCATTAACCCAGGTAATTCCGGCGGAGCACTGATTAATGCACACGGCTATTTAGTTGGAATCAACGCGGCCATTTATTCACAATCGGGGGGATCACAAGGCATCGGCTTTGCCATACCCGCAAACAGCGCCGCGCAAGTGCTTGCCGACATCACTCAATTTGGAAAAACAATTCGTGGCTGGATGGGCATAGAAGTACAGGAAGCGACACCCGCGCTACTGGCCAATTTAGGACTGCCGAATGCGCTTGAGGGTTTATTAGTTACAGGCTTGTCTCTTAACGGCCCTGCACAGCAATCTGGACTAATGATAGGTGACATTATTACTACATTGAATGACAAAGAAAGCATCAGTGCTAAGTCTGCCATGAACCAAATAGCCGCATTACGCCCTGGTGAAAATATAATCATTGAATTTATACGCTCGGGCCGTAAACAAAGCACCGTTGCTATCGCAGGCAAAAGGCAGAGCCCGCAATAATAAAAAATAGTCAGAAATTACAAAACGGAACTGGTCTTTTTCGCGTGGTCGATTAGAATGCTCAACCTTTTTTCACCTCCAAGATTTGAGAAGTATTTTGATCGTTTTTACTATTACCAATGACGTTACCGATGAAGTTTATGTTGGCACCACCAAAGACAGTGTGGATGAGCGCTGGAAGCAATACCAAGAAGCGGCAAAACTAGACCATACTGCAGCCCGCCTGTTTAAAGACATTCGCGACTTTGGAGCAGAAAAATTTACCATTTCTGAGTTTGCAGTTGCCTACGACAGAGAAGATTTAAAAGATATGTTTGACGAAGCAATGGATGAGTTTAATGGCATAAGCCTCGTTGGCGTTAAAACAACCAAACCGAAACCCGTAAAAGTTGCCCCCGTTAAAAAAGCGGCGGTTAAAAAATCAACAACTTCTCGCACAACCAGTGGCCCTGTTACAACAAAAATAGTTAAACCAAAACTGGCTTCTGGCAGAACCAACTCTGCCGCAAAAGAGCGCGCAATTAAAGAAGCTATTGCAGAAGAAAAAGCTGAACGCGAATCGCAGAAATTAGCCAAAGCCGCTGCAGAAGCACAAGAAATGCGCGACATCATGGCTCGCTTGGATAACCGTGGCTCATCACTTAAAAAGCGCTAATTTTTTGATTTTTAAAATTCTAAAAAATTGACACAAAAAAGCCGAGATTCTCTTCAGAATCTCGGCTTTTTATTTTGACTTAATTAAAAATTAATTAGCTCAAAATTTCTTCAACAGTGATGTAGTCACCTACTCGACCCGTCATTTTCTCTGCATCAGTATTCACAGGAAGTGTCTTCTTACCTGGTCTCCAACCTGCAGGGCAAACTTCACCTGTTTCAGTAGCATACTGCCATGCTTCAATTTGACGTAAAAACTCGTTCACGTTACGACCTACTGAATCAGCCTGCACTTCCTGAGCAACACAAATACCGCTTGGGTTGAAAAGGAAACGACCGCGTAATGCTACGCCTTCTTCTTCAATCAACACACCGAAGTCACGGCTGACTTGCTGAGTTGTATCTGCACCCATCGTTAGCTTCAAACCCGCCAAAACAGGCTCAGTTTCAACAAAACGTTTGTGCGAGAATTTCGAATCAACCGATACAGGTAGAATCTCTACACCCATCGCCTGAAACTCGTCGTACTTAGCATTCATTGCTGCAATTTCTGTTGGGCAAACGAAGGTGAAATCAGCAGGGTAAAAACAAATAGCAACCCACTTACCTTCATAATCTTTACTAGAAACCGTTGTGTAGTGACCTGTTTTAGAGTCAAACGCATCCATTTCAAATTCTGGCATTTCGCGGCGAACCATTGTTGAGCTCATAGTCTTTTTATCCTCAGAAACATTTGTATTAGTATTAGCTTGTTCAGTTTGTTTAGGTTTAATTGGCTTAAGTGGTGCATCGCAACTCATAACCTTCTCCCTTTCCTGTAATAAAATCGTGTATTAGGTTGGCCTCGCGGCCTGCTTAACTACCTGATGAAATAACTATATTCCAATATAGAAATATTACAAAAAACTAATAACTATCGATATGATAGAAAAAAGCTATCGGTTTAGTTTAAGTTCATTAATCGTCAAAAATTCAAATGTAGTATTTCAGTATTACCCGCGCATCAAACCACCATGGTTCAATGAGTCATCAAAAAACACACAAGCTTCATATTAATATAAGGGTTTTAAAAATGGCTAAAGTACTCATGATTACTGGTGATTTCGTAGAAGACTACGAAAACATGGTTCCATTCCAAGCTTTACTGGCAATGAGCCACGAGGTTGATGCTGTTTGTCCTGACAAAAGCGCAGGGGATACCATAGCAACATCCATTCATGACTTTGAAGGCGATCAAACCTACACTGAGAAACGTGGTCATAACTTTGCTCTAAATGCGTCTTTTG
>CESF01042056.1_pt1 | contig 16954 bp, 11 predicted proteins | sample 356331 | NCBI WGS metagenome assembly CESF01 (sample SAMEA2621779, study PRJEB7988) | marine metagenome | biome: marine biome (ENVO:00000447); feature: surface water layer (ENVO:00002042); material: "saline water (ENVO:00002010), including plankton (ENVO:xxxxxxxx)" | depth 5 m
CTTCAAAGGGTGAAGCTTCGACGGGCAGGCCCATTTCCTGAAGCCGCTTCTCCATGATGATTTCCGGAGCGTAGTTCTGGAATGCTAGAATTCTGGCCCCCTGTGCTCTCAGTTTGGCGGCATCTTCAATATGATCGAGGTGTTGGTGAGTTAGGAGAAGGTGGGTAGCTCGGAGAGAGTTTTGATTCAAGAAATCAGCGATTTCGGCGGGTGCATCGATGACGATACAAGTGCCATTATCCTCTGCAAGGATGTAGCCATTGGTTTGGAAGACGCCGCCAGTATGGACTAGAATTTTCATGAGCGGAGGAAGTCGATGGTGAGGGCTATTTCCTCAAAAGGAATACTGCTACACGTGATTCCGTTTCCGGGACGATCGAGAAGAACGAATGTTTTTTGTCCACCGGAGAATTTTTTATCCCGCAGGAGTTTCTCTATGATAAGGTCGGTAGAAATGTCATCGCTAAGCTTGAGCGGAAGTTGGTAGTGTGTGAGAAGGGCAAGAATGCGCTGGCTTGCATCGGGGGCGAGGCCGGCGTGATTTTCCGAGAGTCTGAGAGCGGCTCGAATCCCGAGCGAGATCGCTTCTCCATGAAGAAGGGTGCCATAGGGAACAGAGGCTTCAATGCCATGGCCGATGGTATGGCCGAAGTTGAGAAGGGCGCGCGTTCCAGAAGTCTCTTGTTCGTCGTCTTCGACTATCCGAGCTTTAATGGCTACGTTACGAGCGATCAACTCAGAGGGAACATTTTGATCCATCGGGTCGAGAGCTTCTAGATCGGTAAACATTTCTTCATCGCGTATAGCGGCATGCTTGATAACCTCGGCGAAGCCTTCCCGAAATTCCCGTCCGGGCAGGGTAAGCAGGGTGTTGGGATCGGTGAGGACGAGCCGGGGTTGGTGAAAAGCTCCAATGAGGTTTTTTCCCTCGGGTGCGTTGACACCGGTTTTCCCTCCCACGGCGGAGTCGACTTGCGAGACGATCGTAGTGGGGATTTGGACGAATGGCACCCCACGATAAAAAATAGAGGCAACAAATCCAGCGAGATCGCCGGTTACTCCGCCGCCAAGAGCAATTACAAAGGAAGATCGGTTGTGCCCTGCCTGAATCAGTTCGCGGTTCAGATTCTCAACTACCGCCATCGATTTGGAGGCCTCACCCGCGGGGAAAATATGAGAGGAGAAAGTGTATCCCACCTTCAGGAGCGAGCTTTCAAGTTGTTCCAGGAAATGTGGTGCGACATTATCGTCAGTGATAATCGCAGCCATCCCGGTGAGTCCGGTGGCTTGGATGCGCGAGCCGGATTCGGCGAGTAGACCTGGAGCGACGAGAATTTCGTAGGATCGGGAGCCTAGGTTGACGTGAACGGTGTTCATTGATGACGGGAGCGGTGCCAGATCGATGTGTCTGGTTGGAGTAGAACCTCGACAGGTAGTTCTGCGAGGTTTTGTTGGGTGATAAGGTGCTTGAGAAGAGCGAGCGAGGCAAGCGAATCGTAAAGAGCATCATGCCAGGTTTTCCCGGGGGCATGTTGGCAGAAATCGTCGAGTCCCAGCGAGGTGCAGAGATCTCCGAGTGAGTGGGATTTTTCGCAAGGCCAGGCGGCTCGGGCCAGCTGAAGGGTATCGATCCAAGGCCCGAAGGAGTGGCCTGGGAACGCACGAAGAAATCGTTTTTCTGTTCCGTGGCCATGAGCAACGATTGGGCCACCGTTTAGTTGTTTTTTTAGGACGGGCCACAGCGACAAGAGGGTTGGGGCGTTTAGGAGGTCCTCAGTGGTGATACCATGAACTTTTTGCGCGGCCCAAGTGATATTTTGATCGCAATGAAGGAAGGAAACAAAGGGCTCGTGAAGGTCTCTTTTAGCCGACCACGTTGCGAGTCCAACTTGCACAGGAGAATCAGTCTTTCCTTTAGCGGTGCCAGCGGATTCGAAATCGATGGCGGTAAAGATGGCGTCGCAAATCTTGATGTGTCGAGGTAACCAAAAAGTTATCGATTGCCAAGGCTATCGATGGTTCCCACGCAAATTGGTGAAATTGTGACGTGATTTTGAGAACTTATCCTATTTTTCCCGTAGGATAGGGGTGAAAATCGCTTGGATTGTAATTTTATCAATTGGGTTTGCCGTTGCGGCGGAGGAGGAAGTTGACTTTCAGCGAGATATTCGTCCGATTCTCTCAGATAAATGCTTCTTTTGCCATGGCTTTGATCCAGAGACCCGTGAAGCCGATCTGCGATTGGATACGCCCGACGGTGCTTATGAAGATTTGGGCGGATATTCTGCGGTGGTTCCAGGCAAGGTAAAAGAGTCGGAACTGTATTTAAGAATCACTAGCAAAAAGAAAAAGGAGGTTATGCCTCCTCCGGAGTCTCACAAGGTCTTGAATCCTGAGGAAATTGAAATGCTCAGAAAGTGGATTGAACAGGGTGCTGAGTATCAAGAGCATTGGTCCTACGAGGAAATCAAGAAAACTGAGGCTTCGAAAGGAGAGGAGATCGATCATTTCGTATCCCAAAAATGGGGTAGCGCTGGGATAGAGGGAAGTAAGCCTGCCTCTAAAGAGGTTTTGCTACGTCGACTTTCTTGGGATCTGCGGGGTATTCCGCCTTCGGCTGAGGAGCGGGAAAAATTTTTAGGAGATCGTTCTCCTGGTGCATGGGGTTCATTGGTGGATCGTTTTTTAGCGGATCCAAAATACGGCGAGCGTATGGCAGTGTGGTGGCTCGATTTGGTCCGTTATGCAGATACTATCGGTTATCACAGCGACAACCCGATGATGGTTTCTCCCTATCGTGATTATGTTATCAATGCCTTCAATCGGAATAAGCCTTTCACCGATTTTACGATCGAGCAACTTGCGGGTGATCTTTTACCGAATGCTAGTCTCGAACAGAAGGTCGCATCGGGCTACAATCGGCTCCTTCAAACTACCGAAGAAGGTGGAGCGCAAGATAAGGAATATCGCGCTATTTATGCGGCGGATCGGGTGAGAAATGTTTCGGAGGTTTGGCTAGGCTCAACTCTGGGGTGTGCTCAGTGTCATGACCATAAATATGATCCGTTTACAGCGCGCGACTTCTATTCAATGGCTGCATTTTTCGATGATATTCGTGAGAATGGAATCGGGAAACGGCGGCCGAACCTACTAGTGCCGGGGTCCGAAGAAGAGGCTCGTATTACCGAACTCAAAAATGCGATCGAGAACGGTAAGGTGGAGAAACTCCTCAAAAGTGATTCTGATTTTAGAGCGAAGTTTTCTGCGGGATTTAAGGCGTGGCTTGCCGGGGCCGAATTAGGGGGCTCGGTATGGCGTCCAGTAAAGTTTAGTGATTTCAAGACGCCAGAGGGAACCACGCTAAAAGTCCTAGATGATGGAACAGTTTTGGAAGGTGGAAAAATTGCACCTACTGCAACTTATTCCTTCAAAATATCTTCTCCCGGGAAGGTTTCGGCAATTAAACTAGAGGCTCTGACTCACGAAAGTTTTTCAGTGAAGGATGGTTTTTCGAGAGGGAATGGGAATTTTGTCCTCACCGAAATTGAGATCAAAAAAGGGAGGGAGAAGCTGAAGGTTTCCTCGGTTACTGCTGATGTGGAGCAGCCCAACTTTCCTGCAAAAGCTGCGGTTGATGGGGATCAGAAGACAGGTTGGGCTGTCGGTGCAAACATGCCGGAAGGGCGGAAGGGAATCCGTCGTGCGGCCTTTGTTCTCGAGAAGCCTCTTGAGCTCAAGGGGGGCGAGGCGCTAGAAGTAAAATTGCATTATCAATCGCCTTACGAATCCCACAATATCGCACGTTTCGGCCTTTCGATGGCGGCAGTGGACCATGCCGACCTTAAAGATTCACTTGGGCCAGCTCCTGAAGTAATCAAAGCTTTTGCAAGTTCCCAAAAAACTCCGAAAGAGAATGAAGTTTTAAGAAATTATTACCTCTCGATCGCTCCCGAGATTCTTGCTCAAAATTCTAAACTACGGTCGCTCGAGGAGGAGTTGAAAAAAACTGAAGGCGGGATGCGCAAGATGCTGGTTTCTGAGGCGCTGGAGACTCCTCGAGTCACACGCATCCTACCGCGAGGAAATTGGATGGATGATTCTGGCGAAATCGTTCAACCGGCGGTGCCTGAGTTTTTGCAAAAAGAGATGTGGAACGTGGATGGTCGCGCAAGCCGTCTTGATTTGGCGAAGTGGATTCTGCACAAGGACAATCCGCTTACCGCTCGCTCAACGATGAACCGGGTTTGGCGCTTGTTCTTTGGTCGTGGGTTATCTCCCAATGTCATCGATTTGGGTGGCCAGGGCGAGGTGCCGACGCATCCTAAGTTGCTTGACTGGTTGGCTGCTGATTTCCGTGATGGAGGTTGGGATATGAAAAAGATGGTGAAGAAAATAGTTTCTAGCCAAGTCTACCTTCAGCAGTCTGAAGTGAGTTCTTTCTTACGTGAAAAAGACCCTTCGAATAGTCTGCTTGCAAGGCAGGGCCGCTGGCGGGTGGATGCGGAATTCGTTCGCGATGGTGCGCTTAAGATTTCTGATCTTCTCAATGATGAAAAGTTAGGTGGTGAAAGTGTGAAGCCATACCAACCGGCTGGGTTTTGGCAGCATTTGAATTTTCCCAGAAAAGTTTGGAAGGCGAGCGAAGGAGGTGATCTCTACCGACGCTCGGTGTATACTTTCAAATGCCGAACTTTTCCCCATCCCTCAATGGTTGCCTTTGATGCTACGAGTCGCGAGGAATGTACTGCTGAGCGCTCACGGTCGAATATTCCCCAACAAGCTCTTGCGATGCTGAACGATCCAATTTTTGTAGAAGCCTCGCGCGTGTTTGGAGCGCGGATGGCGGAACATAAAGGAACGGCTCCAGAGAAAATAGCATGGGGTCTGACTGAAGCATTATCGCGGGAGGGAACCACGGAAGAGGTGGACCTTTTGGCAAAGGTTTATCGGTCGCAATTGAAAAAATTTAAAGATGACCCCGAAGCGGCTACCGCTTTTCTTTCCACTGGGAAATGGCCATCAACCGCCATTGTTCCTGCCCACGAAGCTGCAGCTTGGGGGCAGGTTGGCAGAGTCATTCTTAATGCTTACGAGACAACCTCACGATTCTAGACGCCATGATTGATACGACAAACAGACGAACCTTTTTGAATCAAGCTACGGTAGGGATTGGAGCGCTTGCGTTTCAGCGTCAGCTTTTTGCCGAGGGTATTCCGGACGACATAAAGATGGCGGGGAACCCCAAGGCCAAGCGGGTTATATTTCTGTGCATGGCGGGCGGGCCATCCCATCTCGAGACGCTCGATTACAAGCCGACTCTTGCTAAGATGCATGGACAGCCCATGCCGGAATCGATTACTAAAGGACAGCCAATCGCGCAGTTGCAGGGCAAGGCCTTGAAGTGTCTTGGGCCACAATGGGATTTTATCAAGCAGGGAAAATCGGGGCAGGAGATTTCCTCACAGCTTCCGTTTATCGGGAAAATGGCTGACGATATCGCGATCGTTCGTTCGATGACAACCAAGCAAATTAATCACGATCCGGCTCATACTTTTATGAATTCGGGGACCCAGATCTCAGGTCGTCCGTGTATGGGTTCGTGGATTCAGTATGGCCTCGGTAGCGAGACTAAAGATCTTCCGGGATTTGTGGTCCTCACCTCGGTGGGTGGAGGTCAAAGCCAGCCGATTGCCTCACGTCAGTGGCACAGCGGGTTTTTGCCAAGTAAATATCAAGGGGTTCATTTCCACTCCAAAGGAGACCCGGTGCTCTATGTCGGAAATCCTAAGGGAGTTAAGCGTTCAGATCAACGTCAAGTGATTGATGCTGTGAAAGGCTTGAATTCGATTCGTAATGGCCTTGCTGACGACCCTGAAATTGCGACTAAAATTGCGCAGTATGAAATGGCATTTCGAATGCAGGCAAGTGTCCCCGAGCTGGTGGACTTGAAAGGAGAATCGAAGGATACCCTTGAAATGTATGGTGCGAAACCCGGTGATGGTTCGTTCGCGAGTAATTGTTTGTTGGCTCGGCGTCTTGCGGAGCGGGGGGTTCGCTTCATTCAGTTATATCATCGCGGATGGGATCACCATGGTGGAGTGAAAAATGGGGTGGCCGGAACTGCGAAATTGGTGGATCGCGCGAGCTGGGCTCTGGTGCAGGATTTAAAACAACGAGGAATGCTCGATGATACTTTAGTAATTTGGGGCGGAGAGTTTGGCCGCACGCCGATGTCACAAGGAGGCGGTAACAATCCTGGTAGAGATCATCACATTAAAGGCTTTTCTCTTTGGATGGCCGGCGGAGGAATCAAAGGTGGTGTAACCCACGGAGCTACTGATGACTTCGGCTACAACGCAGTCGAAGATGTGGTTACAGTGCATGACCTACATGCCACAATGCTCCATCAGCTTGGAATCGATCATGAGAAGTTTAGCTATAAATTTCAGGGGCTGGATATGCGCCTTACTGGAGTTGAACCCGGAGTAAAGGTTATCAAAAATATCGTTTCTTAGTTTCCGTTTGAAGCGGTGGTGAAAGTTTCGTCGCGATGAATCGCGGGTTACCCTACCTTCACGGGTCTTCGCGGATTTATTATTAATTGGCGCCACTACATAGATGCTAAGGCGGCTAAAAAAGTGCTGCGATTCATGGCGATCCGGACGAATTTCAGGCGCCTGGTAGAGTGGTGCGTAGGATTTGGCAATCTCCTTCGACGGTCAGTGGACTGGCGTTTCTCGGCAAGATTAGGAAGTCGCCGGTTTTAAATATGCGCCCTTCGTGGGAGCTTATTTTTCCGGAAATCACTGTGATGATTGAAAAAGAATCGTTTATGTTTGTGATTTTTTCGAGCTTCGAGAGCTTATGGCGTTGGACGACGAAATATTCGCAGGATGCAAGAGAGTCGCCATCTGGTTGATCCATTCTAGGTTCGAAATCATTGAAGTCGATGGAGGCCATGGATTCTTCAATGTGAAGGTCCCGTGGGGCGCCGTTGAGACCGACGCGATTCCAATCAAAAACCCGGTAAGTGGTGTCTGAGTTTTGCTGGATTTCATAAATAAGGAACCCGGAGCCGATTGCGTGCAGTCGACCTGATGGAATGAAAATGGATTCGCCCGGTTCTGGGCTGACTGCGTGAACTTGCTCTTCTACAGTTCCATCAGAGAGGGATTGCTGGAATGTCTCACGTGTGCATTTATCCTTTAGGCCAATGTAAAGTTTAGCTCCGGGGTCGCAGTCGGCGATATACCACATTTCGGTTTTTGGTTCGCCACCTAATTCAAGGGAGAGGTTTTCAGGTGGATGGACCTGAATAGAGAGGTCATCACGAGCATCTAGAATTTTTATGAGAAGTGGGAAACGGTCTCCGGTAAATCCCTTTCCAAAGATTGCCTCGCGGTGGTTGGTCCAGAGATCATGGAGTGATTTCCCAGTGTAAGGGCCAGACGAAACGATGGATTGTTCATCAGGACGATCGCTCATTTCCCAGGATTCCCCGTAGGGCTGATCATCCGGGAGGTTTCGCTGGTAGATCGTTTCCAGCGAGCGACCTCCCCACACGCGAGTCATATAAAGCGGCGAAAATGAAATGGGTTCCACGCGCTAAAAATGGGGGGAAAGGGACATTTCGACAAGAAAACTGAGGTTTGAGCGATTATTTAAGAAATCCAGACTATGCAGATACCTTTAAGTTCCTTCTTGCCTGATCTACCTTTCTTATGCGAAATTAGTTCTCACAGGGGAGTTGAGTGTCTCCGTTTAAGATCATGGCCAAGCAAAAAAAGCCTAGGAGGCAGCACGCGGTGTTGAAGAAAGAGGGTGGCCAGGAGTTGATTGGGATCGGGCTAATTTTGATGGGGCTATTGATTTTCTGCTCGCTAATAAGATTTACTACTGTCGACTTCGTCGAATGGAAGTTCTTCGGAAGCTTTGCTCCGGAGGGCGTTGAGTCGCGTGATACTCAAAATCTTATTGGTCCGGTGGGTGCTTTGATCGGATTTGTCTTTATTGCTCTTTTCGGAGCAGCAGCCTATTTGCTTGCGGTCGGAACAATCTGGCTTGGGTTCGTAGTGGCATGGTTTAAGAGCCGGTTGGGTCTTCATACTTTGATCGGTTTCGGTTCGCTGATGTTTGCGAGTGCTGCTCTGTTTAGCGTCCTTGAGATCTTTGGAAGCGTCCACTTTGGAAATTGGCCTGGTGGTGCGATTGGTGAGGGTCTAGGTAATTTTGTCTTCAAAAGCCTGCTTGGAACGTTGGGATCGGCCATCGTCCTGTCGGGGGTTTATTTTGCCAGCGTGATTCTTTTAACCGGGTGGCATCCAGTTGCCTTTGCCCAAACCTCTTTGGTGAAGGTTCGTGAATTCATTTCCAACTCCCGCGCGAAGCGGGCTGCCAGACCGGCACCACCTGCACCCGCAAAAAAACGTGCCAAGCGTAAGAGAGGCCAATCTTTCACTGACCCGACTCTTGGTTCAGAATCCAGTGTTGAGGAAGATGGTCAGGGCGTCCTTCAACTGAGGCAGATCCCAACACCGCAAATTATTGATTCATCCCAGAAAAAAGTTGCTCCTCTCGCTGGAGCTCGGCCTTTTGAGCGTAAGAAGCCAACTCATACTGGGCTTAGCACCGAGGGGTTTGAGAATTACGAATTGCCTGGATTTGATCTTCTTGAATTTGACGAAGAAAATGATGTCGAGCCGGAAGACTTTAGTGAGGAACTTCTAGCGACCCAAACAATGATTATCGAGACCTGTCGCGCTTTTGGTGTCGAGGTCACAGCTGGCGATATCACCCGTGGACCTACTATTACGCGCTACGAAATCTACCCGGCTATAGGCCTACGGGTGAGCCGTATTACCCAACTTGAAGCTGATCTTGCGCGTGCCACGAAGGCCGAGCGAATCAATATTCTCGCGCCAATCCCAGGTAAGGATACGGTGGGAATCGAGATTGCGAATGATGATCGAGTGGCGGTTGCGCTTCGTGAGCTTCTGCAAGATGAATCGTTTCGCAGTTCCAAGCGGAAGATTCCTCTCGCTCTCGGTAAGGATGTTTATGGAAACACTGTGGTGGGGGATCTCGCTGCGATGCCCCACTGTCTTGTGGCTGGCGCGACCGGCGCCGGTAAGTCAGTTTGTATTAATTCCATCATTACAAGTATTCTTTATAAATTTGGCCCCGATGAACTTCGCTTCATCATGATCGATCCAAAGGTCGTGGAAATGCAGGTCTACGCCAAGTTGCCCCATCTTGTCGTGCCAGTTGTCACTGATCCCAAGCGGGTTGTTGGGGCCCTGAATTGGTGTGTCAATGAGATGGAGCGCCGCTACAAGATTTTTGCAAAACTTGGAGTAAGGAACTTTGACAGCTTCAATAGCCGAGTTCGTAACGAGGAAGAAGTTCTTACGCCGGAAGAGCAGGAGGATCTTGATTCCATTGTGGACGAGGAAGCTGTTGAATCTATGGCTAAGGCTTTTGAGGATGGCGATCTCGGCCCAACCGCTTCGGAGGATGATGAGGTTCATGAAGACGATCTCGAGGTTCCGGACCGTTTTCCTTACATCGTGGTCATTATTGATGAGCTTGCTGATCTTATGCAAACCGCTCCGGCTGATGTCGAGGGGGCGATTGCCCGGATCGCTCAGAAGGCTCGAGCTGCTGGTATCCACTTGATCGTAGCGACCCAAACTCCACGTGCCGATGTTGTCACGGGTATTATCAAGGCGAATATTCCAAGCCGCATTGCGTTTCAGGTTTCGTCCTCACTCGATAGTCGGGTGATTCTCGATAATAAGGGCGCTGAGAAATTGGTTGGTAAAGGAGACATGCTCTTCCTGCCCCCAGGCTCAGCCAAATTGGAGCGCGCCCAAGGTGCTTTTGTTTCAGATGAGGAAGTCGAGCAAATCGTCAACTTTTGCGCGAACCAAACCGAACAGCGGTTTGAAGAGAGTATTCAGAAAGTCATCGAAAGCGGTGGGTCAGATGGCGATGGTGGTGGGGAAGAAGTCTCAGATGCTGATGAGGAGGCACTCGAGCGCTGTATGGAAGTGCTTCGTGCTGAGGGAAAGGCCAGTACCTCGCTTCTACAGCGCCGCCTTCGTCTAGGTTATACCCGTGCTGCCCGTATGATTGATATCCTTGAAGCTCGTGGCATCGTAGGGCCAGCGGATGGTGCTAAGCCACGGGAGGTGCTTATCCCTGACGCAGGAGCCGAATAAGGGGCGTAGCCATTCCCCCTGATTATGAGAGGTCATTGAAACGGGAATCAATCTTGTTTTCCAATACAGAAAAGGTGCTCTTCACCACGGAGGAACCAATATCCATTAGTAATAACCGGTGAAGCCCAAAGTGGTTCACTGAGCTCCATTTTAGCTACCTCCTGAAATGCTGGACCAGGTTTGACCACCGTGATTAGTCCTTTTTCGGATCCAAAAACAACATGATCTCGTAAGACTACGAGGGAGGCTGAATGCTCGCGCCCAATCTTCTTCTTCCAAAGTAATTTACCTTCGTGTGCTCTCCAGCAGGTCGCCGTGCCCGAATCGGAAACTGCGAGATAGAAACCGTTCACTACTACCGGACTGGGAACGTAGGATGGATTCTTGCGGGTGTGCCAGATGATATGAGTGTCGGTGACGTTTCCGGTGCCGGTGGGGTCAATCGCCATCATGTGTTTAGTGGGAAATCCACACGTCATATAGAGGTATTTTTGATCGTAGACCAAAGAGGCGACAAACTGATCGGTGGGTCCATCAATGATCCAGTGTTGCTTGCCAGTGTCCGGATCGTAGGAAGCCACGCTTTTACTCCCAGAGAGAATGAGTTGGTTTCGTCCATCGATGGTTCGGATTAAGGGGGTGCAATAACTTCGTGTCTTATTTGGTCTTGGCGTTTTCCACATTAGGTCACCGGTCTCTTTATTTAGGGCCACGATGTAGGCATTACCGTCGTGGTCACCGTTAATAATCAGCTTGTCTTTCCAAAGGATTGGGCTTGAGCAGTAACCATGGATACTTGAGAAAATGCCAGGTCGTTTTTCCCAGAGCTTCTTCCCCTCCAAATTATAGGCCGCAATAAACATTTTCTTTTGATCAAGGAAGCTTACGTAGATTGAGTGACCATCGGTCACTGGAGTGCTCGAAGCTCGGCTGTTTTTGCGGTGTGCTTTTTCGATAGGCGATTCGAGCACAGTTTTTTTCCAAAGAGTCTTTCCTGACTTGATGCTGAGGCACATGAGTAGTCTTTCTCCTGAATCTTCGTCAGCCGAAACTAGAAAGAGCTCGTCGCCCCAAATGATTGGTGAAGCATGTCCCTTGCCGGGAATCTTAGCTTTCCACTTCACATCCTTTTCTATCGACCACTCCAGCGGAGCTTTTTCGTCGGGAACTATGCCATCCCCGGTTGGACCACGCCATCCGGGCCATTCGCCTGCGAAGCTGTTCGCAAAAAGGTTTAAGAGGATAGCCGTGTTTTTCAAGAACGTCATTCTTCTCATTACGTCGGAGAGTGAGAGGTCGTTTCAATCCTCAAGAATTCAATGTCATGAGAGAAAGATCGGAGGTTGGATAACCGTAATTCTCATGTAGGGTTCCCAAGACCGTTTGTAATGTTCAGTCGTTTTATATTTGCTCTCACTCTCGGTTTTCCCTCCCTTTGTGCGAAAGTCAGTTTCAACGACGAGATTCGCCCTCTACTCTCCAACAGTTGTTACCGCTGTCACGGTCCGGACGAAGAGGATCGTAAGGCTAAGCTTCGACTCGACACTCGCGAAGGGGCCACTAAGGATCACGAGGGTTTTACCGCTATTTCGCCCGGAAAAATCGAGGATAGTGAGTTGATCTATCGAATTGTTACGGATGATGAGGATGAGATGATGCCACCTCCGGGAAAGGGGGAGCGATTTACGAAGGAACAAATTGAGCTTTTTAAACGATGGATCGAAGAAGGAGCGGAATACGAGGTTCATTGGTCCTATGCAAAGCCTGTTCGTCCTGAGGTTCCTCAGGTTGACGAGACTATGATGAAGGTTCGTAATCCCGTAGACTCCTTTATTCTCAGCCGACTCAGTAAAGAAGGTCTTTCGCCCAGCAAAGAAGCTGATGCTCACACCTTAATTCGTCGTGTTGCTCTCGATCTTACTGGGCTTCCTCCTACCAAGGCGGAGGTCGAAGCATTTCTTGCTGATGAGAGTGCCAAGGCATACGAAAATCTGGTCAATCGTCTTCTTGCCAAGCCTGCTTTCGGCGAACACTGGGCTCGCATGTGGCTGGATCTTGCTCGCTATGCCGACTCAGCTGGTTATGCGGACGACCCGGGCCGTACGATCTGGGCCTATCGAGATTGGGTTATTCGTGCCTTCAATGAGAACATGCCGTTCGACCAATTTACAATTGACCAAATTGCTGGCGACCTAGTTTCCACCCCGACTGAAGATCAACTCGTCGCCACCGCTTTCCACCGCAATACTAAAACGAATAACGAAGGCGGAACGAGTGATGAAGAGTTCCGTAACGCAGCGGTCGTTGATCGTGTCAATACGACTATGGCGACTTGGATGGGAACTACAGCAGCTTGTGCTCAGTGCCATACCCACAAGTATGATCCCATCAGTCATGCTGAGTATTTTCAGATGTTTGCCATTTTCAATCAATCGGAAGACGCCGATCGACGGAATGAAGCTCCAATTATCCAGGTGATGGGCGATCAAAATAAGAAACAAGTGGCTCATATTTCCGCTGAGATCGCAAAGCTGAAAAAGGAAATGGAGCCTGCCGCCACGCTCGATCTTAAAGCCTTTGCGGAATGGGAGGCTGCTTTAAAGGCGAAGGTAGGTCGCTGGGATGTTCTCACGCCAAGAAAAATGACTGCGGTTTCTGGTGCGAATTTCAAGGCAGGTTCTGACGGCTCTGTCCTCGTGAGTGGAAAGACTGCCGGGACCGATGACTACACGATTTCCGCTAGTAGTAAGCTGAAGAAAATTACCGCAATTAAGATCGAGGCTCTAGCTTATGATAAGCTAGGAAGCGGGGGGCCAGGTCGGAATGGAAACTTTGTCATCAACGAAGTCGAACTCACTAGCGGTAAGACCAAAGCCTCTTTTTTGAATGCCTCTTCGACCTACGATCAGGACAAATTTGGAGCGGCCTCTGCGATCGATGGCAATGCTGGCAGTGATTCTGGCTGGGCTGTTGGCGGATCGCTGGGTCAGGATCATCATATCGTGATCGAGTTAGATAAACCTCTCGATGGGCGGAATCTTGAACTCAGACTTCTTCAGCGCTATCCAAATCATGCGCTTGGTCGCTTCCGGATTTTGGCAACCGATTCTGCAGGTCCTTCCATGGCGCTTTCCTCCGATACGATAGCAATCCTTAAAACGTCTCCTGCCAAACGTAGTGCCGCTGAGAGGGCTCAACTGGTTGCTGTTTATCGTAAGACTAATCCGAGCGTAATTGCGGACACCAAGAAGCTTGCGGATCTCAAAAAGCAACTGGCCGCCGTCAAGCCTCTCACCTCAGTTCCTATTATGCGTGACCTGCCCAAGAATAAGCATCGTAAGACCCATATTCAACTTCGTGGTAGCTATTTGAGTCTTGGGGAAGAGGTTGCCCCGGGGGTGCCTCAAGTTTTTGGATCGCTTCCCAAGGGCTCGAACCCCGACCGACTTGCGATGGCAAAATGGTTGGTGGACCAAGAGAATCCTCTGACTGCTCGTGTGGTCGCCAATCGATTTTGGGAGAATCTCTTCGGGGTAGGAATCGTCCTTACAAGTGAGGAATTTGGATCTCAGGGCGAACGGCCATCTCATCCAGAACTCCTTGACTGGCTTGCGGTCGAATTTATGGGTGGGGGATGGGATGTTAAGAGTTTTCTTCGTCTTCTCGTAACTTCATCGGCCTATCGCCAGAATTCTCATGTCAGCGATGAGATGGCTGCTCTGGATCCCGACAATCGTCTTGTTGCCCGTGGCCCTCGGGTCCGGCTTTCCGCAGAAATGATCCGCGACCAGGCTCTTGCAGTCTCGGGTTTGCTGAGTTCGAAAATGTATGGTGTTCCGGTTCGTCCACCCCAGCCAAATCTTGGTCTCAAGGCTGCCTTCGGAGGTGGCACCGATTGGAGTACAAGCTCTGGCGAGGATAAGTTCCGTCGTGGCCTTTATACTAGCTGGCGCCGTTCCAGTCCGTATCCTTCCATGGCGACCTTCGGGGCTCCCAATCGCGAGGTTTGTACTGTGCGACGTGGTAATACCAACACGCCGTTACAAGCCCTCGTGACCTTGAACGACCCTGTTTACATTGAAGCTGCTCAGGCTCTCTCACGACGAATGGCGGCGCAAAAAGGGACGGTCGCTGAAATGATCAAACATGGCTTCCAGCTTTGCCTTTCGCGCTATCCAAACGAGATTGAAAATTCCCGATTGATCGCTTTGTACGATTCTACACGCAGCAAGTATGCCGCCGACCAAAAGCTCGCGCGGGAAATGGCTACCAACCCTATCGGGCCACTTCCCAAAGGCATCGATGTCGTAGAGCTTGCCACCCTCACCGTTGTCGCAAATGTTCTTCTCAATCTTGATGAGACTTTGATGAAGCGCTGAAGCCCCCAACCAACTTTCATCTTATGAATCCACAGTTAGAAAGCCTGCAATACAAAACGCGGCGGCACTTCTTCAAACAGTGCTCCATGGGTCTCGGCGGGGTTGCGCTTAGCGAGATGCTCGCGACTGATGCTATGGGTTTGGAAGCTCCGAACAACCCACTTCTGCCCAAGCTGCCGCACTTCGCGCCCAAGGCGAAGCGTGTGATTTACCTTCATCTCACTGGATCACCGCCCCACCTCGATCTGTGGGACCACAAGCCTGAGCTCGTGAAGCGTGACGGCCAGGAATGCCCGGATGAATATATTAAGGGGAAGAAGTTCGCCTTCACCTCAGGAACCCCCAAACTGATGGGGAGCCCTCGCACTTTTAAACAGTATGGCAAGAACGGCCTCTGGATGTCTGACGCGATTCCGCACTTGCACGGTGTGGCTGACGATCTCTGCATCATCAATTCGATGACTACTGATCATTTTAATCACGCTCCCGCTGAGCTTTTCGTGCACACTGGTTTCCAGCAGCCAGGCCGTCCTACCTTCGGAGCTTGGACTACCTATGGTCTGGGATCGGAAAACCAAAACCTTCCCGGATACGTGGTCCTTATCTCGAGTGGAGTGCAGCCGAATGGCGGAAAGAGTTCTTTTGGTTCGGGGTTTATTCCTTCTGTTCATCAAGGCGTGCAGTGTCGTTCAAAAGGGGATCCTGTTCTTTATGTCAGTGACCCTCCGGGCATGGATCGTAGCCTTCGTCGCTCCAGCCTTGATGCCCTCCGCGATCTCAATGAGACCGCTTCAAAAGACTTCGCTCATCCGGAAACCCTGACTCGCATGGCGCAATACGAATTAGCCTTCCGTATGCAAATGTCAGTCCCCGAGGTTATGGATATTTCGAAGGAATCGACGAAGACTATGGAGTCCTATGGCGCTCAGCCCGGTGCCTCAAGCTTTGCTAACAACTGCCTTCTCGCTCGGCGTCTCGCCGAAGATGGAGTTCGTTTTGTTCAGCTCTTTGACTGGGGCTGGGATTTCCACGGAACAAATCCAAACGAAGACATACGTGATGGGCTTACCAAAAAATGTGCTACCATGGATAAGCCGATTGCGGCCTTGATCAATGACCTCAAGGAGCGTGGACTTTTTGAAGATACCCTTATTATTCTCGGTGGAGAATTTGGGCGGACGCCATTCCGCGAAGGCCGGACAGCCAAGGGAAAGGTCCTAGGTCGCGATCACTTTCCTGATTGTTACACTATGGTTATGGCTGGTGGAGGAGTGAAAGGTGGATACACCCACGGTGCGTCCGATGATCTTGGTTTTTCGGTGGCCCGTGACAAGGTCCACGTTCACGATTTGCAAGCAACTTGGATGCATCTTCTTGGGTTTGATCACGAGAAACTCACCTACCGCTTTCAGGGTCGTGATTACCGCCTCACTGATGTCCATGGCAAAGTTGTGAAAGATCTCCTAGTCTAGAGCGAAGGGGCTGAATCGAAGTCGTGTGGCATTGGCTTGCCATTAATTTTCTGCTTGTTAGTCTCTTCACGATGAAAAAACCAATTGCTTGGATGGTCGCAGCTATGGCGTCCATACTCCTAATCAATGCTGCTTCAGCAGATGAGCCCAAGGCTCTTGTGACGAAGGCCGCTGCTGAGTCTAAAGTTCCCACGCTCACTTATTATTACTTCGACGGATGACCGCTTTGCGCAAAAATTTCGGTCATCGTGAATGATCTCAAAAAGACAAAGGGAAAAGAAATCACCTTCAAGAACGTCCTTGTCGGAACTGGCAAGAGTAAAGAAGAAATCAAAAAGGCTAAGCTCAAGGGGCACGGTATAATCGCTAAGGACAAGAGTGGTAAGCTCGTCGATACGATTGAAGGTCACACTTATGGTAAAAAAGAAGTCGATGCCGTCGTGGCCAAGCTCCTTGCCAAAAAGTAAGCAGAGTCTATCATAATATACCGCAAAGAACCGGAAAACTTCTTCCGGTTTTTTCGTGCCCTCAGAGAGCTGGGGGTGTCAAGAAGATCGTGAGATAGGTGGAGAGACTGTAAGAGGTATCAAGGGGCTTGCTAAGCCAATTTAGCGAGCGATTCGCTGAAGGTCTGTTCTCAATCTCTGCGATTCCCGAGCGCTTAAATTGAAGGTCTTGGGATTATCGTGGCCGATCCAAACAACAATTACTTTCTCTGGGCTAAGAGTAGCAGCCCAATGATCAGTTCCAGGAAGAGATAAGCCACTGATAAAATCTGGAAGTTTTGCTAATCGAGAATGTTCTGCGAATGCGGGGAAGGAGGCGGCGGGGCGCGAGAACAGGGTCCTTTCTTTCTGGATCAGTTCGCGAACGAAGACGGGGG
>CESF01098738.1_pt1 | contig 16949 bp, 11 predicted proteins | sample 356331 | NCBI WGS metagenome assembly CESF01 (sample SAMEA2621779, study PRJEB7988) | marine metagenome | biome: marine biome (ENVO:00000447); feature: surface water layer (ENVO:00002042); material: "saline water (ENVO:00002010), including plankton (ENVO:xxxxxxxx)" | depth 5 m
GGGCCTGGGAAGGTATTGGCCGGATTCATGTCCCGGATCGATAAGGGAGCCCGCATTATTTCTATTGAAGACGCTGAATCGCTGGAAGCTGCAGTCGCCGAGCTTTCCTAAGCCAAAAAAATTACGCTTTAGGACAAATTAGTTCTTGTTCCTTTTGGCGGGTCGTCCTAGCGTCCCGCCGTCCTAACCGGCAACGCGGAGCGGTAGCTCAGTTGGTTAGAGCGCCGGCCTGTCACGCCGGAGGTCGCGGGTTCGAGTCCCGTCCGCTCCGCCACTTTTATAGTGTTTTGCCAACTTACCTAACTCTCCAAAACCGGAGAGTTTTTTTGCCCTCGCTCGAGAAGCTCTCGAGGTCAATCATATTTGCAGCCCCCGATTCAAACACCGGAATAATTTTCCGAAGGTCTTCTTTTCAAGAAGAGACATTCCATCATTTCCAGTAGACCCCGAGAATGTTACCCCAGCCCCGTCCATTGATATGATCGACGAATTTTTTTCCTCAATTCCTTCCTTGAAAATCTGTGGTGTAACCACTCTCATGGATGCCGAACGCCTTGCAAAGCTCAAGGTCGCGGCTCTTGGATTAAATTTTTGGCCTTCGTCAAAACGATATTGCTCGCCTGAAAATGCCTCAACGATTGCCTCGCATGTCGCAGGCGACATCATCCGGGTTGGAGTCTTCGTCAATAATTCACTCCCTCTCGCCATCGAACTTATTGATGAGTGCCTTATCGATATCGTTCAACTCCACGGCGATGAAACCATAGAAGACATTCAGTTTTTTATCGATCAAGGAATCCCAGTGATCAAATCAGTCTCCGCAGACAAGTTACCAAATTACGAACTCCCATCTCATAACTTCGCCCTGCTCATCGATACTCCTGCCGGAAAGGACTATGGCGGCACCGGAAAAACCTTCGATTGGTCCATCGCCGGAGAATTTGTCCAAAAACACCCAAAGGTTCCCACCCTTCTTGCTGGTGGCATCAACCCCGCAAATGCCGCCGAAGCCCTCGCTGCAGTCAAACCAGCCGCTCTTGATATTGCCAGTGGTGCCGAATCGTCACCTGGAATCAAGAATTTCGAGAAAGTCCAAGCCCTAATGCAAATCCTCTCATGAATGCTCTTCTTGTTTTTCTTGGCGGCGGCCTCGGTTCACTTGCGCGTTACGGCCTCTCCTCCGGAGTGCAATCTCTTGCCCAAAACACTGCGATCCAGCGTTTCCCAGCCGGTATTCTTGTTTGCAACCTTCTTGGCTGTTTTCTCATCGGCTGCCTCTTTGGCTATTTCACCGGAAAAAGCGCCCCCGGATGGGTTTTTCCCCTCCTTGCAACCGGATTCCTCGGCGGGTTCACAACATTTTCAACCTTCGCTCGGGACACCCACTCGCTCTGGACCACAGGACTAACCCAATTTGCGATCTTAAAAGTTTTCCTTTCCGTAGCCCTCGGCCTAATCGCCGTCATCGCCGGGATCAAGCTGACTCATTCCCCCTGACTAATTTGATCATCTTGACGTGAGGGAGTCCGATTTCCTCAAAGATTTCTCCTTTCCGGTGGTAGTTCAGCGTGTCGTAAAATTCCGCGACATCGACCCGGGCATTAAGCTCAAATCTCTTCACCCCTTCAAGGGCGAGAAGATTTTCAATAGCAATCATTAACCTTTGCCCCACCCCACGCCCCTGTTGTGGCTTAGCCACTGCAATCTGCCGAAGCTTAGCAAAACCGGGGCCGAGGGTGACGACCACAACTGAGCCGACTAATACTTCTTCGAAATAAAGGCCAAAATGTCGATCGAGCTTGTCTGCCTCACCTTCCGCCTCAGTCCATTCAAGATCCAGCGGCCTCCGAAGCTCGTCAAACCTCAATCGAAGCAACTCCTGATATTCCAGCGATTCCACGAAAACTTCTCGTAGTTCCCAGCTTTCGATATCTTTCGAAATCCTATTCATTCCGGCGAAAGGATGGACGCGCATCCAGATTCCAGTCTACCAAAAAGTCCAAAATCCAAATTTTGAACTTCATAAAACAAAATTTCCCTCAGCTTCACTCGACAGCCAACTTTCCTTGAGCTCCGGAGCGCCCCCAATGACGCAAACCCTGCCGAAAAGCGTAGGAAGAATCTCGTTTCCGATCTCCCGCCCCATCGTTTTCCTGAGCTGTCGGATCTAGCTCCCCTCTGCCATGAGCTCTGCGGCAAGCTCTCTCGAGATTTGCTGGGGAAACCCACCCGATGGGGAAATAAGACCAAAAATGGCCACCACTGAATACGCTGGAATCTGAACAACATGCACTGGGCTGGAAAGATCGACAAAAAATCACGATTGTTTGCATTTTATTCTAGAAACAAGTTCCACTTGGCAATTCGCTCCGCTCCACCATATTCTTGTGTTCCCTCCGGAGGGCACAACATCTGCTGATCCTCCTACGACTTTCCGACCATGAAATTTCACCATCCACGTTACACTCCCGATTCCTCAGGCACTTTGCATCAATGGGATAATGAAACCGCGAACTGCGGAATGGGAGCTATTGCCAATCTCCGCGGAGAGAAATCCTACGATATTCTCGACTACGCCTTAACCTCTGTTTGCAATATGACCCATCGGGGAGCCGTCGACGCCGACATGAAAACTGGCGACGGGTCCGGCATTCTTTGCCAAATCCCTCGACCTCTGTTTGCCAAGGCTGCTAAAGAATTCGGCTACACCGGAGAACCAACCGATCTGGGAGTTGGTGTTTTTTTTCTCCCCGAAGGCGTTGCCGCGAACATCAAATCCTTCACCGAATCAGTCCTCACCCGACGCAATATCCAATTCGTCGGCTGGCGAGAGGTCCCCGTTAATCCTGACGAATTAGGAAATTTGGCCCGCCTTACTCAGCCTGAAATCACCCACCTTCTTGTGAGCCGTCCGGCTGATGTCGACTCAGACCATTTCGAACGACTCCTCTACCTCGTTCGGCGCGAGATAGAACGGGAGTTCAAAGACGAAGCGGCATTTTATATCCCCACTCTTTCTAGCCGCCTTATCAGCTATAAAGGACTCGCCATGCCAGCTACCTTGCGAGCTTTTTACAGTGACCTCCAAGATTCTGATTTTCAAACCGGCATCTCACTTTACCACCAGCGCTTCTCCACCAATACCTTTCCAGCGTGGCCCCTTGGTCAACCTTTCCGCATGATGTGCCACAACGGCGAAATCAACACGGTTCGAGGTAATCGCAACTGGATGAGATCCCGCGAGGAATTCTTCAGCTCCGAACTCTGGGGCAATGACATTGAGCTCGTCAAAAACCTCATGCACGATGACGAATCCGACTCGGCATCGCTGGACCACGCGCTCGAGCTTCTGGTTCTTTCCGGAAGGCGCCTCGAACACGCCATGCGCATGCTAGTTCCTCCCGCCTTCCGTCACGATCCCGATATCACTGAAGAGGAGCGCGCATTCTATAACTACATCCGCTCTTTCTCCGAACCCTGGGACGGCCCTGCTGGACTTTGTTTCACCGATGGCCGCACCCTCTGCGCCAGCCTCGATCGCAACGGTCTTCGCCCGTCCCGCTTCACTCTAACAGAAGACGGCCTACTTTACATCGGATCCGAATCCGGGGCGGTCGTTCTACCTGATGAAAAAATCATTCGCCGTGGGCGCCTTGGCCCAGGCCAGATGCTTTCTGCTAACACTGAGACCGGCGAAGTTCTTTATGATAAAGAAATCCGCGCGCAGTTAGCTTCCCAAAAGCCTTATGCAAAGTGGGTCGATGAAAATCGCATCGAACTCAAAGACTTCACTGACCCCTCCGCGCACGTCCCAAGCCTCGAAATCGAACCTCTCGAACTCTCCCGTCAACAGGTCACCCACGGTGTCACGGCTGAAGACCTCGACATGGTTTTCCCACCAATGATCAAGGGGGCACAAGAAGCGGTTTTCTCAATGGGAGATGACATTCCACTTGCACCCCTTTCTCGCTATCCACGCCTTCTCTTCACCTATTTTAAGCAACTCTTCGCGCAAGTCACAAACCCACCAATCGATCCAATCCGCGAGTGGGCCGTCATGACTTTGGGCGCGGGACTTGGAGCTGAACGTAATCTCCTCTCCGAAACTTCAAAGCACGCACGTATTCTCAGCTTGGGCTCCGCGCTTCTTTATGAGCAGGAACTCGAAACCCTCGTTAAACGTCAGGAGCATGGCTTCTCCACTCAGGTCATCGACACCACTTGGCCGGTTGGCGAAGGCGAAGCCGGCATGAAAAAGGCGCTCGATCGTATTTGTAATGAGGCCGAGGAAGCGGTGAACAACAAGGTTGAAATCCTCGTTCTCTCGGACCGCACCACGTCGGCTGAACGTGTGCCCATCCCATCGCTCCTTGCCACCGGTTCGGTCCACCATCATCTCAATCGTTGTCGCAAACGTCTCCGCACTTCACTCGTTATCGATACCGGGGAAGCACGTGACACCCACCAAATTGCATGTCTTTTTGGATTTGGAGCCACTGCCGTCTGTCCGTATCTCGGCTATGCAACGGTCCGACAGGTCGTTGCCACCGATACGAAAAAGAAGCTCGGCGAAGGAATGACCCCGGAACTCGCAATGGCGAACTACCGCAAGGCCCTCGAAAAAGGGATCCTAAAGATCATGTCCAAAATGGGCATCTCAGTCCTCAATTCCTACCAAGGCGCTCAAATTTTCGAAGCCCTTGGAGTTGGCAAAGAAGTAGTCAACTATGCCTTCACCGGTGTTCACTCACGAATTGGTGGGGTTGGCTTCAAGGAAATTGCTGAGGAATCTCTCGTGCGACATCGAGCTGCCTTTGAGACGGAAGCCAAGGAGAACAAGGTCCTCGACCTTGGTGACCCCGGCTACAACCGTTACCGAAAATCTGGCGAAGCTCACGCTATCACTACCGATGTCATCAAGAATTTTCACACCTTTGTCCGCGACGGAAAAAAGGAAGACTATGACGACTACGTGAAGGTCACTCTCGCTAACGATCCTATTACGATCAAAGACATCCTCGAGTTCAAGGTCCCTTCCTCCAGCATCCCGCTTGACGAAGTAGAACCAGCAGAAGAAATCGTGAAGCGCTTTACGACCGCAGCTATGTCCATGGGTGCACTCTCGCCCGAGGCTCACGAAACTCTCGCGATCGCAATGAACCGGCTTGGCGGAAAATCTGATTCCGGCGAGGGCGGCGAAGATACGCGTCGTTTTAAACCATACCCCAACGGAGATTTTGCGAGATCCTATATCAAGCAAATCGCAAGTGGTCGCTTCGGAGTTTCAGCGCACTATCTCGTCAATGCCGACGAGCTAGAAATCAAGATGGCACAGGGAGCCAAGCCAGGAGAAGGTGGGCAGCTTCCCGGACACAAAGTGAATGCTCTCATCGCCCGCCTGCGTAATACACAGCCAGGAGTGCAACTGATCTCGCCCCCTCCTCATCACGACATCTACTCGATCGAAGACCTAGCCCAACTCATTCACGACCTCAAGGAAGTGAACCCACGCGCCAAAGTCACCGTCAAGCTAGTCGCCGAATCTGGAGTAGGTACCGTGGCCGCAGGTTGCGCCAAAGCCAGCGCTGATAACGTTCTCATCTCGGGTCACGATGGCGGAACCGCAGCCTCACCACTTTCTAGCACAAAGCACGCCGGACTTCCATGGGAACTTGGAATCTCTGAAGCTCATCAAGTTCTCATGATGAACAAGCTCCGCAACAACATCACTCTTCGCACCGACGGAGGTCTGCGCACGGGCCGCGACGTTGTTATCGCCGCTATTTTAGGAGCAGAACAGATGAATTTCGGAACCATCGCCATGATTGCCATGGGCTGTGTTTACGTTCGCAAATGCCACCTCAACAACTGCCCGGTCGGAGTGGCCACAACCAACCCAAAGTGGCGGGCTAAGTTCAAAGGCTCACCAGATCACGTCGTCAATTTCATGATAGGAGTGGCAGAAGAGGCACGCGAAATCATGGCATCTCTTGGTGTCCGCTCAATGAACGAACTGATTGGTCGTCCCCAGAAATTTCTCGCTCAACGCGATGTGCCCGATCATCCGAAAGCCAACACTCTCGACTTGAAAAAGGTTCTTTCCGACAAGGGCGACGAAAACGCGGTTCGCATCTGCACCCAAGACCGCAACGATGGAATTCACAAACCGGCTCTTGACCTTCAGATCCTGAAAGATCTTGCCGCACATACCGGCACGACCGGGGAAGAAAATCCAACTGCTGGCCTCATGGATCGCGGGCCTTTCACCAAGGAATACGAAGTCGTAAATACCGATCGTAATATCGGCACCCGCACCGCTGGTCGTGTTGCTGAAATATATGAAAACCATGGACTTCCGTCAGAGAGCATTGACCTGACCTTCCGCGGTTCCGCTGGCCAATCATTTGGAACTTTTCTTTGTGGGGGCATTAAGCTCACCTTGATCGGCGAAGGAAATGATTACGTCGGCAAGGGCATGAGCAATGGCGAGTTGATCGTCCGACCACCAGCAGTTATGAATCCAGACTTTATTGCTGCCAAAAACTCTATTGTTGGGAACACTTGCCTCTACGGTGCCACCGGTGGTAAACTGTTTGTCAATGGAAGAGCCGGCGAGCGTTTCTGCGTTCGAAACTCTGGATCCACCTCGGTCGTTGAAGGTGTCGGCGATCACGGCTGCGAATACATGACCAATGGTGCGACCGTTATTCTCGGACTAACTGGAAAGAATTTTGGTGCCGGCATGTCTGGCGGAATAGCTTATATCTATGACATCGATGGCATGTTCCAAAGTCGCCTCAATCCTGAAATGGTCGTCGCACGCCCTGTTAAACGTGCTCCCGATATCAAAGAGGTCAAATCCTTGATCAAAGAGCACTACGAGAAAACCGATTCGCCACGAGCCAAAGAGCTTCTTGAGAATTGGGATGTCACGCTCACCAAACTCATCCGTGTGATCGCCAAAGAAAAATACGATCTAGAAAAAGCCGAGGAAGAACATGAAGCCGCTGTCGCGGTGGATTAACGCTTCTCAATTTAAAAAGACCACTCACTTCGGGAAAACTTTTGAGTCCGGCTTTTTGCAGCCCGGCGATTCGTATTTATTGCATATGATTTGGGGTCCACTCGGATTATCCGTATGACCCTAATCGATTCGCCAAGATCGTTTAAAAAGACCTCCCGCGCATAAATCCTCGAGAGGTTTTCGCTTTAATTTATGGCCCTTCTCCTTATCAGATCAGAGAAAAGTGCTTCTAACTATTTTGCACCGTCTATACTCTCTAAAATCAACTCGACCTTCGATGGCATTTCCCTCATGGAGTAAGGTGATGAGTTTACAACATCTTCTGCTCCCCCTGCTGTTTCTCTTACCGCTCTTTGCGCAAAAGCCAAATGTGATTGTAATCATCTCCGACGATGCCGGATATGCCGACTGGGGATTTATGGACGATTACATCCAGACCCTCAAACCCGGACAACCTAAGTCGACTGTTCCAACTCCCAATCTTGACGCATTACGTCAGCGCGGAACTCTCCTTACCAATGCCTACACCGCCGCTGTCTGCTCTCCATCCCGCGCCGCGATTGTGACAGGATCTTACCAGCAACGGATTGGCTACGAATACAATATCAATAATCTCATGGGAGCCAATGACATCGATGGACTCTCGCCCGACACCATCACGATCTTCGATCGCATGAAATCGGAAGGATACACAACCGGAGTAGTAGGTAAGTGGCATCTCGGCGCACGCACCAATAACAGCGGCGGCGGCAATCGACCCGAAAACCAAGGTGTCGATGAGTTTTTTGGGATCTGGAAAGGATCCCGTAATTATGCCATTGGAGCTGTAAACGGATCAGGAACCCTTCGTGAAACTTTTGCCTCCCCATTCAGCGACACAATCCTTGAAAAAACCTCACCCTGGAACACCACCAACAACTACGTCACCAATGCCTTCGGAATTGGTGCCGCAAATTTTATCAAGCGGCACTATGCTGATGCTAACCCATTTTTTCTCTATGTTTCCTTCACTGCTCCCCATGGCCCCATTGGCCCCTCGCCAGACATCAATGACCCACGACTAAACTCACTTACTGGCCAACGAAAAAACTACGCTTCAATGGTCCTTACGATGGATCGGGAAATCGGGAATATCCTGAATACTCTAGATGACCCTGCAGATGATGGATCAGTTTCGCTCACAGATAACACCTTGGTTATTTTCATCAACGATAATGGTGGCGCTAACAATATCGGGGCAGAAAATACTCCGCTTCGGGATTTTAAAGGCTCCATTTTTGAGGGGGGAACTCGTGTCCCTATGATCATTGCTGGGGCCGGCCTTACCCCTAACTCCACTTACCATTCCCCCATTCACTCAATCGATATCCTTCCGACTTGCCTCGATGCCGCAGGAGGAACTCCTCCAGCCGAGATAGATGGGATCAGTCTTCTGCCCTATCTTAATTCAACTATTCCCGGCATTCCCCATGAAGTAATCACGATTCGTAATGACACCAAAGTCAGCGTCCGTAAGGGCGACTGGAAACTCGCTAAAAACGCTAGCAAGTCTCCCTTCCTTCTTTTCAATCTTTCAGTGGATCCCGAAGAATCGTTCGACCTTTCAGAAGCAAACCCCGAAATTGTAGCAGATCTTCTAAATTCCTTCACTGCCTTCGAAACCACCATTGACAAGCCTCGTCACGCCGGTCTCACAAAAGCACCTTCTTCCATCAACCTAAACAACGCTTTTGTTTTTGATCCCCAACCATCCCCGCTAGGGAATTTTATTTCAAACCTTACACTTGCCGACGGAAATTTACGTAATGGAAATTTTAATGCGGGCGGCGAGGGCGGTGTACAGACCTATGCTGAAACTCCCTCTTGGGAAAATATTGGGACCGGCACCTTGTCCGAAAACTTCACTAATACCAGCCTCTCCGCCAATGGATCTCGTAATGCCATAATTGCCGAATCCAATGCTCGCGCCGCTGGCCTAGACACCGGACATACCCTATCAACCGGGGAAATTTTTAGAGTTACTTTCCAATGGCGAGACGCCTCTAATTGGAATGATTCCTCTGATCTCGTCGCTGTCACTCTCTTCACAACATCTGATGACAGCATTAGCGGCCCCCGTAATAATCTCCAACGACTCTTATCCCGAACATCCAAAAACAACTCGACTTATCAAACTGAAAATTTCCTTTTTAATCCCATCATCGCCAGGGAAGAAGGGAAACGTCTTTTCGTAGAAGTAAATGCAGCCCAAACTGGTAACGGATTCGCGCGATTCGATGACTTTAAACTTCAGCGCGGAACCCTAGGACAAGGCGGTCAGCCTACCCCTTCAGCATTCGTTAATTGGTCGCAAGAGTCCGCATGGATCGATCCTCAAACAAACTCACCAGACACCCTCTTGAGAACTGATTCCTTCCCCGGCTGTATTCTAGATTTCCCAGTCACTCAGAATTTTTCTTACGAGACGAACAACGACCTCGCCCGTATCAGCGACCTAACTTTTATGCTCAACTCCCTGCGCCTCACTGGCTCGTTTGACGGCGCATCTCCATATTCTGCTACTTTGAGCGGGTCCGAACTACTATTCACTGAAAACCTTGATGGTGCTCCTGCAAACCTAGCTCTCGAGGCAATGGGGCCAGCCTATTCCTTTGTTTTAAAACAAGACCTCATACTTTATAACGACCTCAAAATCACGGGGAACGGCAATGCCACCTTTGTCCTCGAAGGTCAGATCTCGGAGTATCAAAACCCAACCAACTTGACGAAATCAGGCACCTCTACCCTGCTCATCAAATCGTCGCCCAAATACGCCGGCACTACTTCCATTACAGAGGGAGAAATTATCCTCGCAGAAAACGTCACTTTTTCCTCCGATGTGATTATTTCTGAGGAAGCCATCCTCTCTGGAAGCGGAACTCTAACGGGCTCTCTCAGCGGAGCTGGGACTATCTCTCCAGGCCAGGGAATTGGCACTCTGACCATTCAAAATGCGTCACCTCAAAAACTTCACCTCGAAATCGACGGTAATCAAGCAGACCACCTTGTCTCCACCGGAATCCTCGATTTATCAAAAACCACCCTAAGCTGGTCCACTCAAAATCTCACCGAAATCATTTACCCGATCATCACTTACAACTCACTCGTCGGTGGCTTTCAGAATATCCTCACTCCTTCAGGATACCTCTTTGACTACAACTACCAAGGCAACAAAATTGCCCTGATTCGCTCCGAAAATGCCTATCAGGTTTGGGCCCAGCAGACCCATACCTTATCTGGTGGGAATGCCCTTTTTGGGGCCGACCCCGACCTCGATGGCATCCCTAACGGACTTGAATTTTTCACAGGAAGCAACCCCGCTAAATTCACTAAAAATCATCCACTCAAAGCCTCCCGAATATCAAGCTCCACCGCCGTTAGCTATCCACTTTCAAGTCTTGGGAAAGCCACTCTCTTCCGACTTCAATCTTCAACTGATCTCATTAATTGGGACGACTCATTCCCCGGAGGTCAATTACCTACCCTTAGAGAAGAAGAACATTTCTATAGTCCAGGCCTTGGGAAATTCTCCCAAAATATTATTCTTCCGTCTGACGAGACCCGTTTCTTCCGCTTCATTCATCAACCTTAAACTCCGTGCTCCGTTTTTTATTGCTGCCCTAGCTCCCCCTTCCTTTGCCCTTCCTGTATTCTTACCCAATCCCGCTAGTAAACTAGACAGCGGCATTGACCGAATGCTCGTTGCTGATCCTTTTGTCGTCTATCAGGCCGGGTGGCGAATCGGGACATCTCGCTAACTTTTACGCCAGCGCTTAAAAGTGCTTTCTCAGAAGTTCAAGGCTCTTCGGTATTGCTGTTATGGGATCCTCCATCCCCTCAAATTCAAGCGACACATAACCTTTATAGTTCGCTTTCTTCATAATCTTACCAACCCGCTCGTAATCGATATCGAGCGTATACCACCTTCCTTTTCCATAGTAAGTTTTCGCTTGAAGCAAAACGGTATGCGGCGCCAATTTTTCAAGCCTCGCGTAGGGATCTTCTAGGAAATTTCCTGTATCCAAAGTCACCTGTAACCAAGGTGATTTCACCGCATTAACAACTCTCATGACACCTTCTGGAGTTAGTCCAAGGCCCCAGTGGTTTTCCAAACCCAGAACCACTCCGCATTTCTCGGCGTAAGGCACCAACTGCCTCATCGACTCAATCACCCACTCAAATCCTTGCTCCTCGGTATAACCTTCCAAAACCGGCTCAATTCCACGATTTGCCATAAGCGCGTCAAAATCTTTGCTCGTCCCCCAGCGGCCCGTGTTAATTCTCAAGGTTGGAATTCCTAATGCATAAGCCTGTTCAATATAACTGATAGTTTGTTCAACATTTCTTCGCCGTACGATTTCATCGGGATCGACAAAATCTTGGTGGGTGGAAAACCCCATCAAATCCACTCCTGCAATGAAAGCCTGACGCTTGATTTTTTGGAGCATCGAAGGTGAAAAGTCCTTCATTTGGATTTGCAAGATTTCGACCCCGTCAAAACCCATCTTCGCAGCTAAATCGATGCACTTTCCAATATCTCGAAATTCATCCCGTCTGAATCCCCAGAAACTGTAGGTTGAAACTCCGATGGGGTTATTATGCCCTTTCACATCTCCCAGGCCGGTCAGACAGGCAGCAGAAGAAAGGGCTAGAGAAGACAGCATTTCGCGACGTGAGTGATCTTTCATAGGCATAGCCTAGCGATTTTCACCCAATTGCGAGACTTTGATCTCCACAAAGATGAATTTGTCTGACATCCATCTTTCTTCAACTTTTCATTGTGGCTTCAATCAACACCTCCCCAGCAATCGTCCCGCGACAGTTTTTAGCGGCTTTCATCTTAACAACTTGCTGCTTTTCGCTTTGGGGATTTGCCAACGATTACACCAACCCGCTCGTAAAAGTTTATGAGCAAGTTTTCATCATTCCCACTGCCCAAGCCGCGTGGCTTCAATTTGCATTCTACTTTGGTTACTTTTGCATGGCTCTTCCCGCCGCCTTCTTTATTCGACGATTTTCATACAAAGGAGCCATTCTTGTGGGGCTTGCTCTTTATGCTATCGGAGCACTCCTCGCCATTCCTGCAAGCCTTGCCATCTCTTTTCCAATTTTCGTCTTGGGCTCTTACATTATTCCATGCGGGCTCGCCTTTTTGGAAACGGCCTGCAATCCATACATTCTTGCCATGGGCCCGCGTGAGACCGCCACGCAACGCCTCAATCTTGCCCAAGCCTTCAATCCCATCGGCTCTCTAACCGGCATGGCTATCGCCACCTTTATTCTTGCTCCCCAACTTGAAATCAACAAGTTCACAGAAGATCTTGGTAAAAACGATCCGTCTGCCACAAAATTCATCTTCACTCCAGATTCCGCTTTACCCGAAGGCGCGAGAATTGAGGGAGAAAATGTAATTCTTAGCAAAGACGTAATCGTCCCCCTTTATGACGAGATTCCCATTTTCTCCGAAGAACTTCCTGGGGTTCTCTCGGGTGCCACTTCAGACGCTCTTAAAGGGATCAACGCAACCCAGCCCGAAGAATTCAAAAAGCTCCAAGCAGCTGACCTCGCTAATGTCCGCACTCCATATCTCGTCATCGCAATTATTGTTATTCTCTTTTTTCTTCTCTTTGCTTTTTCAAAGATGCCTACGTTTAAAAACAAAGAAAAAGAAGCTCCCTTCCTTGAGATCACCTTCCGCATCTTCCGTAGAGGTCATTTTACCGGCGGCGTGATCGCGCAAGCATTTTACGTCGGAGCCCAGATCATGTGCTGGACCTACATCATTCACTACGGCATGGAAGAAGTGGGATTGAGTCTAGCAGAAGCTCAGAATTGGAACATTGCTTCCATGATACTCTTTCTAAGTAGCCGGTTTGTCTGCACTTGGCTTCTTCGTATTATCACTCCAGGCAAGCTCTTGATGATTTTTGCACTCGGTGGACTTGGCTTTGTATGTGGGGCAATTTTCATTCCCGGATACCCCGGTCTCATTTGTCTAGTTTGCGTCTCGGGATGCATGTCGCTCATGTTTCCTACTATTTACGGGATTGCATTGGATGGTATGGAAGAGGAAGAAGCAAAACTTGGCTCAGCTTTCCTAATCATGGCAATTGTGGGCGGTGCAGTTGGCGCCAAAATTCAAGGCAATCTAATCACATCGCACGGAGTAGCAGTCTCCTTCAATCTAGTCGCCATCTGCTTTATTGTGATCGCAAGCTATGGCTATCTTTCGTTTAACCAGTTCCATCCAGATCGCTTTTCCGACCACGAAAGGAAATAGTGGGACGCAAGCCGTGGAATCAACCAGCTTTGATGTGAATTTTGTGTCATGGACTTTAAAACACCCGAGAAATCCGGTAAGAATCCCCTCAATCGTGAAAACTGCTTGATCCCCCCGCCCAGCCATCCAAGCTAAGGCCAACAGATGAAAACACAAACCTCTCCCTATCGCAAACGAGGGTTCACTCTCGTCGAACTCCTCGTCGTCATCGCAATCATCGCAACTCTTGCCGGAGTCGCCCTCGTGGCCGTCCGCTCTGGGCTCGCTGCAGCTGATGCCGGAAAAACCACCAAGAACATGAAGGACATCTATACTGCCCTTACTTTTCTTCAGTCCGAAGGGGTAAATACCGGCTATCACGCTCCTGATACCTTCCCTCCCTACAAAGGGAGCCTTCAGGACTCGCAGCAATCTTCTTTTGTGTGGTGGGACCTCGTAGCTGAACAAATTGATGTCGCGGAGCGAACCGGTTCCAGCTATCGATGGGGGTTACCATTTTCAGAAACGATTCTTCAAAACCCGCTTTCCAAAAAGAAGCTTGGTCAGGGCAAAACAGAATATGATTCACTCTACAACGAACCGGCTTTGAGCCTTGGAAGCTATTCCTACAATGCCGAGCTTGGTGGTGACGTCAGTAATGATGCCATGGAAGAAAACGTCTACAAGGTTCGCTTAAGCGCTGTCAAAGATGGCCCTAGCACAATCTATTTTGGCGAAACCGATGACAACGTGGAATCACACGGCTGGGTATTCAGTAATGTTAACAACGCACCACAGGGAAACCACAAGGATAAGGTACACTGCTGTATGCTAGACGGAGCCGTTCAATCGATTCTCAACAAAAACCTTAAGGATCCCGAGATCTTCGAATTTTATACTAAATTCAAAGATAAAAATTATTCGGCTAATCCCTCTAATTAGTTTTTCCAATTAACCCTGATCATTAAAAAGGCGGCTCCAAGCCGCCTTTTTAATGATTTATCAACTCCGAAAAAGAGGCAACGAAACTATGCCTAAACTTCGTGTTGTGAATTATTAAGAAGGGTGCTAATAAGGATAAGCTACCGCCCGAAGCGATGCCCGTTATCCACTCCTCTTATCGGTCTCCTTTTTTCTTAAGGAATGGTCATCTTTCAACCATCTATCCCACTCTTTTTCGACGTTTAGACTCGCCATCGATCCACCGGGAACGCCTTGAACTTTCCGATGGGGATTTCATAGATCTCGATTGGTCGCATCGAAAACATTCACGCCTCGCTGTCATTGGCCATGGGTTGGAAGGCGAATCATCCGCGAAGTATATGCGAGGGATGACACTTGCCCTTCAAAGACGAGACTGGGACACCCTTGCGTGGAACTGCCGAGGTTGCTCAGGCGAACCCAATCGTCTCTTGCGTTCCTATCACTCTGGGGTCAGCGATGATCTAGGCCACGTCATAGATCATGCCATTTCAAAAGGTTATCAATCAATCTCACTCATCGGGTTCAGCCTTGGAGGAAACATTGTCCTCAAATATTTGGGTGAACAGGGATCCAAACTCCACCCTGAAATAAAAGCCGGAGTCGCTTTTTCCGTCCCCTGTGATCTAACCTCAAGCTCACTGCGACTTGCAGATTGGGACAATAAAATCTACATGTCCCGCTTCATGGATGGCCTAAAGGAGAAAATAATCCAGAAGAACAAAAAGTTTCCAGGAAAGCTGAATCTTGATGGAATCAAGCGTATCAAAACTTTTAGCCAATTCGATGATCGCTTTACCGCGCCTCTAAATGGCTTCCTTGATGCCCGCGACTATTGGCTACGTGCCAGCAGTAAACCGCACTTGAAAGCTATCCAAATCCCTTCACTCATGATTCAAGCCACTAACGACCCTTTCCTTCCCAAAGCTTGCTTCCCCCAAAAAATTGCTGAACGCAGTAAGTCACTTCATCTAGAAATCCCCCGCCATGGAGGACATGTCGGCTTTATTAGCCGGGGATCTGAATACTGGTCAGAAACGCGCTGCGCTGAGTTTCTGAAAGAAGTTATTCCCTGACTAGCCCCCCCACTTAGTTATTCCACATTTTTACTCACTTTTGCGGATCCTTCTCGTTACGAAATTGAGATTTTCTATCAGATCGAGACTGTCAAAGGACCATTTGAGGTGAGACACTAACCCAACGAAAAAAATATCGCGTTTTTTATCGAAAGAACGGCTGGAAGACCTTTCCAGCTGAACTCAATTAAATCGAGTCCACCAATTCAATTCGAGTCATGGCCAAGCACATTCATATCATTATATCCTTCTGTCTTTTTAGTTCTCTGGAAACCAGTGTTGCAGAGCAGGTTAAAAATGTCCTTCTTATCGTCTCGGATGATCTCAAGGCAAGCTCACTCGGTTGCTATGGTAACAAGATTTGTAAAACTCCCAACCTTGACCGTCTCGCCGCAAACGGCATGGTCTTCGAGCGGGCATACTGTCAAGGGACTTGGTGCGCCCCGTCCCGACTCTCTTTCATGCACAGCCGTTATCAGGGAAGGGATGGCGAAAATATGGGGAGCTATTTTCGATCTCAGGGAATGCATAGTGCTAGGGTTGGAAAAATCTACCATATGCGAGTCCCGGGAGATATCATTGCGGGAACCGACGGGCAAGATATCTCATCTACTTGGGACGAAAAATTTAATACAAGAGGGCTTGAAGCTCACACTCCTGGCAACTACGCCTGCCTCAATAAAAACATCTTCACCGATAAACCGGAAAACCGCGCGTCAACCGGGATGGCGCACCGGATGTTTGTTTCAGTCGATTACAACGGCGATGGTTCCGATCAACCTGATTGGAAGGCTGCAGAAAAGACCGTCGAACTTCTAAAGAAGCACAAGAACAAGCCTTTTTTCATCGCAACCGGCTTTGTCCGCCCACACTACCCCAGCGTTGCGCCTTCAAGGTATTTCGATAAATACCCTTTCCAAAAAATGCCCCTCCCTCAGGTTCCCGAGAAGGATCTTGACGATATTCCGAAGGCCGGACTGGCCAAGATGACCAGCCAAAAGAGCGGCATCGACAAATGGCCCGACAACCAAAGGAGAATGTGGGCCGCCTATTATGCGACGGTCACTTACATGGACGAACAGCTCGGAAAAGTTCTAGACGAGCTAGAGCGACTTAAACTCCGCAGTTCAACCGCTATTGTTTTTATCAGCGATCATGGATACCACCTTGGAGAACACAATTTCTGGCAAAAGAGCAACCTCCACGAGGAAGTTACTCGTGTCCCAGTGATCATTTCAGCCCCGGGACTAAAACCGGGGCGGACTCAATCTCTCGCCGAACTCGTAGACATCTATCCAACTCTTTGTTCTCTACTTAGAGTCCCAATTCCAAAATCAGTACTTGGAAAAAGCCTCCTTCCAACGCTCAAAGAACCCCATGTGAGCCCGCGTAGTGACGCTCTTTCGCTAAACCGTGGAAGCCACAGCCTTCGCACCGATCGCTGGGCCTACATGAAATATAAAAACGGGGACGAAGAACTTTATGACATGATTAAAGATCCAGCCCAGTTCACGAACCTAGCAAAGGATGAAGAGTATCTTTCGGTCAAAACGAAGCTACTCAATCAACT
>CESF01013528.1_pt1 | contig 16768 bp, 11 predicted proteins | sample 356331 | NCBI WGS metagenome assembly CESF01 (sample SAMEA2621779, study PRJEB7988) | marine metagenome | biome: marine biome (ENVO:00000447); feature: surface water layer (ENVO:00002042); material: "saline water (ENVO:00002010), including plankton (ENVO:xxxxxxxx)" | depth 5 m
TTTTTGAACCTCTGAAGCCTCTGCGTTTTCTTTAAACTTAATCAGTAAAATATGACGAATCATTCCTGTTTCTTTTTGAGTCATTCCTAGTCCTTTTCGAATCGTTCGTTTGTAACGCTTAGCCTTAACTAGCACGAGTAACGGTGTGAAGTTAGAGAAAAACAAAATGCCACACGTGACACAACATGCCAAGGCTGACCACTAGAGTTTATAAAATACTCAAAATCCCGACACAAAAAATGCTGCACTCAAGAGCACAGCATTTCTCATGAAAATAATAGGCACAGTTCTAACGTTAATCTCGACGACCTGTAAGCTGGATCGTTTGGTCTTGATCAACACTCTTGTGGAATTTTATTCCGCCATTATTGGCGTCATTTCTTCCTTCAAGTACTGGCTCAGATTCCACACGCTCAACCTTTACTTGATTACCTTCGATTCTCGTCATATCGAGAGTACTCGCATAAGTACCGTCAGCCGCAAAAGCCGTGTTCATTGATAAAGCCATCAATCCAAGTGTGATTAACTTGTTCATACATCACCTCGCTGTATTTTTAGTTCTTTGTTCGTTTGGTATCTGTTTTTTGTTGAAGTAACTTTAACAATCGAACATGAGCCATTCGAGGAAAAGCAAGATTTACCAAATGGAAAATCAAGGGATTAGCGAAGTTTTGACGCTGTGCTGTCTTATCAGTTTTTCACTACTACTATGATATTAGAGTCACATGATTTCTGTACGCCTAACGCACAGAGATTGCTGCTTATAAAGGAATCATTTGGAGAACCTGTGGACATCAATCTAGATATTCAAAATATCCTCGTCATCAAGCGTATGTATGAACTTCGCAATGTTGGACTGGTTGCGGATTCGCTAGGAAAAACCTCTGGGGCAATCAGCAAGAACCTCTCAAAGTTAAAGTTGCAGCTCGACGATCCACTGTTCATTCAAACCAAAAACGGGTTTGAACCCACGACTTTTATTGAAAATAACATCGAAAATTTTGAGCAAATACTAAGCAGTGTCGAAGCGATAAAACACCAAGCCTTCTGCCCTGAGTCTTATAGAGGTGATATCACCATCTACGCTAACACGCTCTTTTGGGAGCGCTACGGATCCAAACTTTACCTAACGCTTGCTAAAGAAGCACCCAATGCGCATTACTCATTCGTAAGGTGGGGAACCAATGTCAAAAACAGAATCATTGACGGTGAAAAAGCTATTGCTGTTCACTACTTTGATGACAGCCTCCCTCAGTCCATTTCACAAATGGAGATCGGAAAAGGACAAGTCGTATTCTTTGTGAGAGAAGACCATAAAGCACAAAGCTTTGAATCACTCGCCAACTATCCAATCATTCTATTTAAAACGCCGGGTTGGAATGACAATAAATACCCTATTCTCGATCGCCTTCGAAATATCGGATTTCATGTTATTCCAAAAGTGGAAGCTGATCACCCAGCAATGATCCACGATATTGTATTGAAGTCCGACTATTTTGGTATGACTCTAAACGGCACCGTACCCGAAGGCTGTAGAAGTATTGATTTACCGGAAAAGCTCATTATCGACGTCAGCTATGTCATGAGTTGTCGTCGTTCACAAAAAGACGCGCCATTGAACAAGTGGCTTTTTGATACGCTTAACTCAGTATTAAAGTAACCATAAACTTAGCGATTTAGGTTGATTTGTTAAGAGTAACTCAACAACAAGAAAAGGCTCCCACGGGAGCCTTTGTATTGGTGACTATTCGCTCGTTTTTCTAAGCTTCTTCGAGCTCTAGCTTACTATTTTTTATAGATTGTTTAGTACTTGTTTCAACCTCTTTTAGGCGGGCAGTAAAGTGCCTTAACACTGGTGGCTCATAAGTAAAATCAAGCCCCTTAACTTGCCCTGCATTCTCTTTCACTTTTTCAAACGCTTCGATGATGAAGTCCATATGAGTTTGCGTGTAGGTCGCTCTAGGAATTGTCAGACGCAATAACTCAGCAGGACACGGATGTTGTTCTCCCGTAGTCGGATCACGGCCTTGCAATAGAGAACCAATCTCAACAGCTCTAATGCCTGCTACTTTGTACAGTTCACACGCCAAAGCATGTGCGGGGAACTGACCAGCCGGGATGTGTGGAAGCAATTTACCTGCGTCGACAAATGCAGCATGACCACCCGCTTGTTGGCAGACTATGCCTATAGCTTCTAAGCCATCGACCAAGTATTGAACCTGACCGATGCGATACTCCAACCAATCTTGACGCATGCCGTCATAAAGGCCGACCGCAAGGCGCTCCATCGCACCACCCTCTAAGCCACCATAAGTTGGGAAGCCCTCTTGCACGACACACAAGGTTCGACACTCTGTGTACACATCCATGAAAGAGTCGTCTTTAAAGCACAACAACCCGCCCATCTGTACCATCGCGTCTTTCTTAGCTGACATGGCTAAGCCATCCGCGTATTTGTATGACTCACGAGTGATTTGTTCGATAGTCCAATCTTGATAACCGACTTCACGTTGCTGAATGAAATAAGCATTTTCAGCGTAACGTGCAGAATCCATAATCACAGGAATGCCGTACTTCTGAGCTATTTCATACACAGCTTTCAGGTTGGCAATAGATACTGGTTGTCCACCAGCCGAATTGCATGTAATCGTGCTCACGATATAAGGAACATTGGCAGCGCCCGCCTCTAAGATCGCCTCTTCCAATTTAACAACATCGAAGTTGCCTTTGAAATCCGCGTTCACTGAAGTATCAAATGCTTCTTTGGTATAAACGTTCCTCGCGACACAACAATTCACTTGAGTATGACCTTGCGTGGTATCGAAAAAGTAGTTAGACAAGGCGACCATTTTGCTACGGTCGAGGCCTTTTTCCATTTCACGCTTCTTAATAAGAACAGGAATATAGATCTGCTCTGCACCGCGTCCTTGGTGTGTAGGAATAGTCAGCTCATAGCCGAAGATATCCTTTACTGCATTCGCCAACGCATAGTAACTGCGGCTGCCACTGTAGGCTTCATCGCCCATTAACATCGCCGCTTGCATACGTTGTGTTATAGAACCGGTGCCACTGTCGGTCAGCAAATCGATAAATACATCGTCACTGTCAAGTAGAAATGGGTTCATGCCCGCTTCGACAATGGCTTGTTCACGATAGGCGCGAGTTGTTCTTTTTACTGGCTCTACAACGCGAATACGAAACGGTTCTGGTAGATGTTTGAAGTTTTCCATAATAGTCCCATTCAACAAATTCAACTTATAAGAAGAAAGCCAAATTCATTATTTTTAGATGTCACGAGTCATCACTATTAATTTAATTTCACGCACAACCATTCTCGTGATAATTACAATAATAATTAATAGCTATAAATATATTATTTAATCAATACGTATTGATTAGGTTCCAATTAATAATTAACTAGAGATAAAGAGTTGTATGCACAAAAGCAAAAATAGCTGACGCATAAACTACGACATTTCTTAAAGAAAAAATTAACAGGATTGGCAAAACTCAAGGGCTCTGCTGGCGCGTGACGCCTAGAGGGTACTACTCTGAAGAAAGGTGAAAAGAGAGCTGGTGGTCTAAAGTATACCAAGCTAACAAGGTCAGCCATGTTGTTGATTGCCATTTCAGATACAAGTTCACAATATATCCCTACGTTGAAATCAAGATGAAACGAAATTTAAATATAGTGCAATGGTTTTATAAATAAAGCTTGGATAAGTATAAATGTGATCAATATTTAGAATGACAATTAAATCTGATAGCGTGTTATGTAAACTTCGAATACCAGAGGTTCATAGACTATTAAACTAGTTCAACGAGATATTTAATAATAGCAGCTATTTTTTAAATTTAATGCTTCGCTAATATAGAACGAAGATCTAGAACACTAAGTTCTGATGAGAACTAAACCTCACCAGAACAACATTATAGAAACTATCGAGGACTACTTTTTCTTAACAGCTTGCTTAATGGCCATTTCAGCGAGCTTTGGTGTCGCCGCTTTCAAAACACTTGGTGTGACCTTCTTACCAGCGTTCACTACTTTGTTCAGTTGGCCTTTAACCGACGTTCCCCGTTTCATTGCCTCCAAACGTTGGCGGTTTCTTTGCACATTATTAGCATCAGCTATGCCTTCGATTACCATCTGCTTGAGTGCTTCTAAACCAAAAATCGTCTTTTCTGGCGCAATAGCGAGCGGTAACACGATATCAGACTGCAGCAATATATGGTTGTATTCGAGTGCTTGAGCAATGATCTTCGCTTTGGGTGATGTTGGATTACCCAAATCATAAGGCGGCTGCCACTCATCAACAGGCTTTAATCGATCGACCTGATTCACAACCGATACAACGATTGGCTTCTTACGTGAGATGTTTTTAGGATCGTCATAGAAAGCATCAAACTTGCCCTTCAATTGCTTATCCAGTTCACGAGCCGATTGATTGGCTTTAAGAACCCAAAGTACAACATCGGCTTGGGTCATCTCTTTAAGCATCAGAGCTTCGGTTTTGGCATTGCCATCCAGCCCTTGAAGATCAACAACTCTAACATCATTGTCATCGACAAACGCGTTGTATACGGTTGAAGTGTCGGTTGATGGCAGTACATCCACTTCAGCTACCAACTCTTGCTTAAGCGCATTAATCAGTGAGGATTTCCCAGAGCTTGTTTGCCCTACTAGAACAATTCTTACTGGCTCTAATTCTGGTGCAAAGCGCTGTTCATCTATTTCAGAAACATCCGACGCTCTTAGTGCTTCATCTTCAATGCTAAAACGTCCACTATAGAGATCAATCGCCACAGCGGCCACCTCATCTAACAAGGCTTGCTTGGCAGCATATTGCATGTCCTCAACCACACCTCTTGTCATTGAAGAAGTCGCCTGTTCACGGCCTAAATCCGAAATGACTTTCAGGGGGTTCAAATACAGGTTTTTAAGATGATTACCCCAAATGGCAGCTTTAATGATCTTATGTCCTAGCTCGCCATATTTGTCATAGGCTTCGTAGCCCGCTTTGATATAGGAAACCTTGAGATATTCAATACCTGGTATATGTTCTCGCACCACCAACTTATAGCGTCGGCTCACCTCTTCGAACAGCTTCAGTCCTTCTGGAATAGAGAAGTCGAGTGATTTCTTGTCAAACTTCGTGGCGACAAACTCAAGAACTTCTAAACCGGTTTGGTCTAGATTGCCCCACTCTATGTCGATCATTAATTGTTGCCGCACGTGAAGTTTCGATTCATTCCAGATCGACAGCTCTTTTTGAGACCAATCAATAGAAGCTTTAACAAGCGCATCGTCGATGTCAGTCTTCTTAAGCAATGATTCTACTTGAGGTTCATCATCGCTCTCTTTATTCAAAGAAGAATCGCTATAGGTCGATTTGTGCGAAGAGCGACTAGAAATGTATAGAGGAACAGAGAATAGTAAAGTACTCACCGCAATCGCAATGGACATTTCCAGTAGGTAACCATATTTAATCGCCAAGAAGAGACCAAAACCCATCATGATAATGCTTGGGAAGATAGCCGAAATCAGGGTAATGCCCCAGCGGCCACTCGATAGCACCGCCAGTAATCGAAATAGGTTTCTAATTTTCTTCATAGCCCGACGCCGCCTTTCCTTTTTTCAGGGATTCTTTGTAGATCTTCTGCATCTCTTGTTCAGAGACTTCTTCACCTTTGTTCTTATGATAGAAGTAAAAACACGCCGCGCGACCTAAACCATAAGAAGTGCCGAAACTCATTGCCGCTGCAGCAACCGCGCCCACAGTTTGACCATAAACTGGAATCAGCTTTATCAACTGTCGAGTGCCCAGTTTCATTCCGTATTGCAAAGCGAAGCTGCTTCCCAGAGTTCCTATCAATTCACTAAAGACTCTCTTATTCCATTCGACCCCATATTGATTGGCCAAGCTATGAAGCATTTTCGCTTGAATCGCAGGCACAGACACCAAACCAACACCTGGAATCAGGTCACTCGCGGCAGCGCTTCCTGCATACCAAAGCACTTCGTTTTCGACTTGATCAAAATTCGCTTCTTCTTGAGTCGAGTGTTCTTTGTCTATCACCATCATCCCTATCACAGGGAGTATTGTCGTCAACTGTTCTATCAGGGTGTCATAGTTATAGATGGGACTGCTGTTATAAGTAGAGCCGTCATCAGTTTCAAAATCGACGGCCACCGAAGAACAGTCCTTACCCCAAACCTTTTCAACTTGATTGGTGTTGAATCGAATTTGCCTTGTGCGATCGGTCTCTTTAGAGGACAGCACAGCAGTATGAACGAGAAGTAAATGCTCAATCTTCTTCTGCTTTTTAACCTGTTTCAGGGCAGAAAGCACAGATGATTGTTCGGGTTCATCGGCTTTCATCACTACGACTAGCGCATTGCCCGCTTGACCAATCTCTTCTAAATCTTCTTTAGGATCATAATCGGCCTCTCCCAAACCACGAGTATCAAGAAACCGCATTACTGGCTTGTCTTGAGGAAATTCATATGACATTGCAGTCATCGTGCAAGGAGCAAAACCGTTACCCACCTCAACGGAAGAATTGCCAGTCACGGCTTGAATGAACGATGATTTTCCAGCCCCCGTTTTGCCCAAAAGCCACAGCGTCGGTAGATGTTTACGCTGATACTCCTGAGCCTGAGTGAGATCTGGATTCTTACTGGGATTGATGAAATCTTTTATTTGATCAAACATGGTTAAGCTAACGCTCACTTGATAATGAAATTCGAGTTGATGACAATGCAATACTGACTTATATAATCACAAATCCTATTAGACTTATGTTTGTTCAGTCGCACTGGTTTACAATACCTAAACACTTGTTTTTATGTGTGCGCTTTTTCAAGAACGTGTATCACCACATTGATTCACGTATCGAACGAACAACAAATACAGAGAAGTAAAAGGTAAGTATGGAACAAATTTATTTAGCGGGTGGCTGCTTATGGGGTGTACAAGAGTTTATTAAGTACGTTCCTGGAGTCATCAGCACCGAAGCTGGCCGTGCCAATGGCACTTCTCGAATAACGCAAAATGATAATACCCCAAATACCTATGATGGTTACGCTGAATGCGTACAAATCGATTTTGACCCGAGTATCACGTCGGTAACGATTCTGATGAAGCACCTGTTTGAGATTATTGACCCATACAGCGTGAACAAACAAGGCATCGATGTAGGAGAAAAGTATCGTACTGGCATTTACAGTCTCAGCGATGGACATCTTGCCGAAGCCAAGCGCTATATTGCGTCGCGTGATGATGCAGACCGAATCGCTCTAGAGATACTGCCTTTAATACATTATGTCGCCAGTGACGACATCCACCAAAACCACCTAAGTCAATTCCCAGAAGATCATCATTTGTGTCACATCCCTTGGGATCTGCTGCATAAGTATAAATCACAGTAGTCACGACGTAAGATTGAGATGGTCACGACCTAAGATCGATAAAGCCTCAACAGATATTACCCGTTGAGGCTTTTTAGATGTTAACGGCTAATACAGCTATCTTGAATTTATTTGATAGCCCAGACCGTTAAGCATTAAAACGTTAAGCAATAAGCTACTTCGTTGTATTCTCAAGCACGTAGTCCGGACCCGCCGTTTCAGCCGTCACAACGGAAAGTTTCGACACATCGGCACCTTCGCCTTGGTAAGCATTCATGCCGTTAGTAATAGTCACTGCCGGCAACTCGACTGAGTAGCTTGAGATCTGCTCAGAATCCGTCACTTGACCTACGTACGTTTCATCAGTGTATGTAGCATCAACTAATGGGAAGTCGTTTGTTGCGCGTACACTTACAAAGTCAGGTGATAATGAATTATCAACCACGTTGTTGCTAAACGCGACATCAACACCTGCATAGATGTTTTCCACTTCTGCGTTATTGAACAGGCTTACACGATGGCTTTGGTTGCCATACACAATGCCCCACTCTGTATCTACAAGAGAGTTATTCTCGATCGTGATATTTTTAGGTGTCCATTGCTTGTTAAGCTCTTTTCCTTTGACCGACTGATCTAACTGTTCGCCATTTGCAACATCGATGATGCCAGTATTGATAACAATACCGCCGCGTAAGTCAGCATTACCTTCAATTAGACCATCACGACCACGCGTGTTAGCAATGTAGTTGTTGCGGATAACATGGTCTTCATCATAAATACGAACACCGCCAGTTAGACGCTTTCCGTTACCAAGGATCATGTTGTTTTCAACTTTATTTCCTTTACCGTGACGAAGTGAAATTAGAGCAGTACTTTGAAAAATCGTGTTGCCTGAAATCGTGTTGTCACCCGACTTAATAGAAATAAGTTCACGCTCGCCATCCATATCAATCATTAGGTTGTTAACAAACTTAGAGCTCGAATCCCATTGTGAAGCCTTAGAATCACCGATGCGGATGGCTTCCCAGCTGTTGCCGTTATAACGAATCGCTTCTTTGATGTCGAACTCATTAAATTGGTTCGGTTTCTGATCCATGAAGATGTTATTCGCGATCAGGTGATTATCTGATGTGTCATCTTTTTGTACACCAATCAGCGTCCCGCGTTTTTGTTTACCTTCGAAACGGTTATTGATTACCTTGCCATCTTTGCCCCATAACGAAACCCAAAGGTATTTTGGATATTCAGAGCGGCGATCGTCTGGTTCGTATGTGTAATCGTGGTTGAAGTAGTAGAACGTTGAGTTTTTAAGCGTGTTGCCATTACCCATCATACGCACAGCACCAAATCGTTCGTTTGGACCACCTTCAGTAAACACTAAACCATCTAGTGTGACGTCATCACCTTTAAGTTCAAACTGAATAAGGCCAGTAATCCAAGCCGAACCCGCTTGCTCAGCTCTAATAGTGATATCGTTCGCGGTAATAGTCACTTGACCTAAATTCGCGTATTTACCACTAGGGATAACGACTTCGTCGCCATCTTTTAAATTTTCAAATTGTGCTTTAAGCGCAGCCACTTGTTCGTCTGAAGCAACGGCCAACGTATTCCCATCAACCTCGTTTAAGCGATCACTACTCAATAAGTAACTACGATCGATTTCGCTAATAGCAGGCGCTGCTTGTTCAGCCACGTCGATCACTGGTGCCGCTGTATCTTGGCTTGTACAGCCCGTTGCGAAAGCTAACGTGAACGCGCTAATAATACTTACCGAAATTAATTTTTTTTTCATCGTACATCTCACATTGAATCTTGGATTATCAAATTAACGGCCACCCAAGTGGGTGGCCGATGTATTAACACTCTATGTTTGAGTATCTATTTTTTAGAATCTTGTAGGCATTAGCTTTCAGCAGAGGTAACTTCGTCGTTTTGTTGCTCGACTTTGTCATCAACCGCTTTCACCAGAAGCAAACCAACAGAGAATACAATCGCACCACACAGAACAAACACCATGCGTCCCCACATAGGGTTCGGCAGTACGAACATTGTCATTACGCCCACACCCGCCACTGCGATAAGTGAACCCAACATACGACGTTGCTTATTATCCAGTTTCTTCTGCTCGTTACTTTCAGCAACTAATGGTGTCGCTAGGTTGTTGAAGAACTTGTCTACGTCTTTCTCACGGTGCTCAGCAAGAGGCTTGTAGAACAGTGTTGATAGAACGAAGAAGCCAGCAGTAAATACGATGTGGCCAATAAGGCCGATAGCCACTTTAAGGTCAGCCCACTCACGGCCAGTTAGCTCGTTCAGACCGAACCAGTTTTGAACCATATCCGCTGTGATAACGAAACCTACGAAGTAAGAAACCACACCACCAACAACTAGCGTACCCCAACCAGCCCAATCCGGTGTTTTACGGATAAAGAAGCCACAGAATGCAGGAATTGTCATAGGGAAGCCGATCAGTGCGCCCACATACATCATCGTATCGAAAAGGCTCAATCCTTTAAGAGAGTTGATGAACAGTGCAACCAAGATGATAGCGATACCGAAGAACGTAGACGTTAGCTTAGAAACAACCATCAGCTCTTTCTCTGTCGCTTGAGGACGAAGAATCGGCTCGTAGAAGTTCTTAACAAAGATACCTGAGTTACGGTTTAGACCAGAATCCATTGAAGACATGGTCGCAGCAAACATAGCGGCGATCAGAAGACCAACCATACCGGCAGGCATGTACTCTTGAACGAAGTATAGGTAAGCGAAATCAGCAGATTTGCTGCCTGCTTCTGGGTAAGCAGCCGCTAAATCAACACCTTGACCCGCCATAAACCAAGATGGCATAAACCAAATGATTGGACCAAGCGTCATAAGGATACAAGCAAGCAGTGCGGCTTTACGTGCATTGTTAGAGTCTTTAGCCGCAAGGTAACGGTAAGAGTTCAACATGTTGTTGGTAATGCTGAATTGCTTCAAGAAGATGAAGACTGCCCAGATACTAAAGATGCTTAGGTAGTTAAGGTTGTCACCTGTGATGAATGAATCTGTTGGGAAATCACTAATGATCTGCGTAACGCCGCCACCGTGGTAAATCGCAACCACGGCACACGTCACCGTTACCGCCATGATAATAACCATCTGCATGAAATCAGATGCGATTACTGCCCATGAGCCACCCGTTACTGACATCACCAGTACAACCAGACCAGTTAGGATGATTGTCGTTGTCATATCAAAGCCAAAGATGCCAGATGCGATGATCGCAAGACCGTTCAACCAGATACCAGCAGAGATAACACTGTTTGGCATGCCCGACCAAGTAAACACTTGCTCGTTCACTTTACCAAATCGCATACGAATTGCTTCAATTACCGTAACCACACGCAGTTGGCGGAACTTCGGAGCGAAGTAAAGGTAGTTCATTAGGTAACCGAAGGCGTTAGCAATGAAGATAATCGCTACTGCAAAACCATCAGTAAAGGCTTTACCTGCCGCACCAGTAAATGTCCACGCACTGAACTGGGTCATAAATGCTGTTGCACCTACCATCCACCACAGCATGTTACCTCCCCCACGGAAGTAATCGCTAGTTGTACTTGTAAATGTTCTGAACATCCACCCTATCGCAATTAAGAATAGGAAGTAGATGCCTACTATCAGGGTATTGAGTTCCATCTTTAGACCTTTTATTTATGTTTTTCTGTTAGGTGCACTATAGATAGATGATAGCCACATTTGTACTACAATAACTTAAATGCGTGACAGCGATCTTAGACTATTACCATCAAATAATCATACAAGTGATCGAGTTCAAAGTTGCATCGAACAAGAGCGAAATTCATCAACATAGTGCAAAGTCTGGCACTCTCCCCCCATATGACAGGCTAAAACTCTATAAAACCCCAATTAAATGTGAATAAAATCACACAAAAATGAAAATCAGTCATTAAAAGAATTCAATCGTTACAAGAAAAATAACAAATCTAACGAAGAAAAAACACTCAATATAATTTTTAAAAATGATTAAATCCAACACATTTGTATTACAAATAATACAATACCTACGTCCAAATACGTATGAAAAAGTTCCCTTCAATAGACAGTCAATAATGAAAACTTGAAAACCAGTAATAGCTGCTGACAGTCATCCATGGAAGTGAAATGCTTTTAACACACTGATTACACTTTCCCCCGTCCAATAAAAAAGGTGTCATTATGAAGAAATACATCCCAATATTGATTGCTCTTAGTACGATGTCTTCTATGAGTTACGCAGCCACCCGAGAAGATGCTGTTGATTATCTTCAGATGCGAAAAGGCGTTGCTTATCAAGTTAACCACTCAAAGCCATTTACTGGGCAATTTGAAGAGAAATTCGATAACGGCCAAATAGCCACTCAAGCTCAGTTTGCTGATGGCTTAGAGCTTGGGTTAGAAACCAACTGGTATCCAAATGGCCAGATCGCTTCTAAAGTGAATTACGAAAAGGGTGAATTACAGGGCAAAGCTGAGGCCTGGTACCCGAATGGGCAGAAAAAAGCAGAGCTCAATTATATCGATAACAAATTATCGGGTGATGTCTCTCGATGGTATCCAAATGGCGAACAAAGCCTTACTGCGAAATACAGTAACGGACAACAAGACGGGCTAGTAACGGATTACTATCCAAATGGTAACAAGGCAAGTCAAGCCAAATTTGATGATGGTGAAATTGCAAATGGGACATTAACTCGTTGGAATCAAAACGGAGATAAGGTTGAAGAATTGACCTTTAAAGGCCACAAAATCACATCTAAACAGGTATGGATGCCTACACAAAGTTAGCGCTATCGCAACGATACCCACAGCAATGGGCATTCATGTCACTACGCGTGAGCGCCTATTGCTTTCGAAACCCTCTTAAACGCATTATTTTCGTCGCTGACCAATGCAAGTTGTACCTTCAAACACGCGACTGTTCATTTCACTCATCACTAAAAGTCACCACTAGTAATAAAAGCATCATCAATAGATATTGAAAATAAATAATATTTAACTTGCGAATAGCCTTTTGTTAAAATATTGTAAGCAAACGTTTACCTTGCGAGTCAGATCTCATTATGCAGCTCGTAGACGAGAGAAACGCGATTTCAAATACGTTATTGAGTCATATTGCTTTGGTGCCCGTCCATGAAAATTAAAACCTCCCTATTTAGCCTTACTTGTTTGTCCATATTGTCACTGATGATTGTTGTATCATTCACTGAAATGGCAAACCTCAAACTGATTAAGTTAGAGAAAACGCTGATCAAAGTTAAGTCGCTTGAAGTCTCTATGCTGCAACTTAATCGAACAGAATTAGAATTTTTGATCAGCCACGATCAATCACTTCAGCCAGTATTCACCAAGGAATACTCAAACTTTCAGAAATTGATGGGAAGTTTTTCTGTTCTACTTGATGAATCAGACATTGTCGTTTCAGAGTTAGACAAACTGAAAATGGAAGTTAAACAATACAATAAAGATTTTTCTTTGATGATAAACGCCATTGATCGAGACCCAACACAAGTGGCGGGGCTAAAATCAGAAATGAAAACATTGTTTGAAGACATCATTTCGATATTCACGGCTGTTGAACGCCGCCTGGAAGAACAAGTAGAGTCGATTCAACAAACCATTACCACTTTCATTATTAGCTCCCTAATAACCGTAGCAGTAATGCTTCTCGCACTTTCATTTGGTATTTCATCACGTGTAGCGAAAAAAATTGCATCATTGAACTCGGTGATGCTTGTGGTCTCCCAACAACGCGACTTTACCGTAAAGGCAGAAGAGAGCGGTTCAGATGAAATTGCTGATATTGCGAAAGCTTTTAATATTGTACTGTCAGATATTCGTCAGCTTGTTGGGCAAGTACAAGGATCTATCCAACAACTAGGTAATATTTCAAATCAGCTACAACACGACGGAAGGCTCGTTGAAAGCGCCTTAAACAAACAACAGCTACAAACAGAAAACATTGCGACCGCGATAAACCAGATGGGCAGTAATATCCAAAGTGTTGCGATAAATAGTGACAACGCATCATCCAATGCACAAACCAGTTTCGCAACGGCTAATGAAGGCTTGAATGACGTCGCATTTACCAGAGACACCATCAATACTCTTTCGACTGACCTAGTAAGCGCCAGCGAAGAAGTAAATCGCCTCTCTGTTCATTCAGAAAAAATCAATACCGTATTAGAAGTCATTAAAGACATTGCAGAGCAAACTAACCTCCTCGCTCTCAATGCAGCAATCGAAGCAGCTCGTGCTGGAGAACAAGGGCGCGGTTTTGCAGTAGTGGCTGATGAAGTGAGAACCTTAGCAGGGAGAACACAGCTTTCTACTGAAGAGATCTCCAATATTATTCAAGGGGTTCAAGACCAAACCCAAACGGTTGTTAATACAATTCAAAACTGTTGTGAAAAAGGCGATAGCAGTGTCAACTCTTGTGAAAAAGCGCACTCAAGACTCACATCAGTAATCAAGGATATGGAAACGATTCTAAACAACAGTTTAGAAGTGGCCAATGCAATGCAAGAACAAAGCGATGTTACATCAGAAATCATTGACAACGTAAGTTCGATTAAACACCTTACACTCGCTAACGTAACGGTCGCTTCAAAGAATGCCGCCTCCGCAACATCGGTTGTAGAACAGACCGCATCTCTTGAACGTGCGGTCATAAACCTCAAATCTTAATCGCTCTATACATCATTCACGGTTACTGAATGAATCAGTGGGTGCCCTTCTTATCTATAGTCTGTATCTGTAGATCAAACGATCAATACAAATTTTAGGCAAAAAAAACGCTCATGTTGCCTGTATCAACATGAGCGCAAAGGTAGATCTTCACTACCATCTCCTACCTTTCTAAAGGAAAGCAGAAGTTATAATTAGAATAGTTGGGAGCAATAATCAAAATGCTCTTACAAGCACTTCAACGATTTCTTCTTTTTCATCAGTTTAGAGCGACTATATCCAATCGTTCTAACTCCGATCTCTATAGCAGGCTGTGTAACTGCCTTGCCTACTACACTTCAAACCTTTTTTGATTGAGGCTTTTTATCCCCTCACGGCAAATACATCGTACTTTTAGGTATGTTAACTTTTAGACTATCTTCGCTTTTAAACTATCTTCGCTTTTAAACAAAGCCTTAGCCTTAAAACCATCATCCCAATGCAGCTATGAACCATAAGTTCATCCATTCACGTCGGTAGTCACTTAAAACTAACCGACAGAATCACTACCTAAAACCATACAGATGCATGTGCATCTATTTAACGTTCTGACGATATGTGTTACTACATAAAGTTAGTAAATAATAATGTATTACAAATAAAAATGACAACTAAAGATTCAATTTTTTGCTGTAGCGCACATTTATTGATAGACAAAAACTCAGAAAATCAACATAACCTGAAAAATAACCATTAAAAAACAAAGGTTTAATTTAAATCCTAACTTTGTAACCCTTTGTAAATAGTGGTTTTATCATGACAACACGATCTAATTCACAGAACCTCACCATTCTAATCGCTAGCATATTTGTAGTATTTTAATTCAAAAGAAAGAGTAACCCTACACACGAAAACAAACGTCATCGCATTGAGCGTATAACTCCGCTTTACCTAAAAGCCGGCGTTGCTAGGGAAAACCCTGAATGGTGAAACTGGCAACTGAGACAGACTTTAGCAAGTTCACAATGAAAAAGAACTTAGCGGAAATATGGGCTCAGCGCGACGTAGAACGACTTTACCCAAAACTTTAATCCCAATACAACAAAGGGCTCAACGTTGGTCCTTTATTAACCATTTTTTATTTAGATACAGTGGAAACAATAAAATGATAAAAACGAATAAAGTAACGCTTGCAGTATTAGCAACTCTTTTTGCAGGCAGCGTGTCTGCGGCATCACTAGATTTTCGTGAAGAGTACAAGCACGATTCGGAAGAATGGGCTGGTCGAGTGAAAATTGGTGGTAGCACAGGTAATCATTACTACGGCGTAGAAATGAAGCACAAGGGTAACCTAAGCGAACTTCAACGTGGTGATAACGAATTTGAATACGGCTACCACTTCAAATTCGATAACAACTGGCGTGTAACAACTTCAATGCCGATTACTTTCGGTGATGAAGCGGTAACTTACAAACCGCAAGTACGTGTTCAATACAAATTTGATTCAGGTGTAACAACGAAACTTCGTTACCGCCATGAGTTCCGCAATTATGCATCAGGTAAAACTTCAACAGGCCTTGATGGTAAGCAACACGACTCATTAAATGCCGGTAAAATTACGGGTAATATCGATTACAACTGGAACGCTTGGCAGTTTGGCTTTGAAGCAAACTACAAAGAAGATTTCTTTAATGACGAATGGAAAATGGGTAACAACGGCGAGTACGAGTGGGACTACAACATGAAGATCGGCTACAAAGAAGCAGATTGGAGCTGGCGCCCATACGTAGAATTCGGCAACGTTCAATGTACAAGTGATACGGTGTGTGACTCAAGCCGTCAACTACGTAGCCGTGTAGGTATTACTTACAGCTTCTAAGCTGTTCCCTATATGAAAAGTCTAAGATGATAACTGCCTAATTTTCTAAGACCCAAACAAAAGCCAGCATAATCGCTGGCTTTTATGCTTTCAAATCAGTTCAGTCAACAATGATTCAAATAAGGGAACAAATGGCTTCCCTAGTGACTGATCCTATATAAAAATGATAGTGTCACTTCATCATTCGGAACCACTCGTTTCTGTTGAGCCAAAAATAGCTCCGCTGTTGAAACTGCATCAGCTAACGCATTGTGGCTGTTATACTCAGGAAGACCATACCTGTCACGTGTGCCTGCCAAAGTTAAATCTACCTCTTCATGATTACTGATCGCTTTCTCCATAGATTTTTCAATACACAATGTATCTAACCAAAGCAAAGGCACCGTTCTCAATCCGTAACATCGAAGTAGATATTGACTAATGAACTTCTCTTCTACAACACAAGCGTGCGCAACAATGATTTTACCTTTTGCGGCTTCAAAAAAGGTCAGCATGGCATCATGAATTGACGCGCCCTCTTCCAACATTTGCGGCGTAATGTGATTAATAACCGCGGTTTCTGCGTTGATCTGAGAGTCGTTGTTAAGATAGATGTGTTTGGCAGATGCCAAATCAATTCGCCCCTTAACCACATCAACCCACCCCATCGATAAAATCAGATCTTGTTCACTGTCTAAGCCCGTCGTTTCAAGATCTAACACAATATACTCACTATCTTTAGCCAAATCCGCCATCTCTGGACACGGCTGTTCAACAAGATCGTGTAATGCTTC
>CESF01139054.1_pt1 | contig 16741 bp, 16 predicted proteins | sample 356331 | NCBI WGS metagenome assembly CESF01 (sample SAMEA2621779, study PRJEB7988) | marine metagenome | biome: marine biome (ENVO:00000447); feature: surface water layer (ENVO:00002042); material: "saline water (ENVO:00002010), including plankton (ENVO:xxxxxxxx)" | depth 5 m
TGAATTAGATAAAAGATTTAAAACTATTGATTTACAGCAACAATACATAGATTTCTGTTTAAGTACTTTAAATAAAATAACAAAAAAATATAATTTAACTTTAGATTTGGCTAATGGTGCTAATTATGAAATCGCAGAAAAAGTTTTTCATCAGGCAGGTTTTAAGATAAATATTATTAATAATAAACCAAATGGTAAAAATATTAATGACAAATGTGGATCTACGTACTTAAAAAATATTCCTGATATAGTAAAAAATAATAATTCTGATTATGGTATCTCTATGGATGGCGACGGTGACCGTTTGGTAATAGTAAATTCTAAAGGCCAAATATTAGATGGGGATGATATAATCTATACAATTATAAAAGGAAAGATAATATTAGATGAAAAAATTAAAGGAGTTGTAGGCACAATAATGACTAATCAAGCACTTGAAAACTTCTTGAAATCTGAAGATATAAAATTTTTAAGATCAAGTGTTGGAGATAAGAATGTTTTTGATAAAATGATTGAAAATAAATTTATTACTGGTGGCGAAACTTCGGGACATATTCTAATGCTTAAATATTCATCTACTGGAGATTCAATAGTGGCTGCCTTACAATTTTTATACTATTCTGATATTCTTAATCAAAAAAATATAAAAAATTACCTTGATAAATATCCTCAAAAAATAACAAATTTGTTTGTGGAAAAAAATGTATCGAATAACATAATTAATATAGCTATTAAAGAAGCACATGATAAATATGAAAGCAGTAAATTAAGGTTGATAATTCGTAAATCAGGAACAGAAAATTGTATTAGAATTATGGTTGAGGCGAAAGATAAAATATTTGTTGATAACATCTCAAAAGAAATTGAAATTTTTATTGCACGTAAGTTAAAAAGTCTATTATGAAAAAAATTATTGCAGCAAATTGGAAAATGTCTGGTAGTAAAGATTTTATTAAAAAATATTTTAATTATTTTGAAAAAAATATAAAAAATACATCAAGAAACAATATTATTATATTTCCTTCGTATCCACATCTTGCTGAAGTAAACTCTTATAAAAAAATTAATAAATCCTTTGAGCTAGGTGCACAACATTGCCATCATAATAATGAAGTTGCTCAAACCAGTTGTGTCTCAGCCGCTATGCTTAACGATATTGGATGCAACTTTGTTTTAGTAGGTCACTCAGAATGGAGATCGCTTAATAACGAAGATAATCTTTCTAAAATTCTTGAAAGTGTTATTAATAATAATATGACTCCTATTTTTTGTATTGGAGAAAATTATTCTCAAAAAGAAAATAGTAAAACCCAATCTGTTATTGATAATCAGCTTCAAAATATACTTGATAACAAAATATTATTTGAAAATTGTAAGATTATTATTGCTTATGAACCTGTTTGGGCAATTGGCACGGGTACAATACCTGATATAAATATAATTGAATTTATACATTCGTACATCAAAAGCAAGCTCGCACAAAAACTTTCTTCTGCTCAAGAAAAAGATATAATAGTTTTGTATGGTGGAAGTGTAAGCACTAAGAATATAAAAGAAATATTTAGCGCAAAAAGTGTTGATGGAGTTCTTATTGGTGGAGCTTCATTAAATGTTGAAGAATTTACAAAAATTTGCAATGAAAAACTATAAGGAACATATATGATATATACAATTTTATTAGTCACTGCAGTAATTTTATCAATTTTGATAATATTTTTTATCTTGATGCAACAAGGTAAAGGTGACGCAAGTGGAATGTTTGGGGGAGGCTCATCTGGTGCGGTATTTGGGGCTTCTGGAGCAGGAAACTTTATTACAAAATTAACTACTTTCTTAGTTTTTTTGTTTTTTTTAAACTGCTTAGGCCTTGCTTACTTAGCTAAAAGTAATGTTACCCAAGAAAGTTTAATTATAAACAGCGAAACCTCTAAAGTTGGTGACGACGCTAACACATCAACAAAGTCTATTGATAATAAAAAAAATATATCTGATATAGAAATTCCAGATTAATTACTTGCCGATGTGGTGGAATTGGTAGACACGCTGTCTTGAGGGGGCAGTAGCTTTAGCTGTGCCGGTTCGACTCCGGCCATCGGCACCAAATTTTCTAAACCATTGATTATTAAATCTTATTTAACATATGATATAGGTTGTGTATATGCCCTCATAAAATTAATTTCACAAATACATGTTGTATTATTTTATTTATATGTTGTAATTTCTTTTTAATATTTATTAAAATATATTATGTTAAATAACTCAAATTTATGTTTTTGCAATCTATTTTCAAATAAATCTTTTTTTTTACAAAAAATAGTTTAAATATATTATGTTAAATAATTACTTTCCAATTTTCTTATTTATTATAGTTAGTATTCTGATTGGCGCCATGCCAATTGTTGCCTCAAGATTTCTTAATAAAGGTGAAAATAGTAAAGCAAAGAACTCTGCTTATGAATGTGGATTTGAAAATTTTAACGATGCAAGGATGAAGTTTGATATCAGATTTTATCTTGTAGCAATTCTTTTTATAATTTTCGATTTAGAAATTGCTTTCTTGTTTCCATGGGCTGTTTCTTTAGAGAATTTAGGTGTTAATGGTTTAATTGCTATGAGTATTTTTTTGTTTATTTTAATAATAGGTTTTATTTATGAGTGGAAAAAAGGAGCCCTAGATTGGGATTAATATTATGGATATTATCGAATCGTTAAATAATAATAGTAATGGATATGTAACAACTTCATCAAAAGATTTAATAAATTGGGCTAATACAGGATCAATGTGGCCAATGACTTTTGGGTTAGCATGTTGTGCTGTTGAAATGATGCATGCTGGAGCTTCAAGATATGACCTTGATAGATTTGGAATGATGTTTAGACCAAGTCCAAGGCAATCTGACGTAATTATTGTGGCGGGAACACTAGTTAATAAAATGGCACCAGCGTTAAGAAAAGTTTATGATCAAATGGCTGATCCTAAATGGGTAATTTCAATGGGTTCATGTGCAAACGGCGGCGGTTATTATCATTACTCCTACTCAGTGGTTAGAGGTTGTGATCGAATAATCCCTGTAGATATTTACGTCCCAGGCTGCCCACCAACTGCAGAAGCTCTTTTGTATGGAATCCTGCAGCTAAAAAATAAAATTCATAATAAAAAAGCTATAAAGAGATAGATAAAATTAATAGGTTTAAAATTATGAATAACCAAAATATTTCTTCAAATAATTCACCTTCCGAAAAAAATATAGATTTAAATTGTTTTTTTGATAAAAATTTTGATAATTTAAATTATAAGTTTGAAAATTCAAATACTGTAGTTTTTGATGCAGACCATTTAATAGATGTTCTAAAAAAATTAAGTAAAAACGATCAAATAAGTTTTGAAATTCTTATAGATATTATAGGAATTGATTATTCTGATTTTGGTTTAAGCGAGTGGAATGCAAAGAATGCAAATAATAAAGGCTACAGCAGAGGAATAAAAAAAGATAGTAGCGGTAGATACACCTACGATACTGCTAAAAAACACTTTAACCAACCAAAAAAAAGGTTTGCAGTAATTTATAATTTATTGTCGATTAGTTCTAACGCAAGACTTAATGTAAAAATTTATTGTAATGACGATGAAAATCCATCATTACCAACAGTTACATCAATTTGGTCTTCAGCTGATTGGTACGAAAGGGAAGCGTACGATTTATTTGGCATTGTATTTACAAATCATCCTGATTTACGAAGAATATTAACTGACTATGGTTTTATAGGTCACCCTTTAAGAAAAGATTTTCCATTAATAGGCAATGTGGAAGTCAATTATGATTTAGATAAAGAAAGAGTTATTTATCAGCCTGTAACAATAGAGCCTCGAGTGTTGATTCCAAAAGTAATAAGGCCTGATAACAAAGGAGAAGATGATGCCTGAAATTAAAAGTTTTACTATGAACTTTGGACCGCAGCACCCATCAGCTCATGGTGTTCTTAGACTGATTTTAGAATTGGAGGGAGAGGTAATTGTTCGAGCTGATCCTCATATCGGTTTGCTTCATAGAGGAACAGAAAAACTCGCGGAAAGTAAGCCATATAATCAGAGTATCGGTTATATGGATAGATTGGATTATGTATCTATGATGAGCAATGAACATGCATATGTCCTAGCAATTGAAAAACTTTTAGAAATAGACGTGCCTGATAGAGCCAAATATATAAGAGTAATGTTTGATGAAATAACAAGAATACTTAATCATCTTCTTTGGTTAGGAGCTCATGCGCTAGATATTGGAGCTATGAGTGTATTTTTGTATGCATTTAGAGAAAGAGAGGATCTAATGGATTGTTATGAAGCAGTGTCAGGAACTAGAATGCATGCAACTTACTACAGGCCGGGTGGTGTTTCAAGAGATTTGCCAACAACTATGCCTAAATATGAAGAAACAAAGTGGAAGTCAAAAAAAGAAGTGATGAAACTTAACGAGTCTAGAGAGGGTACGTTATTAGATTTTATAGAAGATTTCACAAATAGATTCCCAAAATGTGTAGATGAGTACGAAACATTATTAACTGATAATAGAATTTGGAAGCAAAGAACTGTTGATATTGGGGTAGTATCTAAAGAAAGAGCATTGCAATTAGGATTTACTGGACCAATGTTAAGAGGTTCTGGAGTTCCATGGGATCTTCGAAAAAAACAACCTTATGAAATTTATAGCCAACTTGATTTTGATATTCCTGTTGGAACAAATGGTGATTGCTATGATAGATATCTTGTGAGAATTGAAGAGATGAGGCAATCAAATAAAATTATAAAACAATGCGTTGATTGGTTGAAAAATAATAATGGTGAATACATTTCAGATAATAATAAAATAACTCCACCGACTAGAGATGAAGTCAAAGAAGATATGGAGTCACTTATTTATCATTTTAAACTATTTACCGAAGGATATTGTATACCAAAGGGAGAAGTATATTGTGCTGTGGAACATCCCAAAGGAGAGTTTGGAGTTACTTTGATTTCTGATGGATCAAATAAGCCTTACAGACTAAAAATGCGCGCCCCTGGTTTTCCTCATTTAGCAGCACTAAATGAGATGGTAAATGGTCATATGATATCTGATGTTGTTGCTATTATTGGAACTCAAGATATTGTTTTTGGAGAAATAGATAGGTAAAAATTATGTATGAAAATAATAACTATAATATTTCTAGTGAAATAATTACAAAAATAAATAAATGGTTACAAAAATTTCCAGATGGGAAGAAAAAGCCTGCGATAATATATTCGTTACATTTAATTCAAAAGGAAAATAAATATATTAAACCCGAGCATGTCGAAGCTATTGCTGAATATTTAAGTTTAAATAAAATGGATGTTCACGAGGTTGCATCTTTTTACTCAATGTTCGAAACGGAAAAAATTGGAAAACATACAATATCAGTATGTACCAACGTATCTTGTATGTTAAATGGTTCTGACGAAATTCTTAACCACCTTGAAAAAAAACTTAAAATAAAAGTAGGCGAATCGACAGATATGTTTTTTTTGAAAGATGAAAGAGAGTGTTTGGCTGCATGTGGTGGTGCCCCTATGATGCAAGTAGATCATAAATATTATGAAAATCTTAACAAAGAAAAAATAGATAAAATAATCGAGGATATTGAAAATGACTGATAACTTAAGACTTAATGAATTGTGTTATTCAACATTATCAAGTAACAATCCAAATACATATGATACTTATATTAAATTAGGAGGATATGAGACATGGAAAAATATCCTTTTAAATAAATTAAGTAAACAAGAGATAATTGATACTGTAATAGATTCAGGTCTAAGAGGAAGAGGAGGCGCAGGATTTTCAACAGGTAGGAAATGGAGCTTTATTAATCAAGATTCAACCGACACTAAATATCTTGTATGTAATGCAGATGAATCAGAGCCTGGCACGTGTAAGGATAGAGATATTCTTAGATATAATCCACATGCTTTAATAGAAGGAATGCTTATAGCAAGTTACGCAATAGGAGCCGAGACCGCATATTGCTATCTAAGAGGTGAATTTATCGATGATGTTTATACAAGTTTTAAAAATGCACTAAAAGATGCATATGATAATAAACTTGTTGGGAAAAATATTTTAAAGTCAGATATAAATATCGATATTCATGATTTAATTGGAGCCGGTGCTTATATAGTTGGTGAAGAAACGGCGATGTTAGAATCAATTGAAGGAAAAAAAGGGTTCCCAAGATATAAGCCACCATTTCCAGCTCTAAAAGGACTGTTTGGCTGCCCAACAATAATTAACAATGTTGAAACATTGGCATCTGTACCAAAAATATTAGACAACGGATCAAACTGGTTTAAGTCTGTAGGTACTGAAGCTAGCCCAGGATTTAAATGTTTTTCAGTGTCTGGACATGTTAATAAACCTGGTAACTATGAAATCCCCCTAGGAACTTCATTTGAAACTCTTCTTGATTTAGCTGGAGGAATGAAGAACGGTAAAAATCTTAAAGCTGTAATTCCCGGCGGATCATCTGTTCCTGTTTTACCTGGCGATATTATGATGAAAACAAATATGGATTATGAATCTATTGCCAATGCAGGTTCGCTACTAGGCTCGGGAGCAGTAATTGTTATGGATGAAACAACAAATATGGTTGAAGTCATTCATCGAATAGCAAGATTTTATTATTCAGAGTCATGCGGGCAATGCACGCCTTGCAGAGAAGGAACAGGGTGGATGTATAAAGTAATCGATAAAATTATTAAAGGTCATGGTACCTTGGATGATATTAAAACTCTTGAATCTATTCCAAAAATGATATCAGGAAGCACAATATGTGCTTTAGGAGACGCAGCAGCAATGCCTGTTGAAAGTTTTATTAATCATTATAGGCATGAGTTTTTAAGCTATATAAAAAAAGAAAATAAAGTAGAGAATTCAAACGCAAAATCTAATTTATATAATAATAAAGAATTTGTTTTACATAAAAAATGAAAATTAAAATAAATAACAAAGAATTTCACTTTGCGAAAGGAGAAACTGTAATTCAGGTTGCTGATAGAAATGGAATACATATTCCAAGGTTCTGCTACCATGATAAATTATCAATCGCTGCTAATTGTAGAATGTGTTTGATTGAGCAGGTTGGCATAAACAAGCCGCAACCGGCGTGCTCAACACCAGCTATGGAAAATCAAGAATATTTTACAAAATCTGACTTAGCAAAAAATTCACAAAAAAATACCATGGAATTTCTATTGATTAATCATCCGCTTGATTGTCCAGTTTGCGATCAAGGTGGTATGTGTGAACTTCAAGATCAAGCTTTAATGCATGGTAGAGTAAAGTCAAGATATGAACAAGAAAAAAGAGTAGTAATAGATCGCAATATTGGTCCTTTAATTAAGACAAATATGACAAGATGTATACATTGTACTCGTTGCGTAAGATATGGCGAAGAAATAGCTGGAATAAAAGAATTTGGAGCTATTGGTAGAGGTGAGGGCATGGAAATTAGAACTTATTTATCATCGGCAATAAATTCACCAATGTCCGGGAATATGATAGACATATGTCCAGTAGGCGCATTGAACGCCTCACCATCGCATATGAAAGGAAGAACCTGGGAGCTTGAAGAGGTAAAATCTATATCATCGCATGATTGTGTCGGGTCAAATATGAATATCCATATATCAGATAATAGTGTTTTCAGAGTAGTGCCTCACGAAAATGAAAAGATCAATGAGATTTGGATATCTGATAGAGATAGATTTTCATATGAAGCTATTGACCATCCAGATAGAGTAAAAAAACCAATTGCAAAAGTAAATGGAAGACACATAGAAGTTGAATGGGAAGAAGCTTTTGAGATTATTAAAACAAAAATTAAAGATACAAGATTTGGAAAGTCTGCGGGCTTCATAAGCGCAAGTTCAACTGTTGAGGAACAATATCTTTTTCAAAAATGGTTAAGAGAAATTAATATAAATAATATTGACCACAGAGTTTCACAATGTAAATTTAATTACGAGGAATACGATTTTTTTCCAAAACTGGATATTCCAATTAAAGAAATAGAAAATACAAAATCAATTCTTTTGCTAGATAGTGATATTACAAATCAACAACCAATACTTTCACATAAAATTAGAAAAGCTTTTTTAAATAATGCAAAAATAAATTCAATTAGTTCATATAAATATAAATACAATTTTGATACAAACAATTCCTTGTTAATAAATCCAAACATCTTAGTTGAGACATTAATAGATATTATTGAGTACTTGTCTGTAGTTACTATAAGTGATAAGACTTTAAAAAGTTTTGACATTCCTGAGGATATTAGGAAAAATTTTAAAGGCCTTACAAATAAAAATATAATTGAAATTAGTAATGATTTACTAATACAAGACTCTTTAGTTATCCTCGGTTCGAATTTGAAAAATCATCCTGAATTTCAGCTATTAAAAATTTTGGTTAATATAATTTCAGTTCTGACAAAATCAAATAAAGGATACTTAAGTGAAAATTGTAACGAAGCTGGAGCATGGTTAACCGGGTGCTTACCAAATAAACTTGAAGGCATGATTGATTCTAAAAATACTGGATTAAATGTTTCTGAGTCAATCAAAGAGAATCTTGACACATACATCTTGTATAATCTTGAGCTAATCGATTTTTATAATAATTCGGAACTAAAAAGTTCACTAGAAAATGCTGAATTTGTCTTAGGAATTCAGAGCTATATAACAGAAGAAGAAATGAATTATTACGATGTAATTCTTCCTCTTGCTACAGTTTTTGAGAGCCCAGGAACTTTTATTAACATAGAAAACGAATGGCAATCTTTCGTGCAATGTTGCTCACCGCATTACATGTCTAAAGAAGGCTGGAAGATTTTAACAAAATTAAGGTTAGTTCATGGATCTGAAATTGGAGAAACTTTAGATTATATAGATATTCTAAACGAAATTGATTCAATCATTAGAAATAATAAAAAAATATTAGATGAAAGCAAAAAAAAATTATCTATAGATAAAATAAAAAAAGAAGATTTTCTAATAAGATGTGGCGGTGATAGTAGTTATTTCACTGACAGTGTTGTAAGAAGAGCAACATCTTTAAATAAGGTAAACATAAATAAGAATTTAGTAAGAGTAAATAAGAAGACTTTGGAACAAAATAATATAGATTTATCTAAGAATAAAATAATTATAAAACAAGGAAAAAATAAATTACTTGTGGACCTTGTTATTGATGAAAATGTTTCTAATGACTGCGTGTATATTATTAACTCTAATAAAGAGCATTATGATTTAGGTAAACAATATCAACCAATTATAATAGAAAATGTTTAATTATATAAATAACATATTTAATACATTATCAGCTTATTTTTATGATTTAAGTAGTTTGCCATATACTTTAATATTAATTGGTATGATTATGGTGCCGTTATTGACTTTAGTAGCCTACTATACATATGCTGAGAGAAAAATTATTGCTTCAATGCAAGGTAGGCTTGGGCCAAATGTTGTTGGTCCAAAAGGTTTAATGCAGCCATTCGCAGATGGTGTTAAATTATTTTTTAAAGAAATAGTTATTCCTACAGATTCCAATAAATTTTTATTTTTACTGGCGCCAGTAATTACTTTTACAGTAGCCTTTGCAGCGTGGGCTGTAATTCCGTTTGACAGTGTGATGGTTTTATCAAACATAAATGCTGGTTTATTATATATTTTAGCAATGACGTCATTGGGTATTTATGGAATTATTATTGCTGGCTGGGCATCTAATTCAAAGTATGCGCTTCTGGGCGCTATGAGGTCAGCATCACTAATAATTGCTTACGAAATTGCTATGGGATTTGCTTTAGTGGGAGTAATAATGATTTCTGGAAGTTTAAATCTTGGAGATATAATAAATGCTCAGAAAGGCTCAATATTTAATTGGTTATGGGTACCGTTATTTCCATTATTTATAATTTATTTTATTGCTGGTGTTGCAGAAACAAATAGAGCACCTTTTGATGTTGCGGAGGGAGAGTCAGAATTAGTAGCAGGTTTTCATGTTGAATATTCTGGAATGGGCTTTGCGGTATTTTTCATTGCAGAATATGCAAATATGATATTAATTTCTGCTTTAACAGCAATTTTATTTTTCGGTGGGTGGCTATCACCTTTTTATTTAGAAGACTTAGATAGTTTTCAAATTAATGATCAAATAAATAATTTATTATTATTTTTTATAAATGACGGATTACACTGGTTTATTATAAAAACATTTTTCTTTATGTTTTGTTTTATATGGTTTAGGGCTACTTTCCCAAGATATCGATATGATCAAATTATGAGATTGGGTTGGAAAATTCTTATACCTTTAACATTGATATGGATTTTTGTAGAAATGATATTAATTTACTTTAAGGTAGGCCCTTGGTTTACATAGGAAAACAATGATAAAAAAATATTTTAAAAGTTTTTTTCTTTATGAGTTGCTACTTGGTATGAAAGTAACATTCTTAAATATGTTTAAGAAAAAAACAACATTAAACTACCCTTATGAAAAAGCACCGCAATCTTCTCGTTTTAGAGGACTACATGCATTAAGAAGGTATCCAGGCGGAGAGGAAAGATGTATAGGCTGTAAATTATGTGAAGCAGTTTGCCCTGCTTTAGCGATTACAATAGATACAGAAGAAAGAAATGATGGGACAAGAAGAACAACAAAATATGATATTGATTTGTTTAAGTGTATATTTTGCGGTTTTTGTGAGGAAGCCTGTCCAGTCGATGCCATAGTAGAAACGAGAATATTCGAGTACCATTTCGAGGAGCGCGGTCAAAATATTTTGAAGAAAAGTGATTTACTTAAAATAGGCGATAAGTTTGAAGAAGAAATCTCGGTTGATCAAAGTATAAAATCTCAGAGAAAATAATTATGGATATCTTATCAATACTTTTTTATTTAGTGGCATCAGTAATAATATTGTCATCGATAGCTTTAATAGTGGTAAATAACACAGTACATGCTGCTTTACTTTTGGTATTAATATTTTTCAATAGTGCAATTTTATGGTTGATGCTTCAAGCTGAATTTTTAGCAATTGTTCTTGTTTTGGTTTATGTTGGTGCTGTTTTGGTACTTTTTCTATTTGTAATAATGTTGTTAGACATACAGGTAAAAAAGAATATTAGTAAAAAAATGTATCTATTATTTTCAGTATTTATTTCTTTAATAATGTTTATCGAGCTATATATGGTAATTTTTTATCATGATTTTGCTAGTATTCAAAAAGAAATAACTATCTCAGAGCTAGGTAATACATACGATATTGGTCTATCACTTTTTACAAATTATATTTTTTCTTTTGAAGTAACTGCATTTATTTTATTGGTAGCGATAATAGCTGCCATTGCAATTAATTTGAATGTAAAGCAGAGATCTTTAAAACAAAATCCAGGTAAACAAGTTTTAGAAAGTAAAGAGTCTAGACTTAAAATATTAAAGGATGAGGAATTATGATAACTATGACCCATTATTTAGTATTTAGCTTACTTTTATTTTGTATAAGTATTGCTGGGATATTTATAAATAGAAAAAATATTCTTTTATTACTAATGTCTATTGAGCTTATGCTTTTATCTGTTAACACAAACTTTATTGTATTTTCGCATTTTAGTAACGATATCACTGGTCAAGTTTTTGTATTCTTTATATTGGCAGTCGCAGCAGCAGAATCAGCTATTGGGCTAGCTATTATAGTAGCTTTGTATAGAGTTAAGAATTCAATAGAGATTAATTTAATTAATAAACTTAAGGGATAATAAATGGAACTATTACTACTATTTATTCCATTGCTTTTATTAACTAGTTCATTGATAGTGGGCCTAAGTTCAAATAATCTTGGTAAAATTAGTGCTGGCATTTTAAGCTCAACATTAGTTTTTGTTGCTTTAATTTTTTCTTCAATAATTTTATTTAATATTTATAAGCATGAAGATCAAATCTTATATGAAAATTTTTATAATTGGATATCAATAAGTAGCTTAGAAATTGGCATTGGTTATTTAATAGATAAGTTCTCTGCAGTAATGTTATTTGTCGTTCTTTTGATATCATTTGTTGTACATGTTTATAGTATTAGCTATATGAGTGAAGAAAAGGATTTTAAAAGATTTTTTTCTTACATCGCGCTATTTACCTTTTCTATGATATTACTAGTGATGTCAAATAATTTAATTCAGTTATTTATTGGTTGGGAAGGTGTAGGATTAGTATCTTATTTATTGATAGGTTTTTTTTACAAGAAAGAATCTGCCATAAAAGCAAATTTAAAAGCTTTTTTAATAAATAGAATCGGGGATATGTTTTTTATTTTAGGTATTGCAATGATATATGCATTATTTGATTCTTTTGATTATAGAACGATTTTTATAAATATTAATAAAGTTGATTTTGAAAATTTAGACTCATATTTTGGCTTAAGTTATTTAGATTTATCTTGTTTATTTTTATTTATAGGTGCGATGGCAAAGTCTGCACAGATTCCACTTCATGTATGGCTTCCAGACTCAATGGAGGGTCCTACTCCTATTTCTGCTTTAATACACGCTGCAACGATGGTGACAGCAGGAATTTTTATGGTTGGTAGACTCTCGCCATTATTTGAATTAACAGATTTTACAAATAGTTTTATTTTAATAATAGGATCATCTACTGCATTATTTATGGGTCTTATTGCAATATATGAAAATGATATCAAAAGAGTGATTGCATATTCAACGATATCGCAACTAGGTTATATGGTTGCTGCCTTAGGAATTAGTGCTTACACCGTATCATTTTTTCACTTGTTTACCCATGCTTTCTTTAAGGCTCTTCTTTTTCTGTGTGCTGGATCTATTATTATGTCTTTACATCATAATCAAGATATTACAAAGATGGGTGGTTTACGTTCAAAATTACCGGTAACATATATTTGTTTTTTAATTGGAACACTTAGCATTATTGGATTTCCTTTAACATCTGGCTTTTTTTCCAAAGACTTAATACTAGAGGTAATGTTAGATAATAACTCCACAATTTCATTTGTGTCATATAACATGTTATTAATCGGTGCCTTAGTTACAGTAATATACTCATTAAGACTTTTGTTTATTGTTTTTCACGGTGATTTTAGAGGAGGTAAGTTATCCAGTATTAAAGAACAGTCAATGATTATTTTATTGCCTTTAATATTGCTTGCAATATTTTCATTATTTTCAGGATATCTAATCAAAACCTTTGTAGATATGCCAATATATTTTTATGGTTTAAAAGATATCCATTATGAGGGAATGTTACCATTCATAAGTCATGGAATACTTTCTCCTGCATCTATAGCTTTAATAACTGGCTTTTTTGCGGCAAAAATATTATATAAAGACGAAAGAAAATTTAAAATGTTAAATAGTGCTATAACTATTAAACTAAAATCATTTATTCAGACTAAGTATAAATTTGATGAATTATTTATTTATTCATCGAATAAAACAAAAAAAATATCTTCTTTATTAGCAAGTAAATTTGATATTGGCCTTATAGATGGCTTTATTGTCAACGGTTTACCAAAAAAAATTAATAAATTATCGCAAATACTTAAAAGCTTAAGTTCAGGATATTTGTACCATTATGCATTTTTATTTGTTTTTTCTATCGTTGTGATTTTTGGAATAATCCTTGCGAGGATACTATGATTAGTAACATATTATCGTTATTAATATGGGTTCCTATATTATCAGGTATTATTCTATATTTTTATAATAGAAATGAAAAAATCCTTAATATTTACAATGTATTAATCAATTTTTTTGTTCTAGCTTTATCTATATATTTATTAATTAACTTTAAACAAGACGTTGAAGCTTTTCAGTTTATAGAAAAATATAATTGGATAAATACTTTAAATATTCAGTATTTTCTTGGTGTTGATGGAATCTCAACTTTACTAATAATTCTTAATACAATAATATTTTTTATTGTTTCAATTTATAATCTTAATTTAAAAATTGATAAAAGAAATCAGTATTACGCGAGTTTTTTAATTGCAAATGGTTTAACCATAGGTGTGTTTTCCTCACTTGACGCAATTTTATTTTATATTTTTTTTGAAGCTTTGTTAATCCCAATGTTTTTAATTATTGGTATATGGGGTGGCGCTAACAGAATCTATGCTTCTATAAAATTTTTCATTTATACTTTTTTCGGCTCTGTCCTGTTACTTATTTCTTTTTTATATATAAATTCTAAAATTTCCTCATTTGATATTAATTATTTATATGATGCTAATTTTACTCTTGTAGAACAAGAATGGCTTTTTATAGCCATGGCAATAGCTTTTGCAATTAAAATACCAATGTTCCCGTTTCATACATGGCTGCCAGATGCGCATGTTCAAGCACCAACATCTGGGTCTGTTGTTTTGGCTGCCATACTCTTAAAAGTTGGAGCTTATGGATTTATTAGGTATGTTTTACCTGTTGTGCCTATTGGAGCTATGTCATTAGATATATATTTTATAATTTTATCACTTATCGCAATTGCTTATGTAGGCTTGATAGCTATAACTCAAAATGACATGAAAAAATTAATTGCTTATTCTTCTATTTCTCATATGGGATTTGTTACTTTAGGATTTTTTATAATTTTTCAATTATTTGAAAAAACATCAAATGTTGATGATTTGATCATAAGTCTTTCAGGAAGTTTATACCAAATTATATCGCATGGTTTTGTTTCAGCATCATTGTTTATATGCGTGGGCTCTATATATGACAGATATAAAACAAAAAAAATATCAGATTTGAGTGGTTTATTAAATCAGATGCCAGTTTATAGCTGGTTCTTTTTATTTTTTGCATTAGCTAATTGTGGATTACCTGGAACTTCTAGTTTTGTAGGTGAGTTATTAATTATAATATCATCCTTTAAAGCAAACTTTATATACGCTTTTATTTCGTCTTCTACACTAATAATCTCAGCATTTTATTCTTTATGGCTAGTTAAAAGAGTTATTTATGGAGAAATTAAAATAGATTTAGATAAAAATATTGACGCTAATAACTTAGAAAAATTAATTTTATTTACTCTTGCATTAATAATAATAATTCTAGGGATTTATCCAGATTTTATTATGAATTTTATGAATACATCCTTAAGACATATTTCTGAAACTATTATATTTAAATTATGATTATACAAAATACAATTACAAGTTTATTTCACTTTATGCCGGAGATTATATTATCAATATCATCCATGGTTATACTATTAATAGGAACGCTAGAATTTTTGAAAAAATATGTATTTCAATTAACAATTTTATCTATTTTGTTGGCTTCTTCTTTTTCTTACATGGTGTATCCTGAAACAGCATTATCCTTATTTAATGCTTCGATAGTGAAAAATGATATAACAGAGTTTTTTAAATACATTTGTTATTTTATTTTTTTAATCCAAGTTTTAATTTCTAGAAAATATTTAAATATTAGAAAATTAGATTCTGGAGAGTTCTACTCCTTATTAATATTTGCTTTAATAGGATGTCTTATAATAATTTCTGCAGATAACTTAATTGTCCTATTTTTAGGAATAGAGCTTTCTTCTTTAAGCTTATACTCATTAATTGCTTTAGATAAATCAAACAGCTTATCAAGTGAAGCTGCTATCAAATATTTCGTTTTAAGTATTATTGCATCTGCAATTATGTTGTTTGGATTTTCATATCTGTATGGCTTAACTAACTCGCTCTCAATATCAGAAATTATTGTTTTTTCAAATACCAATGAAATTAGTAATCTCTATCTATTTTCATATATTTTGATATTTATTGGAGTCGCTTTCAAATTTGCTGTAGCCCCATTTCATATGTGGCTGCCTGACGTTTATGAGGGTTCACCGTTACCCGTAACAAATTTTATATCTTCGATACCAAAAATCGCATTCTTCGTTTTAGCTTATAAATTTTTAGATGGCAATAATATTATGCAAATTGATAACTTTCATAATATATTCTTGTTTCTCGGAATATTTTCAGTAATAGTTGGAAACCTTTATGCACTAGCACAAAAGAAAATTATGAGATTAATTGCTTACTCTGGAGTAGCTAACTCAGGATTTATTTTTCTAGCTTTGTATGCTGCTATTGAATATAATTTTTCTGTATCTGCTTTTTACGTTGCTTCCTATTCTTTTGCTACGGTTTCATTAATTTCACTAGTAACCTATATTTCATCTAAAAAATATAATTTGGTTTATATTAAAGATTTTAAAGGGTTGTCAGCATCCTTAGGATTTATATCAGTATTATTTATGGTTACACTTCTTTCGACAGCTGGAATTCCTTTAACGGTTGGATTTTATGCAAAGTATTTAGTTATAGATTCATTAATAAGTAAAGATTTAATATTGGTAGCAACTTTGGTTATCTTAATGACAGTTGTGGGTTTATATTATTACTTACGTATAATTTGGTTTATGTTTTTTGAGCCTGGAATAAATAGTTTAGTAAATAGAGGAGATAAATTATCAGTTTTAATTTTATCATTTATCCCTGCAATTATTATAATGGTATTTTTGTTTCCAGAACCCATATTTAAGTATATTTTTAATATACTTACTTGATAATTTATATTTCTTTAGTACACTCCATACATACGGTGCGGGGTGGAGCAGTCTGGCAGCTCGTCGGG